>Ga0307512_10001991_pt1 | contig 27177 bp, 32 predicted proteins | sample 14_EM_MG_FD_200267 | JGI IMG/M metagenome (GOLD analysis project Ga0307512, IMG submission 200267) | Populus trichocarpa ectomycorrhiza microbial communities from riparian zone in the Pacific Northwest, United States - 14_EM | ecosystem: Host-associated > Plants > Roots > Unclassified | place... | reverse complement strand
TAGGCAGCAAATGGTCATTCCGCATCAAACGCATCAAACACAACGCAGATGGCCCTGTAGTCAGGTACACGGCATGTCTTGTCGCAAAAGGCTTCATGCAAGTCCACGGAGTTGATTATTTCGACACCTCACCCGTGGCGAAGCTGTCCAGCTTCGGCACCATCCTGGCATATGCTGCACGCTTCGACTGGGAAGTTAGGAAGTTTACGGACACGGATGTTCGTTACTGCTTCGCTGTCCATCTCACTTCGACCAAGTTTTATATGGGAATCTCCGGGACACCTCACCTAGCCGGTTACGGAGGGACGATCCCGGGTTTGTTTACTCTGACAAGGCGACGTATAGGTACGTGAATCGCAGACCGAGTTAGATTATTGAGTTCTGAACAAGTTATTCTACCTACTCTACTCTGTACTATTCGAATTTGGACCCTACATAGTCAGAGTGTTGAAACCCCTCGTCAAACCGTCCATAACGTCACGGACTTGTCTGAACATCCTCACGCCACAAGACCCACCCTCAACGTGCTGACACAACCCGCTGAGCGTGGCAAAGTCGATGCCGCAGTCCGACTTTGGGCACCGATAGATCTTGTCCCCGTGGAACGGACTTTTCAAGTGTTGGTTGAGCCGCACAAGCGTGTCGAACGTCCTGTTGCACAACAAACACTCATATGCATACCCGTTCCACGAGCGGTCAGTCGCCCACGTCATTGTGGGCGCGGGAGGCTCATAGTGGCCCATGGGCCCCGTGAGCAGCCGGTTAGGGTTGGTGATGTAATTGTTCGTGTCGGCGCGTACGACGAGACGGTTGAGCTGCTCACGGGTCATGCGGGACGGGCACGTGCCCGACTCGAAGTGGAGAACGAGCGCGGCGTGCGAGACGAAGGCCTTGTTGCAGCCGCGGCCGGGGCAGCGCACGTCAGCCGGTCGATGAAGCCTTGAGTTGAGGTGGTGGCGGAGGTTGGACTCGCTCTGGAAGGAACGGTTGCAGTCGGTGCAGCAAAGGTGCACGTCGCGATCGTGCTCCTGGAGATCCGCGTAAGTCTCGAATGGCTGTGGGAAAGTACCAGCACGAATCAGCGAGATGTGCGTGGAGAAAAGGAAATGGGATATATGCGAGGCCGAAAAGGTGTTACTGACCTTCATGCAGCCCTCTTTGCGGCAAGCGTAGTGGTCCGAGCTTTGTAAGTAGTGCGATTGGAGTCCGTGATTGGATTTGAAGACCTACAGGACGCGTAACAATTGGTCTCAGCAGACGCCCCGAATCGAAACAAGGGGGACACTCACTTTATCATGCAGTCGACAATACCAGTGCTTATCCCCCATGTGTCGCAATCTCGAGCTCTCTGACGCATGATGAGTATTGCATTCCCTGCAATAATGATGTTTAGGGCTCTGGATGTAATGTTGCTGTAGCCCCGTGAGGCTTGGAAAGTCGAGGCCGCAGTCGTCGCAGATCCAGTGGTAGCTGGAGTCGTCTTGGTGTCGCCAGAGGGCTTGGTTGTCTCGGAACGTTCGGTCACAGCGATTGCAATACGCCATAAGATGGTGGTGGTACGATGTAAAGAGTGGAAGTGAAACGATCAGCGTTGGGACTCAATCGAATCTATACTTTATCATATGATGCATTATGACTCGCACGTCACGGTGTTTCAACCGCGGCGTTTAACGCGTGGACAAAGAATTCAATTGTCAGAGGGATCGATTTGTAAGCGAGAATCTGCGAAGCAGTTGCTGACAATGGGTGAGAAAACGGAGACGCGCCACAGCACATTCGCGTGGAATGGAAGCCCAGCACTAGGACCGTGTCTGTCAATGGGATGGGAGGCTGATCATGACTCAGTTGAGATGAACCATCACGTTGTCCCACACAGGAAATCGCGCCACCAAGGGTTATAACTGGCGTAATCGGTTGGCATCATATACATATAAATGCTCACTCATCCAACCACAGCGCGACGATCGCACAAGCGCAGCTCCGGTCATCTGCAACGCGTTGGCCGCACATCACGTGATCCGTGAAGAAAGAAAAGTCTCTCGATTGTCGCTTGTGGGAAACGGGGTCACCCGCGTCCGGTATTTTTGACCGTCTTTGGTCCATTTGATTTTGCCACCATCTCGTTCACACTGACTACTGTTGGGATTGGGCGCGCGTTTATTCTCGAAGCCTTCCCAATGGTTCTCACTACCCTTGCCGCTCATCTACTTTTACTCCTCGGTCTCCATCGACACCCCGACAATCGCGCGACACACAGGGACTATCATGCCCGTTGATTGGCTCCTTGTCTGCTGCAGGGCCGAAGGGACGAGCGCGAACCAAAATGTCCAACGTGACCTCTTACTCACGAGCGCAAATCCTAGTATAGAAAAAAACACCATTCGCCGCCAAACTCAACCCTTAAATACAGGTCCTCGGACAAATTAGGCGTACATGGGCGGCTGGGGGCTACAGTACAACTATCACTCACAATGCCGTGTCTGGATCAGTCGATCGACATGTGATGGAGGAGTATAATAATAGTCTGCAGCGAGTCCTGTGCATTTGATTGGCTGGATGACTCGACCGTTGACCGCCCATTGCCCGCATATCGCCGAATTCACTTCTTGTGGCCCGCTCCCTCCCACAGGACTGTTGCACCCTACCGTCCCGTCGACAAGCTACCTTCTCCCTCCCACTCTCAATGCCTCCGGATATTGGACAGATCACTCGGGTGTTCCATGGGAGAACCGATCCGAGTGAGTGCTACCTTTCTGCCTCCCGTCATTTTGATTAACGTGTCCATGTTCAGGTGCCCCGAGCGGCGCGCAATATACACGTCTCGAACCTCTAGACCTTAATCCAGCTCTACACGCAGAGAGCGGCTTTACTGATGGGTCCGACGTATTATTCTCCTTGTATAACGTGAAAGCAGGGGAATACGACCAGAACCTGGCGGTGAACTGGAGGGAGGATGCGCAGGGTATCATGCTCATGGTGAGTTACCCCAGTCGCTTTCGCTGACCTCTTCGAGGCTCACCAAGAAACGCTAGAGTGGTCTTTTGTCTGCCACGGTGGCAGGATTCCTTTCAACGTCTTACCTGGGCTCTCAAACGAGCTCCCAAGACGTCTCTGCATTCTACCTCGCCCAGATCTACCAACTCCAGGCCAACAATTCCTCCCTCCCGTCACCCCCGATTTCTCCTCCGAAGCCGGTATCCCCACCCACGGCGACGCACGCGTTTTGGTTCGCGAGTCTAGTGCTGAGTCTGACCTCTGCCGTGTTCGCAAACTTGGTGCAAGAATGGGTCCGCAGATACATGCTTCTCACTCAGACACGGTTCAGTCCGCACAGGCGTGCCCGAATTCGGGCGTACCTGACCCAAGAAGGATCGCTGGACCGCCTTCAGCGCATGATCGAATCGCTGAACACCTTCTTACATCTCTCCATCTTCATGTTCCTCTTGGGACTTATCACACTGACCTCTGGAGGTGACCCCGTTGTCATCCTGAGTGTCTGTTTATACATCGCCATCCCCCTGGTTCTGTATCTGTGGTACAGCCTGATGCCATTCTCTCATCCCCACACCATATACTCCACCCCTCTCACCTGGCTCCTCATCTGGTTGAGGGTACTTCCCCGGATGGGACTGTCGCTCCTCAGGGCCATTACGTGTCGTGATAGTTTCAGCAAGGTGTTCCAATATGCCGGCGCCATGCCCAACGACAGGAGCTGGCTGACTTTTGACTCTACCGCACTGGAGGTCGAGAAAGCCGCGGAAACCCATTCCTCAACGTTTGACGTTGGAGCAATATCGTGGTTGTTCGGTTCTTTGGGACAGGACCAAGAGTTTGAGCAGTTTTTGGCAGGCATCCCCAACTTCTATAGGTCAAAGCGAGTGGAAGACCCTGCCCAGGTCCTCCGAACCCTCAATACCGATAGGTTACCGAGGGCGATTGTCTCCTTTATGGACCGTTCGTTAACTTCCGACCTCATTTCGGGGATCACAGAACAGAGACGGATCAGGGTTGCCTTGAAAGCGATCGAGACGGATCTCCACCTGCTCCAGCGCACGTTCTATCACGCGCTTTGTGCCGTCGACTCGGCCGTCTTCCAATGCGTGGAATTTGTACACCTCGCGGATGGGTGGACCAACGACGGAGATGCGGACGTCTGCTTCCTCGCAAAGTGCGTCGTCGCCGTCGCCATCAATCGACTCGGCGACAACGGAATAGACGACCGTTGGTCCGGCATCGTTCAACGCCGGCTGAACTGGTCACAATCCCACTTTTCCGAATACCGCGGACAAGGCGACAGCGTCAAGCTCCGGAACCTGGTCCAGCTCGCCCGCGAGCTGAATTCCGCACATCCCGACTACGACGACCCGATGGCGCGGACGATATTCCACAACACCTTGAGCGCCGCGCGCCAACTGCGGGTCGAAAACGCGTCGGTACAGCTCCGAAGCGAGTTTTGCGAGCTCTGGAATCGGCTCGTGGGCTCGATGCAGGACATACGTCGGGACCCGGTCGTGAGATCCAACGCGATGCGGATCCTTTGTCTCACCCGCGAGCTTTACATTTATTTGCATGAGGGTACCGAGTCGAGGGGTTTTGCGTTTTCGGGGCCATCCGCGGGCGACGACGTCGATGCTCACCTCTACCCCAGCTCGTCCCCTCAGAAGCCGACTGCTTTCCCGCTGTGCACCATATCGACCCACCGTCTTTCCCACCCTGACGCGGCCCCAGAATATAGCGAAGTCGTTGCGTCTGGTTACAGAAATGCCTACAGTAGTCCGCCAAAGTAGGAAGGCCTATCCCGTGGGCTTCTCGGGAAGATCCCCTCCCATGTCATGGAATCTCGGGACATTTCTCCCCTTCCCTCCCCCCCCAACTGGGCGTTGCTACGCCCTCATTATTCTGCCCCTCGTCCGTTCCTTTACGAAAACCCCAGCTCCCTTACGTCTGCAAAGCCAGCCAACGATGAGTTATCCCCACCTGTAGTCTTGCGACACGCCCCACACCTCAAGTAAATATATGCATACATATGTCCGACCATACTGATTGTTATCTTTCACAGTCTGACCGTTCTCGAACGCGGTGTACTTTGTATTCTCTTTCTTTGGGCTTCTTTCTGTATCCTCACTGTAGCATCGCACGTTCCTTTCCCCCACATTTAGAAGGGATCAGCGGACAAACAAGGACCACCTACGATATAGCAAATACCCTAAAAGGGATTGTTGCCTCTCCTTGCCGTAGTTTACCTCATTACCCAAAAGGATTTTTCCATTTGTACCTTTACTTCCGCACTTGGTGTCTTTGACGTTAGCATCTCCGGTGATACCCTCACCCTGTGGAAAGTATGGTCTACTGAAGGAACTGCCATGTGGTATCCGGCGCTATGTATCATAAATTCGTTCCGATCGAGCGAAAGAAGCAGTTGACATCAGCACGCCCACCCTGTTCTACAGTACTGCACGTGCTGCGGTTCTTGGTCTTGGCGCTAGCACACCCGGTCCTGGTTCAAAGTTATCGCATCTCAACTGCCTTCTTGTCTCGTTCCGGTCATGACGCCTGAAGACGCGCCGAGACTAATTACTCTGGTGAACACCAGCCAACGGTAGCGCACCAATAGATGTGGTCGCTGTAGTATTCGGTCCAGTTATTTATCATCGAGAACACAATAGGACTTGGCGCGGAACCATTTTGCCGTTGGCAAGGAGACAGCAGCGAGAAGCCCCGGCCTCGGAAGGGGGCAACAAACTCCGAAAGGTCTTCGAACTGCGCGGCTCACAAGGCTAAGTACATAAACAATTTCCTGCCTCTCATGTGCATACGCACGCATGAACCGCGGGAACCATCGTCCATGCGGTACACCGTACCTCGCACGTTGCATATCCGCGGTGTATGGCTAGCTGAGGTACTGTAGTTATGGCGGAATGACGACTGTGCATCTCCTATATCCTGACTCTCTTGCTTTCCCCCCCACTCAATACGCTCTTTACTCGCCATTCCTTTCCAATACGCTCCCAAATACCTCCTGTCATTTACTCGGTTCTATCCCGTCGCGTTTCAGACATGTCAGTACTGTGCGGCGGCCCAAAATATCAAGCTCTGGAAGCAACGCCAACATCGACACCATCGCCCCGCGTCGACGCGGACTTGGAGGTCAAGTACAACTTCACGGACAATGAAGAATCCGGACCACCAAACCTAACATCCAAATCAGGGGCGGCCGACGCGGATTTGGATTTGGAGCACGATCGGATGACGATCGTCGCGAGCTGGCGAGCTCACGCCAACCTGCTCATGCTCTTCGTACGTCGCAGGGGCCACCCGTAGCCTGTTTTTCTCGTCGAGAAATAGAAACAACCCCACGCTAATTACACGTTACATGATGGCAGAGTGGCCTGCTCTCGGCGCTCATCGCCACACAACTTTTGCGGGGCTGCTGGGCGGTTCCGAGTCGGCCACACCTGCCGGGTGCCTGGGTCGTCTGCCTCGCACGCGTTTTCCAGCTCGTGGGAAACGCGGCTGCTGGCGCGCCTGGCATGCTCCCACCCCCACTCCCACCACCCCCACCGCTATCGATGTCGCGCAGCCTGGGGCTACCCAAGGCGGTGCTGCCGTTGGCCCTTCCCGCATTGACGCGGGCGCTGTGGCTGACGAGCTTGGTGGTCGGTCTCGGCTGCGTCATGGTCGCGTCGTTGTTGAAGGAAAGGGCGTGCCGAGACTTGCGCATGACAGAACTATGGCGCTATCAGCAAGAGCGCAAAGGGGGGTACGACGCGTTTTCCGGGGACGGGGAGGTACGGCCGATGGTTGATATGACCAAGTTCTTCCACGCTATTCATGCCTTTCACCTCGTCTCCGTCGTCTTGTACCTTTGGGGACTCGGCATACCCCTCCTCCGCGTTTCTGACTCGTTGGCCCTCCCGGTGATTGTCGGGTCGGGTGCTACTTTCTTCATAGGGCAGTGCCTTCTCGTCTCTGCGCTCCCGCGAGTTACTATATGATACCCGTCGTCGAGTGGAGGTCACATTCTTACCAATTGAGTCTCGCAGATAACCAGAATAGGACCATCGTAAATTGTTGTATCCATCCAGTCACTTTTAAACGCGGAAATCGCGAAAATATCATCTGTTTTGTGCTGCACACCATATTCACGGTTCGGGTGCGGTGAACTATCGTCTTGGTAGCGCGCTAAGTTGTGGAATGTCCGAATGTAGGGTGGCGAAATGTGTGTGAAAGGCCACATACTGAGCAGTGGCCCCGTTGAGATGCGTGAGACACAATTCATCCGGTTTGCTGGGTTCAAGAAACACTTCGACATGTCCTAGACGCCTTCCGTAGATTCAAAAGGGTGCGCGCACTACAGTAGCTTGCCATTCCCTAAAAGTAACAATGGTATGTCCTTAATTGAGTACTGTACAGGTACCGATGTAACCGATTGGGGAGGGTACAAAGATACAGCTTCTGAGGAACAGCGAGGTACGGATCTTGGGCCACACCGACACTGTGATGTCGCGTCATATTCAAGTTACGTTGGAAACGTGGTTCGGCAAAAACGTTTGTCGCTTAGATGCGGTGGAGTTGGCACAGACCTTAAATTATTACGGTAGGTGGTACGCGCGATTTTACCATCGGAGGGATAGAGCCAGGTCGCTAGCCAAGCGGACTCGAAGCAGAAAATGGCAAGAGGTGAACATTACATGGCTCCTTGCAGTCAGAGAAAATCGAAAGACGGGTCCGTGACGGATGAACAAACAAAGATACAGCACATACTCAGTACTCAGGCTGGGCAACGCGCTATCGCCAAGTCAGGGTTCTCGAAGACTCGAACAAGATCTGCCAGTGGCCAATCTAGGATGGTACTGAATCATGCATGTCAGAAAGTTGTCATAACCATCATGCGTCCAATTGACGGCGACGCCCGCTAGGTATGGTCTGATCTTCCCGTGAAGGTCTATATTTCTGCGCGATTCCCAATGAGTGAGGTTGACACATCCAAAACCACGGGCAATGTAGCCCGTAAGTCAGGGGTACTTGTTGAACGACTGCCAAGGGTGTCTTGACATCACAGTATGATACCGTAGTGAATCTGTAATTCGCTTTCCCGGATTATGCCGCCTGTCCGGCATTCTGCGGTTCTGCGGTTTTGCACGTTTTTTTTCCTGAAGGAGAGCGGGGCTGGAAAAGGCAGATAATACAGCACCAAGTGCTTCCATGGGCGACACGATCACCATCTCGGGAGCACAATACTGTATATTGCACGTGTTCGGGGGCATGTACATCGTTAAGTCCTCTTGAGTTGAGCCATAAGATCGGAAGGATTTCTCGAACGAGGTACCTGAGATCATCAATTCCATCAGACTGTCGAAGAACAGGCAGGGAGTTAACCTTACACATATCCCGTTAATTCGAGGGGTGAATCATCAATAACTATGACTGTACTCCCTACTTACTTTGTCGGGCAAAGAAACAGGGTTGTACATGCGCATGTGTACCGTACTGCTAGGTGACGCCAGAGCTGCCCTGAGCGAGGTACGACAGATAGAAGATTCGAGGACAGCTTCCACCAGTGACCTGCATGATCGCATTGGTATAGTACATGCAGCCTGAGGGACACAATTGGCTCAAGATCCAGTGAGTCGAGGATCTAGACATCAGTCAAACTAGCTCACCACTGCAGTGCATCAACTTAACTCGAACCGTACTGCTGGCAAAAATAAGTTCAAACCCTGCCACTGTTGCCAGCTGCCACGCAGGAAAGATATGTCTAGAAGAGGGAATGTGGACTGGGGTGAGTATGGCTAGGCCGCGTGGTGCCACATCACTCAATACACAAATGGTTTGGTTCAGATTTGATTACGGCACAAGTTCGTCGTTTGAATCGGCGGAGCTACTCGATAATTCCAAGCGCCAAGGACACCGTATTGGTTGAGGTGAGCACACACGTGCAAGATAATGATGATTACCGGTCCGTCATGGTATAACTCCTGTGCACGAGAAGAACGGGCTGAGGTACTGGATAATTGTGAGCGGTGATGATCAGCTAGTTCAAGTTAGTCGCCGGTGAAATGTGGGAACAACCCCGGGCTAGATGTTTCAAGCGGCGCCTATTCGGAGAAATTCGAAATTACGAAACGGACAAAGTTGACCCGTTTCCAATCCTGTCACTTGTCCCGGAGCGCGAAGGAGAATGATAATACAGTACAGTACCGTCCAGTTCGCCCTGCAATAACCACTGTAACTGACACTAAAATTACCCGCGCTGTCAACAGTCCAAGACTCCGACTCTCCGAGCCCTGGACAAGCAAGGTAAAGACGCCTACAGTACCAATTTGATACCACTACTGTACTTCTGGTCGCCACGTTTTCGACCCTTGCCTGGATCATCGTAGGTCCTGTGCGAAGACAATTTGAAGGCGCCTCTCATGGGGCCTGGGACGATTCCTGAGTAAATGCAGCGAAATTATGTCGCTGTTGGAAAAAACTTGAACCGCAAGGTAGGACAATCTTGACTTTCTATAGGTCAGTGTACAGCATGTCGGGCTGTAGCTCTATCTCATGCCCTAAAGTGGGGGAGTAGTCCAATTTTTATTATGAGCCCAAGAAATACGTAGTGGGCTCGCAAACCGTGTGCCAGGGCATATTACTTTGGGTTAGTAACGTATCCTTTGCTGGTATTAGGGTTCAACTATAAGTATATACAACGATGTATGATGATCATAAGTAAATACACTACGAATTCTGCGATTATAAAGGAGTAATTAATGGCCTATAAACGAATTCGGTTGATGAGAGGCATAATCGAGCGAAGGCCCGCTCTGTATGTTCCGGATAATGTCATCGATCTGGTCAGTTGTCCACGCAGGGCATTCGAAAAAGTTCTCGGAATTCGTCTCGAAGTTGTGCGGATGGGACTGGTACCGAAGTGCCGAGTCATCCACACACGCGCCGGAATCAGCAAAATGTACGATTGGCGCCGAGACGTCTCCAACGGTTGGTGAATGCTGGAATATAGGCCATTCTGGGTTGGTTGTGGCATGGTGACCCGCGACGAACATGAACGGCGGCAAAATTCGTGTCATTTGCATAGGTGAGGGATCGGGAGAATCGAAATGAGACGAAGACGCGGGTATGTCGAACGGCATCACCTCTTGCGATGGGCTTGGCGTGCTAAAGCCCTAATGGAATGTCAGCAAGGAGGACTATGGAATAGCGGACAGATGACGCACTTGCGATGGGCAACAATGATGGGGCTCCGTGTTACCTCCGAGGGACCAGTCCTGCTGGGATTGGGACAGTGCCTCCCAACTGACAGGTTGGGCGGAAGACAGCTCCCCAGACATGGTATTCGGCGCGGTACTGCCCCAGCAATCTAGACCTTCTGGTTTCCGCCAAGGGACATCGCAAGGGATATCTTGCGTCCGCAGTAGCAACTCTGCTTGGGGAACCTCATGTGGTTGTGGTTCCTGTGTTGGCTGGGACAGAGACGACTGAGCGGAGCCCCCAGTATGAGACGTAACCTCCCAAGCCGGCAAAACACCCATGCTCTCCCTGACCTTCTGGTAGTGGGTCCTCTTTTCCTTCAGTGCTGACGGTGTCGCTGTCGCAGTTGACGACGGAGAGTAACGGTACTGGGGGTAGAGCCTCTTGTGCTTCTCCCTCTCCCTCTTGGCTTCTTCGATCCATGGTCGTCGATCCTCTTCGCTCATAGCTTTCCATATGCGCCCGACGATGCGAGAGATATTCCTGTGATCCGGTTCGACGCTCGCGGGGATCTTCTTCTGGGCGACGAAATCGCACCGGAAGAGTATGAACGCGTTTCGTGGTCGTGGAATGTGACCCTCGGGCTGCTTTCGGGCATGCGACTTCTTCGTCAGGGGCTCCAGCGCAGGCTGAGCGTCATCCGGCGTGGGTGTGGAATTTGGAATGGCGCTGGGTCGGAGCTCTCGGCCAGTTGTCAGCGGTGGGCCCTCGCTGGGGAGCTGGTGCGACGCGGACTCGGATGCGGTGCCACTGGGGATGGAATATGTGCAACGAGCGTGGTCAGGTGTCTGTGGGCGTTCTAAACTTCCCGCTGGAATTGCGTCCATGTGTCGTGTGAGAGACTGTTGAGGATGCTCGCGTTTAAACGTGGATGACGGTTGAGGCAAAGGACGGATGATGGTCGACGTGGCGAATCGTACGTCTCTGTCGAATGCGAATGGGAAACCAGCGGATGCGTAATGTGTTGCCTGCAACATGAAGGATGGGACAAAGGAAACAAGGTGTTTCCTCGAGATAAAATCGCCTAGGTATACGCTATAGGGACCTCATTGAGTCATGTAAGACGGCTTGTAAGAGTTAAGGGGATGCAGTAAGGGACATGAACCTGCCTTGGGCAGTGTGGCTGCGCCCAATGGCTGGCATCGCTTAGCTGATTGCGCTGTTGCGGAGAAAGGTTAGCGGCGCTCGTTAGCAGCAATTGTTTACTCACGACTCTGTTCATCGCAGTTTTGGATCATTGCCCTTTCAGGATTTTGACGCCCGTTGTGCCTGTGGCGCTCGATCGTTTGCAATTCCTTGGCTACCAGCCAACAACACGAGGAGCTAAGTCTCGTAATATATACCTCTTGCTGTATCCATTTTCAGGACAGCCTTTGTTTCTCTGCGCTTCCTCATTTACACCACCGCTATGTACTGTACCTGTCTCTTGCCACGCCTCTGACACGATGCGAGGCCCTGCCGCTGCAAATTTCACAAGTCCCCTTGACGGCCCCGGCCTGGTTGAAAATGACGTCCATCGGAACACTCAGTCTCGCCCACGTCTTCATAAGTCTTGTGTGGGTTTAATATGATAGGTAACTATCATCCGCACCCAAACCTATCATCAGTGCTTATCCCGAGTCGTCTCGTCAACGCAGGGTATGGCTCTATGTTGCTTACAATTTGTCAGTGCTGAAAAGAGGCTGCAGAAAATGATAAAGATCGCGCCCTATCTCATAGTTACTGTATCACTCTAAGACGACCCGTTCTTGATGACGAGAGAATGACAAACCTCGCCTAGTGCAGGTCTTGTAACTTATCAACGTTTTCGCAGTACCACGCCTTCGTTTCCGCGCTACGGATACCAGGCACTCGTTGTTATTCGCCCCTTCTGAAACATTGAAGTCCATCAAATGTCTGTTTGCCACGACACCTGTCTAGCGCTTGCTGGGTGAATAACGAGCATGAGATGTTGACACAACTAAAAATTTTGTATCTGCGGCTAAAGTATGGCAACACATCTTTTGTATGCTTATTAGCAATTTAGGCAAGCCGGGTTTACTTTTGATCCTTACTTACTGGGCAGTAATTCACGTACATTTTCCCTGTTGTAGATGAGAAACACGCATTAACTCAAAGACGTCGCGATACATTTCCTGACTTCGTTCAGAAACGCCATATTTGGTGCTGTCGAGGAGCCCACTATGGGTATCCGAAAACCACGATGACGTTATCGTTTCTAATTGCCCTTGCACCATTCGTGCCTTCAAGTTGTATTGAGGGCTGTAGATGCAAGACGGCTCATGGAGAGGCTCGATGGCGGTCGTCGTCGTCGTTGCCGTCGCTATATGACCTAGTTCAACGCGAATCACACCGGTGACCGTGACATGGGTATGTGGTATTCAAATTGATTGCGGTCGATGTATCCTGCATGAACGTTTTCCGGTTTTTTGCATGGTGGCTTTTTGTTGAAACGCCGCGGCTGAGTCAGCAACCAACAAACGAAGCGAAGAGCTTTCAAGCAAGTTATCCGCTTCTCTGTTGCGACCGCCGCAGCTTTGACGTTCTGAGTCAGTTACGATACTTAATACTTACCGGACATTTGGCCCTGCTCACTTGAACACCTCTCGGCCAACCCTTCAGTCTGTACCCCGCCTCAATCTATTTTTTGTGGGTGAAAAAAAGGGGATTGCTGTTTGCCACCCCCACTGTTCCCTGAATTTCTGGCGGCACTGAATGGATCTGGTTTTCACTATTCAACGTCTGAGTTTGAGCCATACAGGTGTGCATTCCTTCTAGGCTAGGCCCGCGAGTGGCCCTCGCCATGAATTACCAGGAGGGGCCATCAGAAGTCTACAGTAGTCAACTAATTAGCCAGGGTAAAACGAGAGAGGATGACGATGAAGACAATTTTGCTTTTCGACCCCTTGGGCGTACCAGCGATATCATCAATCATCGCTGATCGCCGGAGGGTGCTTCGTCATCGTCTTCTCTGCGCCGCCTCCGGAGGTTGTCACAGTACTAAGAGACCGTCTCTGGGCTCCATTGGCGCAGGGTGACAATTTCCCGACCCTCAAGAAGTTGTCACATCGTTCATCGGAAAGAAAAATATCTGTATATGACCCTGCAACCCTGGTGATGCGACCTGAACGAAATACCGGACGAAAACTACGAATACAATTGGAGTTCTTAGAACAAAGTCAGGGTGTCGTTGTCAAGACGTAAACCAGTGGACCCGAACATGGACGTTACTCCGCGGGATTGAGGTAGGCTCCGCTTACCTCCACAAATACCCAAGGGCACATAGGTCAAAAAATAGGGAACACACTTCCTCGCAACTAAGCTCCCTCAACAAGTCACCCAGTGAACACTGTTCCTGTCTTCGTCCCACACGTCTAAATTCCCTTCCATTGTCCGTTTGGTGGACAGTCTGGAAAAAACCTGAAAAGAACACCAAGCGAAGAGCTGGGAGGATATCGACACTCAGGTCTGTTATGGAGGGGACCCCGAGAAACTTGAGCCCACCCGGAAAACCCTGCAAGAGTTGCTACATCCACACAATACTGAGAATTGTATGACAGGATGGCTATTGGAAAATCTTACTGCATAATCTACTTCCCAGGAAGCCCCTTCAGGAACTCGCACATCGAGTGCAATGACGGACCGCGGGACAAGCAATCCGCTAGGCCCGGGGGACAGGTCTCTTGAAGCATCCATCGAAAGCGCGCGAAGGTGGACGAGCGAAGGCAAAACATCCCAGATCGCCGCAGTGTAGCCAAAATCCTCGGGATCCCGTTGGCTCTCTCTATAAGACAGGCAGAGCGCCTCTAGCATGGGGTGTCCTCGCACGACCTCGGCCATGGCTGGGAACAAGTCCCGGTCTTCTTGGTGGTCTCTATTCGCGCTGAGTAGAACAAATGAGAATTCGCGTAATTTGGGTAACGAGCCTTGTTGGGCGTGTGAGCGGAATGCACTCGAAAGTTCGCTTCCGCCAAAGCGAAACTCGAGTCGTAGAACCTCCAATTGTTGGCCGCTCTCGAGGAGCTGCGAAAGCCAGTATGCATTGGAGATGGTCAGGGAAAGACACAGCTCGCGCAGATTACTGATAGATAGAGGAGAATGCGGCTGGTATGCAGGACTATAGATTATAAGCGTACGGAGCGTGACGGCTCCGGAAGACAGGAGTGATTGGATGTCGGGGATGGTGTCCTCGGGACTTGCAAAGCAGAAACGATTCAGCCGATCGAGTCTAAGGAGCGAGGGAGGTGACAGGCTAGTTGACCTACCAATGCCCGTGAGGACTCGAAATTAGGTGACGAAGAAGAAATGCTTACCCGATAAGCAGACCTTCTAGATTCGGGTGATGTTTCTCCAATATTTCAAGCAAGGGAATGAGGGTTTCATTATCCATCGTCACACACTCGAAAACCTTCAAATTGGTAAGTCTTGTAAGGACTGTCGAGAGCAACACTGGATGCGTTGATCAACAGAAGTGCCAATTCAGCAGGAAGAGTGAGCGCACCCATAAAACATGAAGACAAGATATGTTCACTATCCTGGGCCGCAACCGTGAGTGATGTAACTTGACCTGCACATCCCGGATCAGTGATCAGGTGGCAAAGAATCTCAGCACTCTGTCGGGCGTGCCGTTTGTCCACCTCTACTGGATCTTCGTCGTCGTTGTCTACTTCTACATACAACTCACTGGAACTGAACGCCAACGAAACATTCTTAAAAAGAAGTTGACGAGCGATAGAAGACAGCACATGGGGTACACAAATAAGGCTCCGAAGATCGCGGCGCGAAAGAAAAGAAGCTATCTCCCGCCATATCTCGTTTGGGAGCTGCAGCTGCTTCCGTGTATGATGGTTTGAATCCTGGACGTAGAGTCAGCCTTTGAGCGACTCGGAAGTGCCAAGTCTTACCGTGACGTCTCTGGTATCCGTTCGGCACATGCCGTTGATATGAAGCAGTAGTTCTCTTGCCTCGCGATGACTGGGGTCAAGTAGAAGGATAGCCTGTAAATCTGACGAGGGTATAAAAACATTTGAGTCATTCATTTTACATCAAGCTGAAGGGGGACATCAGACCTTGGTCTACAGCGTCATGTAATCCCCTCGGAATTCTAGACTTAGCACGGAGAAGACGGGCTTGTATGATCTTGTCATGGTCCTGAAACTCGAATGGGACATGGAAGAGTGGCTCGACAGCCGTCTCAATCATCTCACTGCATCTTGAATGCAGGAGTTAGCTGATAAGACACGTCATGTGCTAATATTCGGTTGACATACCTATCGTCAACGGGAAGACGTCCCATTGCATAGAGTAACACGTTTATTTTATCCTCATTCGGAAGCAATGCCACCACATTACAAATGCTGGAATCCAGCATGTCAGGGTCGGGGAGAGGCAAGGTGTGCTAGAGGTAAAAGCAATCAGAGCTATCTCACCGACGTTCCAAACGACTCCCTGAGGGATGGAAGGGGAAGCAAGCGGTTAGCAAGCGGATCGATTGATCCCGCTGCGAGGCAGAGAACAGACCGTGCTTCGGATGATGATGATGGCAACTGGTGCTATCAGCTTGGTAATAAAGATAACGTAACTTGGCAGGATTACTGTATTAGTGTAGACGGCCCGTCCGGGCCAGAGTTTACCACTTTGACAAGACAACGGCTGAATGTCCGAGCCAGCGGTAGTTGGATGATACAATAGGCATAAGCCTATGTTGCCCAACTTTCTGCATGAACACCGCTAACTCAGGAACGTGCAACTATCTGACTGCTACTATCTTGAGCCTTTGACCTCACAATCCTTTCCTGCTCAGCTGTCTATCGTGGGTCTCGTCCGCTAGCTCTTCATTCTGATCTGCGCCCCACCCCAATCGGTTTGCCCTTTGTCACCTCCACCATCTCCGACTTTCCGGTAGCACTTCTTGGATCTGGTTTAATCCAGGTCGGAGCCATGCAGCGTGCGTGCCTGCTCAAGGTGGGCCCATGAGTAGCTCGTGTTGTCAAATGCTGTAGTCGACAGAGAGTCGTGGCCATGGCAGATCGAGGTGCAGAGTTGAAGTCCTAGTTAGCGGTATGGCCAGGGTACTGGAATTACCGGCTGATCCTGACACAATGGGGCGATCTCCTATGCGAAAAGAGGAAGTCGTGTCATCGTTGAACAGGGAGAAGAACGATTACACGTAAGATCGATGTGTGGCTTATTAGGTGCGTAGCGAAATGTATGGATACAAGGGAAGCAGCATAAAAGATACAATTGTTGCTTGTTCAGACGTAGACATGTGAACGCCGACACACAGAATAGGATGGGCACCGGCGGTCCCAACTGGGTAGCCCCTGCCTATCGCCGCCTACCTCTAGAACCCAATGGAAGACAGGAAATACACTTCCTCGCAGTTTAGCTGCCTCAGCCAATCATTCAAGTAAAAAATTTCTTGTCTTTGGCCCAGAGGTCTAAATTCTCTCCCATTGTCCGTATGATGAACGGTCTGGAAAGACTCTGAAGAGAACACCAAGCGAAGTGCTGGGATGACACTGTCACATAAGCCTTCCATGGAAGGGACTGCTAGAAACTTGAGCCCACTCGGCAAACCTGGCAACAGTTGCTAAATTCACACAATGACGAGCATTGTATCAACCAGGATGCCTTAGATATGGGGACATGCTTACAGCACAATCTATTTCCCAGGATGCCTCTTCAGGGACTCGCACCTCCAGCGCAACCACGGTCCGCGGGACGAGCCACCCACCAAGCGCAGAGGGCAGGTCTTCCGGGACGTCCATTGAAAGCGTGCGAAGGCGTACAAGCGAGGGTAAAACACCCCAGATCTCCGCGGTGTAGCCGAAGGCCTCAGGATTCTGTGAACTCTGTCTATGTGACAAGCAAAGCGCCTCGAGCATAGGGTGTCCTCGAACAACCTCGGCTACGGCCGGGAACAAGTCCGAATCCTCGTATACTTCGTCATCACCGTTATCGTTATCATCATTTTCCACACCAAGAAAGATGAAAGCGAATTCTCGCAATACTGGAAACGAGCCTGGCCCAGAGTGCGGACGAAATGCCTTCGATATTGCCCTTACGTTGGAGAAGACCTCGAGCTTTAGACTCTCCAACTTTCGTCCACCCTCGAAAAGCTGATTGAGGCAGTATACGCTGGTGATGGTGAGGGAAAGATAAAGGTTGCACAGATTGCTGATAAATAGCGGTGAATCCAGATGGAACGCCAGGCAATTATCGATAACGAGTGTGCGAAGTGCATCGCCTCGGGTGGTCAAGAATTGTTGGATATCAGAGATCTTGTCCGGGTCCTCGTGGCCACTATGGAAAGCAAAACGTTTCAATTGACCGAATTTAGGGAGTGGCGGGGGTGTCTGGCTTGTTGACCTATGAGCGATTTGTGAGGAACACCCAGAAACAGATGTCAGAGAAGGGGCATTTACGTGATGATAAGCTCTTCTAGATTGGGATGATTTTTCTCCAGTATTTCAATCACAGAAATAAGAGCGTCGTTATCCATCGTACACTTGAACACCTTCAAATTGACAAGTTTTGTAAGGGCAGCAGCGAGCGTCGCTGAGTATGTCGATCAATTAGGTTGAAATTCAATAGAAAGAGTAAGCACACCCATAAAATATGAAAACAGAATGTTCCCTGTGTCGTTTGTAGCACGGACTGTGAGTGATCTGACTTGACTTGCACGCGCAGGATAAGACACAAGATGGAAGAGGATTTCAGCGCTTCGCCGAGCATGCCATTTGTCCATTTCTACCGGATCAAAGGTTCGATCTTGTGCATCCGACTGACTGGGCCCTAAATGCAAATAAACATCCCTAAAAAGAAGTTGACGAGCAATTAAGGATAATGCATGTGGTACGGAAACAAGGTTCCGGAGATCCCGCCGCGAAAGGAAAGATGCTATCTCCCACCATATCTCATTTGAGAGATGTGGTGGCCTTTGTGTATGCGTATGACAGTTTGAGTACTGGAGCACAAAGCCAGTCTTCAAGTCAGGGGAAAATGACCTGGGAACGATCAATGTAGCCAGTCGAGACTCACGTCGCCAGTCCCCATCGGGTTCTTGTCATTGAGAAGGATCAGTAAATGTCTTGCCTCGCAGTGATCGGGATCAAGTAGGAGAATAGCCCGTACATCTGACGAGTGGGGATCACGACATGTTAAGTCGCACATTTTTGAAAGGAAGATCAGACCTTGGCGTGCGGCATCGTATAACTCCCCCGCAATTCTAGACTTGGCACGGAGAAGATGAGCCCGTATGGTCTTGTTACAGTCCTGAGGCTTGAATGGGGCCTGGAAGAAAGACTCAACCGTGTTCTCGATTACTTCCCTGGAGCTTGATATAAGGGGTAGTAAGATGGGTCCTGAACTGATATATGGTGGACGTACTTGACATCTACGGGAAGACAATCCATTGCATAAAGCAGCACGTTTATCTGGTCCTCATTCGGAAGCCACGTCGCCACATCGCAAATGCTGGAACTCAGGGTAGGGTTGGGGAGGGGGAGAGTCATGGCGTGTTAGGAGTCATCGACATTTCGCTCACTAGTAGGAATGAGGACGAAAGGGGTGATGAGTCAGCGGATCGTTCCTAGGAAGAGAATGGAATATGTGCCCCTGACTCGGAGCAACGGTGGTGGTAATTACGTTCGTGGTTGCGTTCTACAGCAGGTCACCCCGGGCCAGTGAGTGAAGAGAGCGGAAGACGCAGACCGGGCCGGCGGAGTTGGATGCCACGATTTGGATCACGTGTTATCAGTAGTGTTGTGGTTGTGGACAATGACATTGAGGTTGGTGTATGAGTGGTGTGTGAAGGCCTACATTTATACGTCTAGCATTGATACGAGAGATAAAGTGAACGGGGCATAGGTATGAGAGTGGGTGCTCGATCACAGAGTTGGCGTACATAGGATGGGCGTGCCGGCCACAGGTGGGATGGGAGAGCGCAAGACAAATATAAGAGCTGGAAACCGATCTAGATGTTCGACAACTATATGTGAGGTTTACCGGTGCTGGTAGTAGTCAAAAAGGTGACAAGGCCAGTGCAGCAAGCCGGGCTACGAAAGCACTTGGGACTTGGGATCGGAAATGGATAAATCGTGACATAGACCACTAGCCTATATGTATTCAAAGTCCGAGTCCGAGTCAAGCTCTGTGGAACCCCCTTCGCTCTCTGTATCCGAGGTGGGAGGAAAGCGGCGCTTGGAAATGGGTTGTCCTGCGGCCTGGCGCGCAGCGATGAACGGGTTAAGCATGCCTTCAAAGCGTGCGTGGTGCGGCCGTAAGAACTTGGAGAGTTTCGGCAATATCTCCTCTGCAGGTGGGCCGTCCTCCGGGCACAGAGCAAAAGAGAGCTCACGCGTCATGGCGGTGTCCAGTTGGAGCTTCTGCACATTGGAGAAAGGTCGCAGGAGTTCGAACCACGCTTCACGAGGGATCTCGGGCGGAAAGCCCCTGTGCCCGCGCATTGCGTGATGCCCGAGGTGGAGTCTTTTCACCGAGGAGAGCATCGGCGCCAGTGAAGTTGAGATCCGCGCCGCACAGACTACTTGGGCATCTATCGTCCTGCATTGGAAACGTATATGGAACGGAGCGTCCTCCGGGGGTGGATAGGCAAATTCATCCAAGCCCCCAAGGACAATCGACACACCGGGGTTCTTCTCAGTCGGGTCGGAAAAGGTAAAAGAACATACAGGATACCTGAGCTCCTCCGCTGCAGTGAGAAACTCGGACAAGCGAGGAAGGGGAATCGAAGGCCGTGGGAAAAATGACAACGTTAAATAGGTCAAGAGGGGAACGCGGATGCAAGACACGAGGCCTTCCAAATAGCGACTGCGGCCTTTGAAAACCATCTCGTCCAACTTGGAAAGCTGAACCATCTGCGTCTGCAGGGCTGCTAGATCTCTCTTGACGTTTCCAGGAGAGGATGATGGTAGCCCAAACGACTTGGAGTCGAACTCAAGGGACAAGTACTCAAGGAGCGGCATGAGCGAGAGACGTGACACGAGATAATTTACGGGAAGGGAGGTTGGAGATGAAATGCCACTGAGGGAGAGAGTGACGAGTCCAGTGATGGATGCGAGCAAAGGAAGTCCCGGGGCGAAAACATCCCCAACTTGGATTAAAGACAGGTGGCGTAGACGTTGGGCTTTGAATGTTTCGGGAAGCCGGGAACAATAATGTGGATCCAGAGAAATGAGCCTGAGGTCTTCTAGCATTGGAAAAGGTTTGCCCATAACCACGACCAGCTTCTGCAAGGCCGGTTCGCGCAGGTTGATGCGACGTACGCGATGATGATGGTGCTGGAGCGCAAGCAACACCCCTTCTTCGTCTTTTGTGGTCATCTGCCCGTTCCCGTAATTGATGAAGAGTGGAAGTGGAGGTGAGTATTTCAACATTTCATCTATAGGCTTGCCATGGGTGAGGTAAAGATGTAGTTGGAAGGAGGATGAGTATTCGAGGATGATGTGGCGCCATTGCCTGCAAGTGTGCATGAGCTTGTACCACCATTTATGATCCCAATCGAGTGGAATATCCAATCGACACCAATGGAATATTTCAAGAAGTATGTCGTCCATGAGCATGCTGATAAAAGAAGTTGATGGGCAACATCCTTGTCCGACACTCAGGATGAATTTAGAGGGTTAGTGGAAACGACGCTCACCTTCAACTGGAGGTTCGGTGGCATGGATCACATCTGGTTGCATAATGACGAATTGTGAAATTCCGACTGGGGAGAGTGGGTTGATGGATTGAGGAGAGAAAAAATCAATCAGAGCTTGGCGACAGTGAGGCAACTCGGATAATTGGATATCGAAATCACTTGTACATACCTGGAAATGTTGAACGGGATTTACGTCAACATCATCAAGGGCTCGTTATCTTTTTTTTTTAGATTCATTTCTATGCGCCTCGGGGATCGAGCCCTTCTACTGTATCTCAGCCCAGAGTTGCATGGTCAATGACACCCAGCCAGAAATGGAGCGAATCGGATCGAATGTGAGCGAATCGGGTAGATGAATATAATTAGATTTGACAGAATTTGAAAAGTGAGACCAACACTAGATTGGAGTGAATACCATATAATACCATCTAATCACATTCATTTGTATTTGTTTGCATTAATTGCATTCGCTCGCATTAATTGTATTATTTCGCATTCGTTTGCATTTGTTCTGATTCATTTTGATTCGTTCCAATTCATTCTGATTTGTTCTGATTCGATTGTATTTGAAATACGCTACTGGGGCTACATTGAAACTATCAAATGGGATCGAATCCCATCAAACTATGCAAATCCCATCTAATTACACACTAAACAAAAGAAACTGGTTGGGATTGAATCCCATTGAATATTTGCTGGATGAATGGAAACTTTTTGACAAAGACGTGGCGTCGCAGCATGCAAAGGGTGACCACGTGGATGTTGGCGATAGCTTGATGGGGGACATAGGGACGAGAAAATGAAATAGAGGGTGGTGTGTGAGAGCAGAATATGGGAATGAAAGGATGGGCCTCATACCAACGATAAGCCCATCGCAGCGACTAGGCACCTGTCACTCTCTGAGTCTTGGGCGGAAGCCGCCCTTTCTGTGAGGCCTTTGCTTATGATTAGAACATTGACCAGGGAATTGGTTTGTTGTGCTCACCTTTATTTCAGCCCTCTTCGCTTCCTCTCTTAATTTGTATTGCTAGAAATGTATGCAACACATGTGAGCGATAAGTTGTACAAGATAGACAAGTGATACATACTTTGCAGATGGCCTTATCAATGTGGTCCCAGTAGTAATTGAACTTGCCCACAGTACCATCAGGGTGTACAATACACCGGTTGATGGAGCATAAGTCCCTGGGACGAATGTCAGCAATGAAATGGTGTGAGGAAAACACATACACTGTGGATATTCCAACTCCAGGGGTTTTTTTTGTTGTGTATTTGTATCTCCTCTTCCGTGCATCCTTGATCACCACAGCTTACTCCCCCATGGCTGGCATGTCGGTGTTGTGTGCAATAGATGGCGTGCTGATGGGAGTTGCAATGGGAGGGGCGCTTGGGCCCTGTGTGTGCGTGACTGGGGAAGGGTAGGAGGGGGGAGGGACCCCTGGGCCCAAGACGTAAGAGGGGGGGACCCCTGGGCCTGTAACTTTGACAAAAGATGTGGGGACTTCTGGGTCCTGTGTGCGTGTGACCGCGCCAGGTGCCACCAGTGGGATAGGATCTGTGGAGGTGGTGTTACGATGGGAACCGATGGAATTGTTGGTATTGAGGGAATTGTTGACAGTGCCGGCAGATGGATCAGCGCATGGTATGTCGCCTAGTAGGTGGAATGCCGGGTTGCATTGGTCGAATGCATTAGCACTGGAGGGATATCCGTTAGTAAGATCAGCGAAACAGCAGAGAGCTTACAGTGGATCCATCAATGGCCTGGGCCTCGGCTTCAAGGCACCCTTCGATGAGCCCTCTTGCACGTTATTCTTGAGCCAAGAAGGTGTGGGGCTGTTGTTGTTGTTGTTGTTGTTGTTGTTGTTGTCATTGTCATTGTTATCATCATTGTCATTGTTGTCATTGTTGTCATCCGAGTCCTCAGGCGGTGTATCAGTCTGACTTACACCCATGTAATCATCCTCAGTCATCGTTTTGAGCTTCTTAGAGGCTGGCCCCTTTGTTTCCTTCTCATTGTCCTTGCAGGTCTTCCTATTGAAGGGTATGTACCACTGGGAATAGTGCCTGGTCGCAATTAAATGGGCCTTCCAGTGGTCTTGGCAATACCAGAGGATGGGCCATCATTTTTCCATTTCGAGCACATACTCATTGTGTACTCTCCTCGATGTGTTGCTCCACTTTTTCGGGGCCAGGCCTCTTGCATAAAGGTCGACCCAGATGGACCTTGCATATGCTCAAATAGCCCCCGCCTTCTTGCCACTGAGTGAAGTTCTATCTGATCGTTCAAGGTATGTCAAGTTAATGTTTTTGTCGTTTGCACATCTCGTTTTCCCCCAACCTCCACTTTTACTGGTGGGATCGGTTGAGTTCTTTTTCATAGCTTCAAACTTGGCAAATTCCTCCCTGGTCCAGTATTTGATATCGGGGAAATCTGATCTTGAATAGACTGGGACTGTGGTTGGCTGTGGTTCTTCTTCCTTGCAGTGGTCGTGCGGTGTGACACTGGCACGTGTCACCAGATCTGGCACATGGTCTTCTGTACACAGTCTCTTTGTGGCCTTGGCATACATGTTCGTGAGGGTATTGTGTGAGTGCATAAGCTTGCTATGCCACGTTCTGTGGATGTTGTGATGGGATGTCCTGAATTGATGCGTAGTAACACTTACTTGAGAAGAGCATGCTCTTGTTTCTTCCTGTGAAATTTGTTCTGCATTATGTGATACTGTCGCATGAGTTGGTTGTATGCGCCCATTTCAGTTCCAATTGGTCCAATCGAGGTGCCATGAGTATTGGTTGTCAGGAGCGGTACGTCAAGGGGAGAAAGCAAAGCTTGATCGAAGGGAGTGCGTAGTCCCAAACTGAAGCTTGTGGAGGTCGAAACATCATCAAATGAGAAGCTATCGACCCAAGATGCTTCGAGAGCATTATAGATGCCACCTAGAGACCTTGCAGGCTGCTGATGTGCAGGCTGAAATGGGTCAGAGGAGAAGACATCACAGGCTTTTTTTTTTTCAAGCGTGAAAATGTGGGTGAGAGAGATGAAGAAAACGAGACAAGGACATTGGCATTCATAAGTGTGCTCCTTTGTTTCACGTGCAAGAAGACATTTTATCTTGTTTTGGGCATTCTATGTCCAAATATATGCTTCTAGACTACTGTACTGTAGAGATCGGTGTCTTGGGTTCTCTCTCTAAATTTATTGCATAATCATGCTGAAGCATTGCTTGTAGAACGCATTATATGTGTTGCGTTTTTGTCACAAAGAGTGAATTCATTGATTATAGCAATGTAATTAATCATCCAAATTGGGTAATCCGAGAATCCTACAACAGCAGGCCTCCAACAGACCGTAGAGATCCAGAATCGACTTAGCTACTGCAAACGGATTGCCAGACTGTGAACTGGATATGTCACTATTGTAGGCTCTCGGATTGCCTAATACAGACAAAACTGCTATTGCTTAAAGATAAGAACATTGCATCCTATAAAACAAAGACACTGCATGCTCTCTAGATATCTTACACCACCATTGGGCCTGGGTGGGAATCAGTGTGGCCTTCAATAAATTCTTCCTCTGCACCTGCCATAATTGCAACATCCAAGCCTGGTTTTTCCACAAGGAAAAATTGTTTGTGTGCCTCTTGTCCATTGATCACAGGGGCATGAGGAACCATCGCAACCATGGCTTGAATACATTTGACATCTATGAATTCCAGTGCCGAGTCACCTAGATATTCACAAGACCAAAGCGTGTTGACAGATAGGCCCAGTAGGTTCAGATCTGGCCTGGAAAACAGAGAAACAAGTGTGACAGGAACATCCTTGTCTCTGTGGCTGAGAAGGGCAAAGAACCGAACTTCCGCTGTGCATATTTCGTTGTCAAAAAGTATCTAAAGGTGTGGTAATGATGGGCATGAAGAACACAGCAAGCAAAAACAGATGACATGCCTTGACATTGCGTGCAGTTTGATGCTTCCCCAGAGGCTTCTGCCATTCCTTCCATGCACTGTAGCAGATCTGGCCAGTGGGTATCCTGAGCCTTGCCCATCGACAAACAGAGACGCTATCCATATTTGGCATAGACAAGAACCTTTCCAGTGCATCTACCTCACATTCCTGCAGACGTTCCGGATGTTTATCTCGCACACAAAGCAGGACATATCTGTCCTGTAGATCTTTGGAGCCTCAAGGTAGATCTCCTCCAGACTTTTGATTCCCCTCTATATCTGGAATGATAGCCATGAGAGCGTTCACACAAGCATGCCTTGTCCCTCGTTGTGAGAGATTAGCAAACGGGTTTGAATGTTGTTTGATCTCCTCACCTAGATTTCCAATAGTCCGCTTGAGAGTCCACTGAGATGAGCATATAGGAGGGCCAATTCGAAGGACTTCACATGGCAAGTGCACAAGTGTGTGCATGCAAGGACGTACAAAATGAATATGAGTCTGCTTGCACTGGCAATAGATTGTCTCGAATTCATGTGCAAAAGACAAAAGTGCTAGATATGCTTCGCACACATTCGCTTCTGTGATCCTGTGTTGGTTCATAAGCTGGATCCCCAGGACAAGTTTACAGTAATTTAAAAAGAATCTCTCAGGGAGAATGCCATAGAGAAGACCCGGCCCCAGTCCATAGAGATAAAGGAGGAACTCCCAAGCTTTGTAACCACTTGTAAGTTTCTCTGCGATGTTGCATGGTGGATGATCAAAGGAGCTGGGAAGATAATGCAAGGCTGCCGTGACAGCCTTGCCATGCTGCTGCCAGACATCGCCTCAAAGAACTGCCCAGTCCCAAGTGGACTTATCATCCAGTGTAGTACAGTCGATCATACCGCGCCACAAGCTGATCATGAGATCCGTCAGATTGAGCGCAGCAAGATGCATGATATCCGAGCCTGCTGAGTGAGGGAGCCCAAGCATAGAGGATGTGTCTAGGCCAGAGAAGATAGAAGGCTTAGAGATCCCTGTCTCCAGACGTCGAGCGCAATACTGGCTATTATTGGACAACAAAATGACAATGTGCAGATTCTCATGATATCGTTTGTGCAAGGGTATTGGGAGATTCATTACGTCGATATCATCATGTATACAACCTGGGACATTGTAATCCAGAGGCTTCAGAAGAGCCGGGAAGTAATGCTTCCCATGATTTTCGCGACGCCCTTGCATACCGCAATACAGATGGCAGCCATGTTTTCCATGATAGCCCATCATGCCAGTAATATGCATCATACCAGGACCATCGGCGGTTATCAAGGCGAGAAAAACCTTCGAATTCACTTTGTGCTGCAGTGCTGCATCCCAGATCTGCAGCCCTTCCTTCTGGAGACCAACCAAGTGCTGAAGACCAGGGAACAGAAACGAATCAATGTTCTTTGGATTGTTTGGCCCAGGAATGAAGCCACCAACGAAGACTCTGTTCTTCTTATAGAGCTCAGTGGGAGATAGATTAAGCAATATCCAGATGTATATCCAGCACGACAAGAGCTTCTTGGCATACAGCTGGGCTCCGTCGATTGAGAACATCAGAATGATGCCATCTTCACCAATGCGCCCGTCTTGACACGCCTCTATGAGATCTGTACCATGTAAGACATCCGAGTATTCATCTAGGCCCCCTGTCTGGTCAATGTCTGCAATTATGCGATACATCTCGTCGCGTAGATAGTGCGCGTGAGAGGCGCTATCTGGTGATCGATACAGGGCCTGTAACTGTGGTCCTATTGGGATCGTATGGAATTCCTGACGAGGGACCTTCTCCGGACCAGAGCTTGATTGAAGGCGGGACTGGTCATAGCGTGACTCAGAGCATAGAGGACAAGCGTCGAGATCCAGAAAGGGCCCTGTGTAGGCAATGCAGGAGTTGACGCACATATGGTGCATGACAGATTCTACACCAGTTAGATCAGCCACAATGCGCGTGATCCTGTAGTAACTCGGGAGAACTAAGTCCGGAAGAAAGCGCAGTATAGCCCTGCGGTTTGTCTCATAGGTCGCCTCTGAAGGATTCCCTAGATATAGATCAATCGCTAGTTGTGTGACCTTATCAATAACTACGGGAGATTGATCATGAGGTGGATTCCGGAGGCGATGAAGAGCCTTGTCAGACATCCCTAGACTGGGATCATCCAGGGTAGCACCTTGAAGCACTTTCATGAATTCTGCCGTCGTTTTTAGTTTGCCAAGATGGATCGTATCCTGTAGCCATAGGTCTTCAATGTCGCCAGGAGGAAGATGGGAATAACTGGGATTAGGAT
>Ga0307512_10001990_pt1 | contig 27178 bp, 27 predicted proteins | sample 14_EM_MG_FD_200267 | JGI IMG/M metagenome (GOLD analysis project Ga0307512, IMG submission 200267) | Populus trichocarpa ectomycorrhiza microbial communities from riparian zone in the Pacific Northwest, United States - 14_EM | ecosystem: Host-associated > Plants > Roots > Unclassified | place... | reverse complement strand
GAGTCACACTACACCACACTGACACCACTCCCCGCCCTTGCCCTACCATCCTAGGCCTCCTCCGTCGCCCTGGCACGAACAAGGCCACTTGAGTTTTGAAGAAGAATGTTCGCGAACAAGAATCAGCAGGTCAATATCACACTACTATCGCACCTCGTCCTTCGCGCGGACAGAAAAGGACCTTAATTTCAACGCCCTCACAGATCCCTCTGTGCGTTGGTCCCTTTCAGGTCAGTTGTGCTTCTCGCCGACAACTAGCAGCCTCCACCACCTCGCACTTCCTGCCAAGCCCCATTCAAAGATAGGCCTATAGTGGCCGTGGCCGACACCGGGTGCATTATATCGGCCTGGAGGCGGACATTACCTAAACAGAACCAGGCAAAGTAGTACTAAGTAAAACAGCTGAAGTGAGTTATCAGGGAAGTCGGCGCCGCCCTGCGCCGCTTGCGCCGAGGAAGCAGACTTGCTACAAGGGTTCCGAGTCAGCCTTGCGTATCGCATGAACCAGCTGGACGGTCGGAATGGAGATGGCACCTCGCCCTGGAGCAGGTCCTCGGGCCCCACACTTCGTGAATGTGATGGATCGCTTGACCTCTACCCCACCATGGACAAAAGCGAATAACTTCCTGATGTTTCTAATTTCGACGACTCGAGGAAGTGCCTCGTGTCATAAGCGAATCCGACTTCTCTGCTTTCATCGATGGAAAAGTTTAAAGGAACGCCCACCACAAATCATATGGCCGCAACGGCACCACTCCGCTTGCGTGTTGCTCGTCACCATGACGTTCGCCCCGGTCGTGTGGGGAGGACGGGTCTCCACTCACGGTTTACATGCACAAGGGGGCAGACAGCGGGGATGTGGGGGCCCCTGCGGGTGAAAGACGGTTACCCCCCGCATCTGCACCAAACGCAAGCTGCCCCAGATCGGCGGTAAGCATCACTGTGATCGTCAGTGCTTCGAAACTCAAGCATCAGCGTATAGGCCGTATAAGCACCTGCTCGGTTTCAACTCGTCGGGTACTGCGATATCACGCGCACCATTAAATCACCTACCCGCCGCCAACACTTGGATGGGGGGCTCCACAGGAACGTTGCGCGGGATGGCCCGTCAAGCGGCGATAAACCTGGAGATCGTGAAAAAGTATGTCCGACCTTTCTACCCCACACCAGTGCCAATCACCTCAGTCATACGTGCCTTTGACGAGCGGAAGCTTTATTGCGCTTTTGATGTCGCTGAGAGAGCCCCCGTGACAACTTTTCCAGGTTACAGACACACGAGGCTTTGCATTTCACGTGTCGTTGATTTCCAATTGCGCGAGTCAGCTCTGACCGGCGTGTATCATACTAGGCTTGGCAACCGAACAGGTGGCATCATATCGATCATGCAATTTATCACCCAGAGAGGTCACATTCTCGGGCCTAGGGTATTAAAACGAAATCAAAAGAACAATCCATGGAAAATCGCATTTTACTCCAGTACGCGGGGCAGACTAGGTGAAGATATATACATATCGGGAAACCCCGGAGGCGCAGGTGACCTCAGACCCTCTTTCGGATCTTCGCATTGCTGCCTCCGTGTTGTGGTTGTGACGTCAATTGCCTCCGCTTCGTCCTCCCAATGTCCTTCAATCGACGCTCGTCACCAGCTCACACTACTGTTGACACGCCTCCCCCGAGTCCCTCCTTTCAAATTATTCTAATTGCATCCGCCTCCGTGTTCATTCCTGTGGAGCAAGCAAGGGTCCACAGACGTCAATGATTCAAGGAGAGAATGGAGGAGTGGGGTCATGGAGGCAGGCACAACCGATCACACGGGCGCTACTGCGATTTGTGATTATTGCCATTGCCGGAGACAGATGGGTGGGACGGACTAACGAGCAGAGGCCGAGAATGACGATACCGTCTTGTAATTGTACCCCACAATGTCGCTCCCCCTAAGTCACCCCAAAAGTAAAGCTTCTTTTCTCCAAAGACGGCTCGGCCAGACAAGACGTCGCTAATGTTGGTTCTAACTCCGAGTTCGTCTCTGATCTGGTGTGACTGTTACGTGGGCAACATTGATAATAGGGACCGCGGAAGGTGAGCCGACGACCGTTATCGATACGTTAGTTCACAGCACCGATTGCACGTGTTACGGAAGCCTGTACGCTCGGTTCAGTTCGCAATCTTCAGTTGGAAGGGGCACTGTGTTGGCATGCCACTTTGGAGGGCTTTTCCTCCTGTGCTTACGCAATTTTCATAATCGCGGCGGCACTCGTCTTACGCTATAGTCTAGCTTTATCTATACATTGATATAGGGCAACTATATATTTGAATGGAAATACACCGAGAGCTACAGACACGTTGCAAGGGACAAATGGACTAATGCTGAGAGATTTTCTTCTTATCGGCGATAGAATGAACACGCTCAAACGCTGGATGAATGGGGTCAGTAAAGCAGCTCAGCATAACGCAAGGACAACTGCCCACCATCTTTACTGATGTCATCTCGCACGTCCCATAACTGCTTTAGCTATGCGAAAGATACGTGTCAGCGCCTAATCGGGTTAGTCGGGGAGATCACGGACATTGTGCTTCACGATAAGGTCATGGACATAGCGGGCGATAAACTGGCGGCTGATAGAGCGTAGAAATAAGCAATCAGAACAAAACTCCGGTCAGGCGCAACGAACATGAGAACGATGGCTTTATCCCGGCTCTCAGGAAGCCCGGCAGCGCGAACATGTTCGTCCCAAGTCTTCGAAGCCTGCGAGCACATAGACGTCGGTCAGATGCTACGGCAGTCTCTGCGTTCATACATACATGATACACCGCCGCGTTGGTCAAATAAGCTGAAGTGACGACCACCCGGATGGTGTTACCACTGAGCTGTAGCAATATGAGCCAGACGTTACGAGTCAAGAGGGACAGCTGCACTGACCTCTCTCCAGGCTGAGGCTTGCGTAGAGTCCGATGTGAACCAACTCATGTTTGTTGTTGAAAGTGGCGAATGTGGACACGAAAGGAGTCGCCTTTTATTTGCACGGAGAGCTGAAGGAGGACGGACATATAAGGATGAAGCGTGGCGTCTGATGACCTTCTTTGCATACGTCCGGAGGGTGGGCGAGTTTCATGTCCGCAGGCGATCAATTTGCGGGGCGAAAAAAAACGAGGGCCGGAGATTCTCGCGCAGCCGTGGGTCCGTAGAATGCACTAGCTTTGGTCTGGGGGGGTACTGCAAGAAGAATGGAGGGAAAAAAAATAGCGATATCGTATGTGGTAGTAGCATTCCAGAAATGTAAATTTGAACATGACAGAAGCAAAAAAAAAGTGATGAAATAGCGTCAATTACAATTACGAAAGACGCCGCGTGGAAGCCTGACTCTCACCGAATGGCGACAGATGCTGCTAGCGCGGCCGAATAAGTGAAATGAATGCCACCTCTTGTCCATCATGTGGGGTCTCATGAGAGCTTAGTGCGAGGCAGGGGAGTGTGCATGAAAGGTATTCTAGAGCTCAAGCACGGCATGTGATCGAGGCATATGATGGGGGCGATGAAAGTGCTGATTGGACTGGGTTATAGCGTTGCAGGTGTTTGCTTTGCTGATCGGCTCTTACGAAGCGACGAACTGAGTTATCGAAAGCGCGGCAATGTAAATGGCCTCTATGACACCATAAGATGACCCCGGGGCCAAACAGGTAAGTCAGCGATAACTGTATCTCAAAGGACCGACCTCATTCGCCGGACGTCCGGAACCCAAGTTCTGTCCGGACTTACCCATCAGACATGGGTCTACCCGCACTCACCGATTGTATCAATTGCCTCATGTTCGGACTCTCCAAAGTCGGGAGTGGGCCTTTGGAATGCGAAAATACATCATGCACGCATGCACTCGTGCCTTCCTTTGACCAGAGAGCGGACATCGGTCCATGTGTTGTGGGGCGGGGCCACAGAATTTCCCAACTGGCTCCTCGAAATACGCCTCTTTATCGCCGAGGGATGACGCGCCTCCCCGTTCTGTCGACATCAGATAGCAGGAGTCAGCAAGAATTATATGAACGCCAATCAAGAATCCTGGCCGACCTCAGTCAAAATCATCAAGGGATCCGTAATTTCCGGTTATGCGACCGCCAAGAGGAAGCAGACCATGGGAGGACAAGGTCAAAAGCGGGTAAGGATGCGAAGGACAGTGAAGCCCAGAACCCTATCGAACGACCGGATTGCACGCGTAAGCGGGCTACTGTAATCCTCGTGGACGTAATGAATCCGAGTCGCGTCATGTGGTGACCTCAGGAACGCGCCCAATGCCGCTGCGCGAGGATCATTTCCGTCGAATTTTCCTCTACCAAAAGGCATGAGTAGCAGAATCATGTGCGGAGATGCGTTAACCAGTTACCTACTGTAGACGGGGACCGACTACGTCGTGTTCACCTCCACCCATCGTTTCCCTCGATCCCCAGTTATGCCCAGCTGAGCCGTACGTACGTTTGGTGTACTGCCTTGCCCAACCCCCTGCGCAATCGTATCATCACAGTTGGTTGATAGTGTTGATAACCCTGAAAGTCGTGGGAGCGGCCATCATGACCGCAAGTCGACAAGCGCCTACGCCACTCCAACCCCTCTTCGTTTTTGGTCGTTGTTGTTTTTTGGCCCCCGGCCTCAGGTGATAACAGAACATTATATACAAATCTCCTGCCACTGCTGCCGTTACGCGGACTTTGTTGATCGTTCGTTGGGGTCATTGCCGGGGCCTTTTGCTATTGGGGGTGAGTCGCAGGATTATTGACGTTGCCCATTTTCTGATGTCACCAACGGACGGCATGAACAAAGAAACAATAAAAGAAGAATTCTGGAACAGAGCATCCTGATAAGTGCTAAACAAATTCCATGGAAGAAAAAAAAAGGCCAAATATCTTTCAGGCACGGAATAAGCCCAATTAAAAGGGTCTGAACGCCTTCACAAAACGCAGAAATTGTTTGTCACGGATCATCGCCCTTGAATTTTTTTTATATCATCATTTTTTCTTGAGGTCGTTGGAGGAATCTAGTCTTCAGGATGAAAGACAAATATGTACGGTACTAGAAAAAGACCGAGTGAATGAGTGAATGTAGAGCGGAACGCATGGTCTGCCGGACCGGGTGCCGCCCGGGAGCCAGGTGGCACGTTTGTGGCGCTCTTTCGCTCTTCCAGTAGAATCCCCGTGGTAGATGCTCTGAATATACGCGCGATAACAAAAGGAACAAACAGGCGATGGCTTTCTCTGAATCCGAGCTTGTCAGTAGCGATGAAGGGGAAGTCCGCAAACTGTAACCGATTAGATTAGATCCAGCGACATCGACGGATCTCATTTATGAGCCACTGGCAGTGGCTTCTGACATCGGATGCAAAGATGCAAGGAGAGCCTGGATGCCATACCTAACGTCACCCCTCACTTAGCTGGGCTTCCTCGAGCACTCCGCGGGCCATTAAGGCAACACACTGGCTCTAATACATCAACATCTAGCGAGAGAACAGGTGAGCAGTTTGGTGATCCGTTCAATCAAGAAAAGGGCCTGAATAATTCGCTGAATCCTGTCAAGATCAAAGGATCAAATAAACTTTGATAGACGTTGGCAACATTTATAGGAATCAAACTAGAGAAAATCATCGGCTGTGTAACATTGGTGATCCTCCCCACATGGCCCACTAGCATGGCTGTGCCAAGTGAAGGCCAGCGCTATTGGAGGGGAAACACCGAACACTGCCGTCGAAGCAACGTAGAAATCATTTGCCATCCTACTTGTGGCATCATATTGTAGATGGAGGCATGAGGGAAACAGAAGGGTTGACAGTACATCCGATCTTGGAGTCTGAAAATTGTGGCAACAGAAGTGTGGTCGCATTTGTCCAGTTGTACATGGCCAATAGTGCAGGGCTATTCAATGACTATGGAGATATTTCCCATGAACGCGGAACAGTTTTGCGCATCACGAGCGCACACCGCCAGTTGTTCCGAGCAGCCACTACAGCCTGGGCGCCGTGCTCGGGGGTAATACAGGTCACCTAGACGCAGCACGCATCACCTTCAAGCTCAAGGATTATCAGCGGCTAACTCGGATCATTTCTGAGGCGTATCAGCCAGGTAGTGCCTAGTCTAAGTGTATATGCTCACCAACTCCGTTATTTCCCTGCGACAAATGGTGTACGTGGCCACAGAATATACGGCACCATAAACTGCCTTGAGAAGCCGTGGGGAATCCGGGATGCTCTTCCTATGACTATGCCACATCCAGTTGGGCAGCCAGCTGACAACGGAAAACCACTGTCATGAAAGGGCAGTAGTAGTAACGAAGGGAAACGCTACTGAAGATCCTCTTCTCCTAGGCCCCGTTTGTGTGATACATGGGTCAATACATGGTCACCTAAGGGAATGGGTGCGTCAGGACCCTGGTTGATGATTCTGATGGGCGCACATACCGTCATGTTCGTGAGAAATCCTCATGCCGATTCGCACGGCATAAGTTATCGCAATCGCACCAGGTGAAAGGTGAAACAAGGGCAATGTCAATGTCATCCCGTCATGCATACTGATATCAGATCAGATGATGCATGTCGAATACTTGCATGTCATTCCAGAAGGCAATCACCTTACTCAGGAGTGTCACAGTTAGTTGATTGTGAGGGTGACAGAATGTCATTCGTCAAATTTCACAGGCACCCTTGACATTCAAGTTTGCCACGTCAGGATGTAGGGTATGTGTAACACGGTGGAATCTCAAACCTCTAGTTGTAGCCGTAGCGTACGTGCCAAGAGGAGGTGCACCAGGACGCATGAGAAGCCACAAGGTCCCGCCCTGGCGGCCCTGATGTGCCGCTTAGATATGCAGTTGCAGTACAAACAGCCGCCATTTTTTCTGGACCACGCCTGAAACTTGAGTCGCCACCATCAGTGTTCAGTGTTGGCACAAGGGACCAAGGCGGTGAGAGCAAAAACCCACGAAAGGCTGGCTTTGTGAGGGCCGGGAGCGTACAAGCTGAATTCGGAAGCCTTCAGTAGAGTGGACTCCCCGCTACCCGGTAGGTTCGGGAGTGGCCAGGAGAATTACGGAACGATGCGAGGGGGTGATCACTGATCGGATCCTGTGCGGGGAGGCGCAGGCTTCAGTTAGCTCGGATTTGCAGAAGGATGGCGATGAGTCAGAGATTGGGGCTCGGGCGGCTTTGATGATACGTTCGCACCGACGAGGCCGCGCGAGGCGCTAAGGCTAGGTCATCTGCGAAATGGGACATCGATTACAGTATCGCCGCAAGGCTGCGTGTCAGACATTGCAGCCCACAAAGAAGAGAAAGATGCCGTGTAAACGCCCGGCGAGTCGGCAACGTCCTATCTGCTGATCTCAATGGGACAAGAAGCCACAAGTGTGGCAAAAATTTATTGACAAGGTGGGCCGGGCCGCCGGGCAAGATATGATTCAAGATCGAACAAGGGACGTGATTGCACCCCGTTCGGGTAAAATATTGGGACTGACAAGATCACGCCGATACGCGCCCTTTCATTGATGGACCACACAGGTCTCTCAGGTCCGGTGCTCGCAAGACCGAATCCCCCCATGTGCCATGTGCAGGATATATCCACTTAAGAACTCTTCCCCGTCTTCTTTGGTTCGATTGCCCTTTCCCCATACTCGAGAATCAGCATGCCCGCAATAATCGATGTAAGGTATTCGTTGGGGGCCATTCTCATCGGCTGTTTCATTGCCGTTGCGTGTGTACCTTCTCCTCACTTCCATTGCTCCCTCTGACCCAACACTACGTCATCTACCACTCAGATTCTCGGGAGTTGTGGCATTTCAGGCATGCATTTACTTTCGAATGTACCCAACGGACAAGCCATTAAACAAACTTATGGTGCGTCGTCCTCAGCTCTTATGCGCAACGGCTAAACGAGCCGGTTCCCTCCGTAGGTCGCCGTGGTTTGGTAAGCAGTGGAACGTGTGGTTCCGGATCACTTGGCGTGCTAACTTCTCGAATCTGCAGGGCACTAGACGCAGCCCATACTTGTCTCATATGTACTTCTGTGTGGAAATATCTTATCGCAAACTTCGGGAACGTGGAGGCGCACGAACGGGGGGATGTTCCTGTGTAAGTGCTTACCACGTTCGACGTCGATCACCATTGATGTAACCTGCTGTGGAATGTAGGACTGTTGCAGTACGTAGCTTGCCATCGAAATCCGCATGCACCCCTTCGAGTTCTGATTGCTTGCCAACAGCTTAGCATAGGAGCCACAGTACGTCCAGCGCTTATTCAATTTGATAGGTGAACTGGCTGACATCTAGATACAGGCAGTACTAACGCTGATCACACACTTGTATGTCGGCGCAATCACTATCGATTAAGGTATGGGATAACTGATCCTTCCACAGGTACTTTTTGCGGAGGCTTTGGTCTCGTAAGCCTCCTTGCGCCCACGCCAAAACAGGTTTAATGACATTTGACAAATCCCACAGTGAGCAAAAGCAACTGGTTTGTCGTTGGCCCTGGGGTAAATCTCCTAGTCTTGTATAAAGTTTCCTCGTTACTGACCTCATCCATTAGCTCCTTCTTGCGATCGGACGTGTAGGCAAGTCGTCAATGGCTACATAATGCACACCGAGTTTACTGACCTACGAACAGTCTGTGGTCTCGGTATGCTGTGTTACATATAACCGTGTTTAGTTGAAACTTGACCACTCTGCCGACTTGTCGTAGTCACGACTTCCACATTGTGAGTTCAGGAGTTGTACTTACACTTACCCCAGATAGTTAACAGTCTCCAGGGCTCATCTCCAAAATTTCCCGAAATTTACTGCCAAGTACGAGGTGCGTCTGTATAAGATACTTTTTGTATTTCATCCTATCTCACGTAAGTGCAGACCGTGTTCACGCTTGGGCTGTCGTTATCGTCCGCCGTCGATGTGATAGTCACCTTCGGGATGTGCTTTTACCTCCAAGATAGCCGCCGAGGTTTTGGGACGTGAGTGTCATTTACCGACTTGGGCCCGTATACCACGCCAACACATCTGCAACCCAGAATGGATGATGTTTTAGATTCAATCATCATCTACACAATTAATAACGGCACCCTCACTTGGTCAGTGCCGTACTCCCTCAGTCGTGTCAAATTGTAGATGCTCATGTCTGTTTCCCTATGTAGCATTTCAACGATAGTATCACTGATCTGCGTACGCTTAACGGTTTGCCATGTCTCATGTCCTGCTTATTGACCAACATGCTTGCTCTGATAGTGGCTCACCATGCGGCACAATCTCATTTTCATGGCGCTTCATTTTGTCATTGCCAAAAGTAAGGTCCAATCGAACAGCGACTGCGTTCGAATCTAACCAGGGTCATTTACGATAGTGTATGCAAACTCTCTTTTTGGAACGTGAGCGAATTTTGCTTTCACGACCACGACTTCCATTTTGATTGACCGAATGTATGCAGGCTCAACATGCGGAAGACCTTCCGTGGGCGTGCTGTCCCACCCAAGGAGAACGCGAACCCCATGCCTGTCTTATTCCCGGATTCCTTCAATCGTAACAACCATAACGGGCGAATTCCCGTACGTCATGTAGATTTCTCTGGTCCGATTGATCGGCAGCTCATATAGGCGAAACAGGGTGACACCTTCGATTTCACCGATGCGATAGACACAAAAGGGGTACGCCGCTAAGTTCACATACCTGTACGCGGAGAGATGACACCAAGATCATGTGTACAGTTTACCGTTACAGTCGAGAAGACAGTGCAGTACGACGACGACAACGGCTCAGGACCCTCATCTCAACCAAATTCGCCCGCGATTATGGAAATGAAGGACGAAGAGGCCGTCTGAACCTGATGCATCGCGCTGTACGTCACGATTATTGAATCCTCCTACTTCTGCATGCACACCAAAAGCCGGATACTGTCCTCGTTCTCTCTTGTGCGTATACTCTACATAGTTGATATGGATTTCTTGGGTGAGATATTACTTATTTTTTTTATGGGTGACGTGATGTAAGTTGGGTGCAATGTTGTTCTATCTTTATCTTGTTTGATTGCAAATGTGTAATGTCCGCTCTCTCTCCCCGACCCCCTTGAAGGCTGTGGCGTCCTCCTTGATTGTGGCGCCCATTTCTGATATTGCACATATGCCGAAAATGCCAAGCAGGGGAAGGATTTGTTACTTGGCGCTCCGGCTACCTCGGAGAGTAAAGGCGATCGTCGTTATTTTGATTTGATTAAAGCCAGACGATCGAGTTATTGCCCAAGGATGACCAGTGATAATAGAGGTACATAGAGGTACGTACTCTCAAGGAACGCTCCCTCCCCATCTTAAAACAAAGCATGTACAGTAGTTAGGCCCAGGTCCGCCAAGTTGCTGCACCACTGTCGCACACGGTTGTATGTTCGCAAGAGTCGACAGCAACCTAAAACATATGACCAAGGGCTACTCAACATATTGTAGTATCCACGGCCCATATATGTGAGGACCCTCGAAAAAAAAAGTGCAACCCGCGGTGTACCACTTGGAGGTCTGCATCGGGTTTCTCGTTTCGCTCAGTGCCGAAGCCGAGCCGTGGGGTGTCGGTGGAGCGCGTGAATCCGCCCCTAACCGCGATTTTAGTCTGGTCTGATAGTCTGATGCTGATGCTTGGTGGTGTTCCGGTGCTCTAGGCAAGGGCAAGGGACCACATATCACACATTCAATTCCCCCGGGACCCCCGCATTGCTTAGACTTTGACCCAACCTATAGAGCTAAAATTTGATTCAGGGTGTGTTAATGACTTCCTGTATTGGTAAATTTGGACAGAACGTTTTGGGGGGTTTGCTTCTCTGTTTTGATGGGGGAAATATAACAAAGCTTACCTGGCCAGCGCGGATCCAACAATATCCCAACAAGGACGACGGCTGATTTTACTGACGTGGAGGGAACGTAGAGAATACATGTTTGATGTGTCAATCTACGTTACGCCTCAGATGAGGAGGCCGCTATTCGGGTTGACGGCTAAACGGCATGTGACGTACTCAAAAGGTTACGGAAGTAGTTGACACGTGGTCCCTGAGGCGCGTGGGAAGGACCTGGGGGCTATGCCGCGGCGGGGGTTTGAGGCTCGGGTGTGGCGGTCGTCGTTGTAACTCAACTCCTCGAAATTGATGTCTTCCTCAGCGTGTTCTATTGTGGCGAATGTGTTTTGTCGGCACCACTCGCACAACATCGCATAAGGTGATGGTCTCGAGACAAAGGACGCGTGGCAGCTGGGGGCTGTGGCCTGAGGGCGGTCGGATCGGCACTCAGAATCATCCGAGGTCCGAAGTTCATAAGTTCATAAGTTCATTATTCATCATCGTTCTTAGTTTAACCGACGACGACGAGCGAGCATGCTCCTCGAACACCCTGCTGGCCCCTACAACGTTGGAGCGACGACGTTCGCGCTACAAGTTAGACCGACAGATGTCATTGGAAAGGCAGCGTTGCGTACGGAGACGGGACAGATCACACCCGCGCTACGATTGGAGGAGGTTTCCTTCACGACCTATTATCCTGCGTCTCTGAGTCCGGCCATGGAGAAGTCGCGCCAGCCTTCATGGCTTGACTGGATTCCAAGGTATGTCCTGTATCAGGGTCGTTATCGGTGCCAGTAGAGGAGACCCAACACCCTTTCCCACTTGCAGACCTTTGGCAGAGGCCGTCCGGGGTTATTCTCGATTCTCAGGTGAGACCTTGACACCCGACGGTGACATGGCCCCTTCATCGTGTCAGCGCTGCTCGCTCTGACTTTCGATTGGGAAACCTTCAGGCATCTCGGCTTTTTTACTTTGGCCCGTATTTCTCTTCTATGGGTCCCGCATACAGGTAGCGCTCGTTTCAGCACGGTTCTCACTTCTCACCGGGTCCTTATCAACAAGTTCCAAACCGTAGGTCCCGGCTTTCCTAAATGCGTCGCCGCTTCGGAAAAACTTCAAATCCCCGGTGGACCTGGTTCCTGGGACCGCGACCAAGGACCAGTCCACGCCACACCGCTGGCCTCTCGTCATATTCTCCCACGGTCTCGGTGGTGGTGGAACGACTTATAGGTCACGCGTCTACGCCTAATTGTCCACTTTCAACAATTGCTCACTTCTTGCCAACAGTCAGCTATGCACGCACCTTGCATCGTCAGGGAAGGTCGTTCTCGCTATCGAACATCGCGATGGGACCAGTCCAATATGTAGACCAACGTCAGAACAGACGGGCGAGCGGTACTCACGGCCCTACATAAGCCCCAGAGAAGTGATGTAAGCTGATGATTTGGGGTTTTCTGTCCAGCTGCTGATGCGACCACTCCACAGCTGGGACAATAGCAAGGGTGTCGACGGTTCCAATGATCTGGCCTTTGGTTTCCGCGCAGAGCAGCTCGAGTTCCGCAAGCACGAGATTTATTTGGCCTATTCCGCCTTTCGAAAGCTCGTGCTGACAGGCGAACGCGGAGACCTACGGTCGATGGATGAGTTACCGTTAGACTGGGAGTCCTGGACCGGTGATTGGGTTCGATGTGACGAGGGTGTTTCGCTCGTTGGCCATTCTTTCGGTGGCGCAACTGTTGTGAGTAGTCTTCTTTTTCATTTATCACGCCATCGTTAACTTAGAATCCGATAAAGTTCGCTATGCTGTCGGGGCCGCCACCAAAACGGGTGGACGTTTCATGCATCCCTATATCGCATGGCCTGGTTCTAGATCCCTGGCTTGAACCTCTTCCCTCACCTGGCCCTGAGCCTTTCACCGATCAAACATATGAGGCGAAGCACCCCAAACTTATGGTCGTCAACGCAGAAGGCTTCACGCTCTGGAAAGATCACTTCAAGCGCGTCGAAGGAATAGTGCCAGCATGGTCAGGGAGCGTTCTTGTTACCCTCGGTACGCATCTAGTTATATGGTTAGCCGAAGAACGACACGTAGTTGACGCGTGACCACGCGCCCATGCTTCCCTGCAGTTGGCGCACGGCATGACTCTTTCTCCGACATTCCTGTCATGCTCCCCACCCCGATTCGTAGCTCCACAGCGCGCCCAATCATGAACGTAATCAAGACACTCGCATTATCTTTTCTGGACGATACGCTCCCACAGGTCATTTGCAACCTTAACACCCGCAAGCTAGAGATAAAGGATGACAGATCATGGTTCTGGGCTACGAAGCCAAAACGAGGACTTGTTGGACTGCCAGGCGACGTCGTTATCCATCGCTTGGGCTTGGACATAGACACAGAAGTACAAGATGAAGCAGATAGGGAGGCTGAGGCACACATGTAAGCGCTAACATCAACCTGTCTTATCGTCAGCTTACTTTACCCGTCGTTTGTATCAGACAGGAAATTGCTTCAATCAGCTCCGCGGATTGAAAAGCTGATACCATACCACACCGTGGGCCACGACATAGATCAGACACAATCAAGCCGATATCGTTGGCTATATTGCACGCCTATACCATCTACCCGTTAGCCCTCTAGAAATCTTCTTTATGTACGGGGTTGTGGACCAGGACCCAGGTAGTTCGGGTCGCACAATCGGCGCGCTCATGCAGGGCATGCAGCAGAGCTTTTAGTTTAGGTTTGGCCACCTATTTCATTAATCGATTGTTCCGTAAAATGGTACTCTCTGAGGAGCTTCTTCGAAACGTGAAGGAGGAACAGTGCACTGACTATGGTCCTACGAGTCCTCACGTTTGGCTTAAGGGCAGGATGTGATCGTAGGTGAGAGGGAAGATATCATAGCTTGCCTCCGACGTTACTGTATCATGGCAACGAATGGGCTGAGCGAGGGTGTCATAAGGACAGTGATAGAGAAAGGGTTCAGCCTACCAGCGCTTACCACGTGAGCGATGACTGACTCGAGAGAATCAGTTATTATCATCGCCTGCATCTGCATCGCCAGCAATTCTCTGCTTTTCACCCACACATATGGCTCCACCAAAGGGCACATCTCCAGAAACTGCAGCCTACATCGACTTGTTTAAATCAATCGGCCTCACTCAAGCCAAAGCATCCGAAGCGGCCAAAAGCGCGAAGAGCGCGGCGCTGCTTCAGGACCTTATAGAACGACATGCGCTGACGGGAGGACGCATAGATGAGAAGCAAGCTGGCCTTGTTGCAGCGCTTGCCGTTCAAGGTGCGAAAATCGGAGAGGATGAGCGGGGATACGTCGTCAACGCGATCACCTGTGGACGGTTGAAGAGTACGGATCAAGTGAACGGTACGTCTCAACGTCCTTGTGTTGGCAGCTTTCGAATACATCGGATGCTCACGCCGAGGCCGCACATGCAGCCGCAGTCAAGTTTCTCGAGGCCCACTCGCTCCCCGTTGATCAGGCTCAGTTTGATCGCGAATGTGGTGTTGGTCAGCCCATAATCAGCCCGCTCGCGTTACTCATCTGATTTCTTCTTCATGCACAACGCCCATAGGGTTTAGTATTACCCCGGAGGCACTGCTTAACGCCGTTGCCGAGTATGTCAACTCGTCTGCTGTTACGGGGTGGGCGAACATGGGCGCGGCCATTTCGGCGCTCAGGAACACGCCGGCGTTGCGCTGGGCGAACCCCCTCGAGGTGAAGAACGCCGTCGAATCCGCGCTGGCGGATAGGTTCGGTGCGAAGGAGGCGGCGAAGCCCAAGATCAAGGTGCGCCCTCGCCATCCCGGGTTGTGGGTCCTGCTGATTCACGTGCTTTGCGGACAGGAACCGAAGCCGGCAAAGCCTGCGGAGGCCGAGGCTTCGTCTGCTTCTACGCCTGCCCCCTCTAACAACCCAAGATCGGTGTTTGCGGAGGGTTTCCTCGGCAAGTTGCACAAGCCTGGTGAGAATCCGCAGGTCACGCCGGCGCTGCGCGATGCCCACCTCAAGGCTACCGGTGGGTTGGTGTACACGCGCTTCCCTCCAGAGCCGAATGGATACCTGCACATCGGACACTCCAAGGCCATCTTCGTCAACTTTGGCTACGCCGCACATTACGGCGGGAGGTGCTATCTAAGGTACGATGACACGAACCCCGAGGCGGAGGAAGCAGCATACTTCGAGAGCATACTGGAGATAATCCGTTGGCTCGGCTTTGAACCATGGAAGATCACGTACTCGAGCGACTACTTTGACGAGCTGTATGACCTTGCGGTCGAGCTGACGCGGAGGGATAAAGCCTATGTATGTCACTGTACAGGTGCGTTTCCCATTCGCTTATTCCTCTTTGTCTTGTTCATACGGTTGCAAAGGGGAGCAGATCCATTCTCATCGAGGTGGAGATGATGGCGGTTCACGGACTGCATGCGTTCACCGCGACCGACCTGTCGAAGAGTCTCTGCGAGAGTTCGAGAACATGAAACTCGGGAGGTATATGCCGGGAGAAGCTATACTCCGCATGAAGCAGGACCTCAATGACCCGAACCCGCAGATGTGGGATTTGATCGCATATCGCGTTCTTCTCGCTCCGCATCATCGGACAGGGGACAAATGGAAGATCTACCCAACATATGACTTCACGCACTGTCTGGTCGATAGCTTTGAAAACATCTCGTACGTCATTCAGGCGCTCCCCTGTTTATCAGATGGTCTGAACGGTGTGTATAGCCACTCATTATGCACCGTCGAGTTTGTTGCCTCCCGCCAGTCGTATGATTGGCTCTGCGATGCCGTAGAGGTTTACAAGCCCCGCCAGTCTGAGTACGGTCGTCTGGCCCTTGAGGGGACGATCACCTCAAAGCGCAAGCTCCTTGCGCTGGTGAAGGAAGGATACGTTCTCGGATGGGATGACCCCCGGTTATACACTCTCATAGCACTGCGTCGTCGCGGCGTCCCTGCAGGTGCAATTATCTCCTTTGTGGGGGGACTCGGCGTGTCAACTGCTGGCACGAACATCCAACTTGCGCGATTTGACCAAACAGTCCGCTCATACCTAGAGAACGCCGTTCCGCGGCTGTTGATGGTTGTCAAGCCACTCAAAGTCACGCTCGAGAATGTGCCCGAGGATTATGTCGTTTTTGTTGAGAAGGTACTTCATCCCAAGGTACCTTCGCTCGGATCCGCAAAGCTGCCCTTCACGCGAACAGTTTATATCGACCGAGATGACTTTCGTCTTGAAGACTCTCCGGACTATTTCCGTCTCGCTCCGGGCAAGACGGTCGGCTTATTCCAAGCACCACATCCTATTACCTGTACATCATATAAGACCGATCCGGCAACGGGCGATATAACGGAGCTTATCTGCCGCCTCGAAGACGGCCGAGATGGGAGTGCTCCCAAGAAGCCAAAAGCGTACATCCAGTGGGTAGCAGAGCACGCCGAGAGTGGCAGTCCCGTGCGCGTCGACGAGACGCGCATCTTCCACCGGCTCTTCAAGAGCGACAACCCACTCGCAGCAGTGCCAACCTACAAAGCAGACATCGACCCGAACAGTCTCGAGACGGTCAGAGGTGCGCTGATCGAGGTCGGCTTTTGGATGCTCGCGAAGCGCGCGTACGGCGAGGCGGTCCGCGAGAGCGCGGAGCGCACGGCGCGCGCGCTTGCGGAGAACGCCACAGAGGCGAGGCCCGCGGATCCGGATACCCCGGCGGTGACGAGCGTGCAGCTGGTCGGGAAGGAGTGCGTGCGATTCCAGGGTCTGCGAGTCGCGTATTTCGCTCTGGACAATAAGGACGCGCGCGTTGCGTGCTTGGATGAGGCGGGCGATGTCCCTGCGGCGCGAAGGCAGGGAGATTACCTCGTGCTCAACAGGATCGTGAGTCTGAAGGAGGACTCGGGTAAGGCAGCGTGAAGACAGCCCACTTTAGATCACGGTATATACTAGGCCGTTGTTTTAGTTTCACGATAGTAGCATCAGAAATCACGGTCACGTTGCGTCGTTGACCATTGACCACGTGTAATTGCCTCCAGTTCGAATTGGGTTAGGATTTAATTTATGGAATGAACGTGAACGTAAGTTAAGTTATTAGATTACGACCTTCGTCTCGGGGGTTGTTCGACCATGCGTCTCTCCCGCTCTACGTAACGATTTGCTTGCTGATATTGGTGGTCGTATTGCCCACCCTTCTGAACCATGATGTGATAATCCTTCAAAATGTCCTGGTCTAGAAGGACACTTGCCTTCTTCAACGTCCCACGGATTCCTTCTATAGGGTTCACGTGTTCCGTCTCTCGAAAAGGTGTCCGACATGTTTTTCTTGGTGGTTCTCGTACCAGGTGATGGCGGCGCTCCACGGAGAACATACAAACTTGGAGAAGAAGGGCTAATATATATCGCGCTTGGCGCTTTTCTCTGGCTTTCGACCTCGACCACCACCATGCCCGTCGCGACTGTAAAGGATGGTTCATTATGTTTCTCGTACGAAGATTCTGGCCCGCTGCCAATGGGTGAGCCCTACATCACGCTTGTGATGGTGCACGGAACCGGTTTTCACTCGGGTAAGCAGGCGTGTTGAACTCCTCGGCGGAAAAAAAAAGCGGTCTCTGACGCTGGCCCCGCTTCCTGTCGTTGCGCGTCTGTACGCATAAACAGGCATCTTTGCTCCGATGCTTCCGTTTGCGGCGGCACGCAGAGCCCGACTAATTCTTGTCAATCGACGGGACTACCCAGGCTCAACTCCCTTGACGGACACTGAACTCGCTTCGCTGGGCAGCCGAAATCTACAGACGCGTGCCAAAGCACTGGCTCAGCAGGGCCTCGACATTGGTATCTTTCTCGCGTGGCTAGTTCGTGAAGAGAAGATACCCCCCGTAAGCATCGATTCGGACGGGAATAAACGCGGCGGCATCGCTCTCGTAGCGTGGTCGCTCGCCCACACGCCCTTGGCGGGGTTCCTCGCCCACGCAGACGCACTTCCGGCCGACGCTCGCAGGGCTCTCGAACCCTGTCTCCGAGCATACTGCATATTTGGTAAGCGCTTCCCATCCGCCCTGTCTCAGCTGCTTCGCACGACGCAATTTAATGCAACTCGTCCCCCCAGATGCCCCGCACGTCTCGTTCGGGCTTCCAACCCTAAGCAAGTACCATCCGCTGGTAGACGCGACGTATCCGATGGAGGAACGCGTCCCACGATTTCATTCCTGGGTATCGACGTACTACACGCACTCAAACTTCGCACGCAGAACACGCAACTCAGCTCTGCTTGATACAACCCCGATTCCATATCCTGCGCCCCCGTGTGCCCGCTCTGCGACCCTCGATATGATCGACGCCGCATCGCTCGAAGCCGTGTCCTGGCCCGGCCCAATCCAGGGCTCTGAAGCACTGCTTCACGGTGTGCCGCTCAGCCTTACGTTCGAGCAGACGCGGCGCATGTTGTTCGACAAGGGCGCGGGACGGGTGCTGCCGCAGTGCAAGGTCGTTGTCGTATGGGGCGAGAACACACTCTGGGAAATGGTTGGTGCGGCATGGGCCGTGGAAAGCTTATACAAGGAAAGGAAAACAGCTGGGAAAGTCGGGCGCTCGCTGGAAGTCGTGGAGATGCCTGGTGCGAATCATTTTGTAAGTCCTTCCCTCCCTTGAGTTGGCCCTGTGGAGCTGCGTTGACAACTAAAATATAGCCCCACTGGGATGAGCCCGAGGCGATGGTGCAGTTTTTAACATCTGTAGTGTAAGTGATAGAGGAGAATCTTTCGTTTCATTTTTTAGGCGGACGGCAAAAAAAATAATTCAATGGCCAGGGACGACGTTGAATCAAAATTTGCCTGGCTATTGATTCCGACGCCTGCGTAATACATACTGCCGAGTTTAGCTGATCCCAATACCACCCTTTTTTGTAGCAGCCGTGCAATCTCCACCCTTGTACTCTATTTCTTGTTTTCTTGGACCTCTTACTACAACTATTGTGGTGGCTGGGTCCACCTGACTTGTCAGACAATCCGAATCGTGCCCGCGAAGTCCGCTCTTTGCGGACAGCCCAAGAAAAGCGCTCCGGTCTGCCACACTCCACGGCGGCCCGGTATATCAACTCGTTCTCGTCGTGATCCCTACGAATAAAGCTAGTGTCTGACACCATTGCCGTTCCCTGCCCGATACACCATAGGACTTTCAATTGAACAGCAGCATACAACGTTTTCCCTTCTGCATTTGAGGTTGTCATGCCCGAGATTCCCCTAAATAGACGGCCTGACACAGACTGCTGGCACTGGCAACTTCGTGAGAAGTGTGCGCGTCGCTGGGATACGTGCGTGACTGTGGGGAATGAGGGACAGTGAAAGACGGAAGAGGGATCCAGCAGGATCTGGAAAGTCGAAGGTAGTATAGTCGAAGGGCACAAGGCGCACAAATGAGAACACGAGGTTTCGACAGGTAGAATTCAAAATTACAATGACCTGGCGAGGCCCTGGTAGGCATTTCATGCACACGAACATGCTATAGCTACGTGCAATCATCTGGTCCAGAACTGAAAATGACGGACGAAGGGTACTAGCTTGAGAAGTACACAGACAGAACTCAACAACTCGGACTAAGGAAAGTCAAACAAAACGTGGGCGGGAGGGTCCTATCGTGAAGGCAATGGGGTAACGGAAACCGGACGTCGAGAAATTTGGTTCGCCCTGATGTAGGTGCAGGTCTGATGAAGTCGTGGGGAGGGTTGTCGCGTGACTTTCGAGAAAGAGTTGTCCGTGCTCCGACTCCGGGTCTGTTCCAACCACGCGTCATGCATGCTGTATGAGGTAGCAAGACCGCTCACCCGACAGCAGTTCAGTGCGCGCGGATGCGAATAGTGGTCCTGGCGAAGGGTAAGTATCACGGCTGCACGCAGGACCAATTGAAGTTCACCCATCGGCCCAGTGTAACGCCTCTCATGCGCCACAACCTCCTCACAGCATCCCTCCGCTGGTCTCAAGTAACGTGGCTCTCCGTTTTTTCCAGATAGCATCGATCGATAGACATGCTGTGCCAGGTCACGTTCGTCCGTGTGCGTCAACGCCCACATCGTAGGCAAGGATCGGCTCCGTCGTCATCACTTACTTCCGTGCTCCCATTTGGCAAGGTTGACATTGTCAACATCTCGAAACCCCGATAGATTTCTGTGGATTTCTCCGCCAAGAGAGGGTCGGCACACTCACCAGCAATATGATGAATTGAAGTGCGCAGACCATGCAGGTCGGACCACAATAACGACCTCCCTCGTTCAGGTATCCCAGTAGCCTGCTCGCATTGATTCATATAAACTAGATGTGATGCATAGGTCCAATGGCATCGTCGTTATCACCTGAAGCATTGCGACGAGATGTCAATACTGTAAGGGGAGATTCGGGGCGAACGTGATGGAGTCCTACATCAATGACATAGACCTTTCATACGCAGTTGAAACGATAGAGGTGGGGCAAATTCCCAACCACAACTGGCTGCTACACCGCAATGATTGTGCCAATTTGCATGAGTGCCTGAGTCGGCTGGGCGCTGAAACGTATTCATTGTCCACTGCCAGGGGAAAATTTTCGTTGATTTCTGTATAGTTTCAAGTCTGACCCGTCTCGCTTCCGATATGGGTGCCCCGTTTGCCAAGAAGTGAGCAGCCGCGTGTAAATAAAGAACCGATCAGGTTTTCGACTACCCTATCGCAAAGTGTTCGTCCGGCTGGGACTTTGAGGACACCTGCGAGTATGCCGATAGATTCATTGAGATCGTCTATTTTACGAATGCGAATCTAAGAATGTGGGCAAGGGAAATGGCCACATTGCATAACGATGTACTGCCCGGAGGAGCTGAGTCTCGTAACAATCGACAATACTTCATGACCTCTTCGATGTCTGTCGGGTCTTTTGTGACAGAAATCTTGGTGCGGCACGGTTCTACAAGTTTACGGAGGCATTCTCTATAGTCACGGGTCCCTGGGGGGATGACCATGAGACGCTCTTGAAGATGCCGAATGCGTGTGACCGCTGACCACTGCTTCCATCGAACGAGGGGTAATGACAGAGTGTCGGTGTGGTCCCTCAGCCTCAGGCTGCCCCATTAGGGCTGCACACCGGGCCGTCAGGCCTCCCGGCCCGGAGAAGGGAGTGTGGGAACTTCCTTTCGCGGGTTTGAGAATGTCAAGCGCGTTCCGACGGCAAACCATCGTACAATTTTGCTATCTCTCGATGGCAGAGAAGCCTGGTAGACATGGGGAAAGTTACCACAAGACCTCGCTTCCTCTCCCAGGATCAGGGCTTATATAACCCTCTGATGCTTGGGGTATCATCCAGTTCTTATTCAACGATGTCGCAACCCACAACGGGGCATCCTACTAATACTCCGGAACGCGTCCACCCTGTTGTCGGAAAGGACGATGAGGCTACCACGAATACTTCCCTCGTTTCTCCGCCGATCTCTGATGGGCCTATCGTGACCAGGAAGGAGTTATGGAGCTATTATTGTATATACTATTCATCTTCTCCCCGTGTTCGTCCTTGGCTCACGACTTGTTACCAGTGTATTACAACGGAGACAATGTGCGTCGATTAGCTTGTTTACTGTTGGGATGGCTATTGAGAATTCGATGCGTATGGGTGGTATCCAGGGAGTTGGACCCATGGGTATGTCTTCACTGTCATATTTGCCAGGGCAGACGTTGTATTGACACCGACACCGATGACACGCTAAAGGATACTCCCTGACACTCTTTCAGTCTCTCGCCACTGCTGCAGGATACGATCCAATTCGTGGACCGGGTTCATCCTGTCTGGATGCCGGTGCATCGGGCAGATGCGTCCTGCCCTGGGGCAGCGGGACCAAGTCGGTGAGCTCCATCGTCTTGATCGCGAATGGGACAAGTTTTGCAGTGCGTCTCTTTCTCTGTACACCTATCAAGCCCGTTTCTTTATTTGCTATTCCAGATCATGACGATGATCTTCACGACAATAGGCTCCGCAGCTGACTACGGGACCTTCGGCAGGTGGCTGCTTTTGGTAGTGACCCTGATATGTTGGGCAGCACAATTTGCGAGCCTGAGTTTGACGTGTAGGTGACCCTGTCTAGAGCATCGTTCGAGGTGTACACTTATGTCCCATGACATATAGCCGCAAACCGCTGGGGCCTTGCAATGGCCCTGTATATGATCAGTTTCATTTCCTACGGGGCCACACTCGTGTTCTACGCCGCAGTTTTCCCTCGACTAGCTCGAAACACCCAGTATTCTCGGGATCTCAAGGAGAGGTACGACCGTGGTGAGATATCTGCAGGGATCTATGGGCTGGAAGAGAGCCTCGAGAAGAACAGGATCAGCAATATCAGTACAGTGAGTGCCTTATATGGCTGCCAATAGCCCTTTTGTAATATGGTCTTTCAGACTCACAGCAACATCGGTTACATCGTAACTTCGGCTCTCAATCTATCGCTCCTGCTTCCGCTTCAAGATAATCCGAAAGTCAACAATTATGTCCTCGTTTTGTGAGAGCTGTACGGTACCGCATACGACCAAAAAGTCTGCTCACACCCGGATTTAAGGACCAATGGTTACTGGGTCCTGGTCGGGATCTGGTGGTGTGCGTGTTCTCTAACGTTTGTGTCAACCGTTATGTCGGTAGCTCATGGTGAGCCACTACTATAGTCGTATATCAACAGCCTCGGCCAGGGCCAAAACTTCCAAAGGGAGAGAGCTATCTCACGATTGGTTGGAAGCAGGTACCTACCCAGCGTCTGTCTGCTTTCCTCGATACCGCGTCTTATTCCCAACTAGATATGGATGGCCTTGAGGCAATACAAGAATCTGCCTTACACATTCACATACCTGTTCGCTTTCTTTCTCCTTGCAGATGTGCGTTTCATCCTCTCCGTCTAGTGTGGTATCAATCTGACTCAATAATCCTCGACCTTGATCAGGGCTTAAATACGACTGGCACTCTGGTGTCTATTTGCCAGAATGACAAATTCACCTTCTCGTTCTTGCAGAACACTTATCTCGGCCTCGCGCAAGCAATTTGTTCAACCGCAAGCACGCTTGGCTTTTGGTACATACAGCGTTATTGGAAGATCAGCACGAAGACGATGGTACAGTCACTACCATGTGTTTCTCTCGCGAACGCACTAATATCAATGACGATCAGTTCGTTGTGACAAACGTCGTGACGATCCTAATTCCATTATGGGGTATGATTGGTATCTGGACAAACGAGTTTGGGTAGGGCGTCCAGCGCCCTCCTACGTTGTGCAGAGTTGACAACGACATCGTCTCTAGGTTTCACAACGCGTGGGAATTCTGGGCTTACAACGTTGTGTTTGGGCTTTTTCAGGCCCCGTATTACGCCTTCTCACAGACTATGATGGCGGAGCTCTCTCCACCCGGTTTCGACAACATGGTACGTCCTGCCGAACCCTCATCACCTGCGGTGCCCAATAAATGGGGAATTTTCAGTTCTTTGGTTTATTCGGTCTGTCGAACCGCGCGTCATCGATGATCGGCCCGAACGTGATCCAGGCGATCATCAACAAGTCGGGAAATAACTGGGACGGTTTCCCGTTCTTGTTTGCGCTCTGTACCTCCGCAAGTGTCGTTATCTGGTTCTGTGTAGACGTGCCGAAAGGGCGAAGCGCCGCCGCCAAGTGGGCTGTGGAACACCGTGGGGACGACGGGCTGTCCTTCAAACACTGAAGGGGTTGATAGGGTGTGGGTGGCTCAAGGAAGCCCATCTGAGTGATGGATACGGGGTCTCCTTCCCTCACTCCTTGATAAATGTCAAGCTTCTAAGGTCCTGATTATTGGACGATGATATCTTATGAAGCTTAGACTTTGGGGGCAATATCCAACGTATCTTCATGTTATACTCCCGGCTTCGTTGCGTTCTTCACTCTGCTGTGCATTATAGATATGTTGTTCGCCTTGAGGCCATCCTATCAGCGTTGACCTACGTCATTCGCTAACTGACGTACGGTGCCACGAACTGACAGCAGGCCATTCGACCACAGCTATAACCAGTCTAAAAGAGGTCAGTTTCTACTAGTCATCTGTGTCCCTTGGGACTTGAGGGCTTGCCGCTGACTCAGGCTGCGTCTGACTGGGATCACCAAACGGCAATCTTTGTAAGTCATGAAAAGGATGGCTACGCTGCCGAACACGATCCAGGCTATCATCGACAAGACTGACAACACCTGGCAGGGCTTCTCGTTCCTGTTTGCGATATGCCCTGCCTCAAGTCTGATCACCTCCTTGGCTGTGGACGTGCCCGAAGGCCGACTGGAGGAGGGGCGCTGGGCTGCCGAGCAGCCTGGTACAGCCTATGCGAGGCCATTTTCTCACTTCGGAGTCTCCCAGGTTACTGCGCAGCATTGTATTCTTGATTCCACCATTTCATTCGACCTAGTACAGTCTAGCCCGATCGTCGTATGACTCGTATCCCTATTTCGCACTAAACTGCGAGGTGCCATTGCAGTAAGCGGGGGTTCTTCCTTGCAGGTACTCATCGACAAACAATCACTGTCTTAGCCCCAATAGTTCAGAAAACTTCTCTGCGTATTAAGACGACACTATCATATTCTTCATGGATCCTGCGGCATCTATCTCCCCGCAGTTCTTCGGGCATCTTAACTCCACGTTTTCGAGTACACCCTTGAGAAATACCCCGCATCGTCACACGTGGCCCACCTGGCCTGTAGGTAAGGAATCGAGGGGGAGCGGAGAGGAATTTGTGGCGTTAAAATTTAGCGTTGTGTTGGCATACGTTCCTTCATCTCTCGGCTTGGGACTGCGTAGACCTTTCTTTTGGTTATGAGCGGGAAGCTTGGTACCCAGCGTCTGAGTCACGGTCTGACGGACAGTGTGTAAGTGGAACCTTCGACCAGCCCTGGATCTCCGAGCCACGCGGGCTCAATGCAGGCCACTGGTAACTTTACCGCTGAATGTGTGACTGTCCGCTTGGCTAGCTGTCTAACCATCAGTTTCACGCAGAGGAGCCAGGGTTCGGGGAAGAAGCAAGACCCTATCTCTTCGTTGGGGCAACATGGCTACTAGGCAAAGAGTCACGCGGGATACTACCACTTTGTACAAGTGTTCTATGCGCACGTAAACTTCGTCCCGTGGGACTGTCCAAACGTGCTCTTGTTTGGATCAACATCATATTGGAGTGAGCAAGCCAGATCAAGGTTAAGCGATAGGCTGGAAAAGGTACCTCATTTTTCTCCTCACAATAGTACCTGCCACGTCATAGTTGTTAGAAGCACAGTCATGACACGGGCGTGTATCCCCTTTGTTACCAACATATTCAGTGAAAACCAACTCATATAGTTTCCGAGAACGAATGGTCTCCATACGCGCAACCATTAAATTGCCTTAGCGCATTGTTTCAGACACCTTGTCCTGTCCGTCCGAATCCCCGATCGTCAGGGAAGAATACCGTGGCATTACGTAGAAAGGAGATCATGCGGCAAGAAGGGAGAAAGAACCACCATCCTTTGTATCTAGAACATGATGGCCACGCCGCAATATTGAAACAATAAATTTCGCATGCCTTGCAGGGAAGTCATGTATGCCGTGCACGAAGAAACGTGTATGGATTGCTGGCAACGAGAGGGCTTGGATGAGATAGTAATATAATGGTGAAGAGTCATTGATAAGGGAGACAGGCGAATTGTTGGCATAGAAAAAGGTGAGCGGAGTGTTTCACCCATTCCCGAGTATGAAGAATCGACAACGCGAGACATACCTGAAACATGACATGTATGAATAGAGTGTTGAGGAACACTCTTGAATCTATGTTACGGAAACGATATCTGTGAGAACTTGTAGGTATGTAGTAGCAAGGTAGGATGGGATCCTGACAAGATCTACACAAAAGGGGTGGGAAGAAAAAGTCTATGTGATCATGATAGCACTGGTGACACCGTGGTCCGTGGCACGGACTGAGCCCAAATCGACGGATCTGTATCCTATGTGAGCCAGTATCCCTTCCTAGAACATTGCAGCAGTTTACTGTACCCGCCACCTCGAGGCAAAGAATCGAAGTGCCTAACCCCAAGTTACAGCCCAAGGGGTGGCACCCAATGACTGTATGTGGAATTTCAATTCAAATCAAAATTTGTCAGGTGATGGTGTAACATTACGTGATTGTTCATTGATCACTTATCACTTATCATTCTCGTCGATGCAAGAACTTCGAAAGTACCACACGCTCACTCATGTGATAGTAGTACGTCACTTTCCTCGGTCTCGCACTTGTCACTGCCAACTCATCTAGGCTACCTGTTCTCGGACCAGTTGTTGTAATCGATCCCGTCGATATCCGTCAGAGCTTGGTCCCGCGGCTCACACTAGCCCTGAACTTGAATGTCCTCCCGTCACTGCGACCGCCGGCGAAGAGTGTTTATGCTACGCGCGAAAATGTTCTTGTTTTTCTTCGCTCTTCTGTAATGGGCCTGCGAAGGTGGCCCGGGCTTGCAAGGCCATGTCGATAGTTCTGATGCTTAGCACCTTCCTGTGGAGCAGGTCCGTGGACATGATGGGGGATGGCTTCAGACTACCTAGGCCTTGGTGCATGTGCCTTCTTGTATTTCCAATCTTCTGAAAGGAGGGCCCAATCACGTCCTGAACCTTTGTCCTCACGGCATGTACTCAGTTTCTTCGAAAAGCATCACGCGGAAACTTTCGTGGTATTTGTATAAAGTTATTTCTATAACAGGACTCTCGACCCCCCTCATTTATATTCCCCTCTGGTGCTCTGAAGCGCTATCTGGTGGTACTGATCCCCGTGATCCCCCCACGTATACCATCATGCTCTCATACGACTCTACCCCTGGATCCCCAGTCCTCGACAAGAAGAGTGATGACAGAATTACATCTCATGAGTCGCATGTCACCCCTGAGGGTCATGGTGAGCCGATCGTTACCAGGCGGGAGCTGTGGAGTTACTATTGTAAGCGCCGTTTCGTTTTCTTGTCATCTCTTTCGTGGTTCTGATAACCCTTCAGTGTATTTTAATGGTGATGCTGTGCGTCCTGTGATTTTATTTTCATCCAAGGAAGGGTATTGAAGGACACACGATCTAGGGAGTTCCCATACGTGAGTTCGTCAATTCATTGAGCTGGGCCGACAGTGACCTCAACGTTCCAAAGAGTCTACATCGACTGTATTCCAGGAACTCGCCACATATGCAGGGTATGATCCCGTCCGTGGACTAGGTTCATCCTGCATGGACACTAGTGCGTCTGGGAAGTGTGTTTTACCTTGGGGAAGCGGAACAAAACCCGTCAGCTCTGTCATCCTAGTTGCCAGCGGGTTGAGTTTTGCA
>Ga0307512_10001989_pt1 | contig 27215 bp, 20 predicted proteins | sample 14_EM_MG_FD_200267 | JGI IMG/M metagenome (GOLD analysis project Ga0307512, IMG submission 200267) | Populus trichocarpa ectomycorrhiza microbial communities from riparian zone in the Pacific Northwest, United States - 14_EM | ecosystem: Host-associated > Plants > Roots > Unclassified | place... | reverse complement strand
AGCGCATCGACGTCGGCTCGGCCATCTTCCAGATCCCGGCCCGCCAGCCGGCGATGACCGCGATGACCGCCGCCACCCTCGACTCGCTCTCCGGCGGCCGCTTCCGCCTCGGCCTCGGCGTCTCCGGGCCGCAGGTCTCCGAGGGCTGGTACGGCGTCAAGTTCGACAAGCCGCTGGCACGCACGCGTGAGTACGTCGAGATCGTGCGCAGGGCGATGACGCGCGAGCGGCTGTCGTACGACGGCGAGCACTGGACGCTGCCGCTGCCCGGCGGACCGGGCAAGCCGCTCAAGCTGACCGTGCACCCGCAGCGCGAGCACATCCCGCTGTACATCGCCGCGATCGGCCCGAAGAACCTCGAGCAGACGGGCGAGATCGCCGACGGCGCCCTGCTGATCTTCCCCTCCGCCGAGCACCTAGAGGAGACCACGATCAAGTACCTGAGGGCCGGGCGCGAGAAGGCGGGCAAGACCCTCGACGGGTTCGACGTCTGCCCGACGCTCCCGCTCGCGGTCGGCGAGGACAAGGACGTCCCCACGCTCGCCGACGCCTTCCGCCCCTACACCGCGCTGTACGTCGGCGGCATGGGCAGCGCCAAGCAGAACTTCTACAACCAGCTCGCGCAGCGCATGGGGTTCGAGGCCGCGGCCGCCGAGGTCCAGGAGAAGTACCTGTCCGGCGACAAGCAGGGCGCCGCGACCGCCATTCCGCACGAGCTGATCGACAAGACGACACTGCTCGGCTCCGTCGACCGCATCGCGGACCGGATGAAGGAGTACGCGGCAGCCGGAGTCACCACCCTGAGCCTCAACCCGGCGGGCTTCACGCTCGACGAGCGGATCGCTTCGCTGCGCGCGGGTACCGAGGCCCTGGAGCGGGCCGGACTGGCGTAACAAGGGCGCGTACGGAGCGGAGATCTTCTGCGGCCGTGGTGGGGGCTCGGGGGTCTTCCCCGCCACGGCCGTCACGGGGAACAACGCGCCTGCGCCCGTGCGGTTACGCCCCGGACGGGACCCCGTGGGTCCTCCTTTTGGCCGAGTTGTCCGACACAGCTGTTGCAGCACCTCTGGCGCCGCATTTGACTCGTTCTTTGCGGATACCTGCGGAATCCGGCGAATCCTGCGGAGAGGTGCCCACGATGCTTTCGGCCAAGAGTCTGTTCCAGGAGATCGTCGACGACGACGCGTCCTTCGCCCTCTTCTGCTCCATCGCGGCCAGCGGGGAGTCGCAGGGCGGCTGGGAGAACGCCCGCATCGCCGTGCTCGTACCGGAGAGCGAACGCGAACTCGCCCCCAAGATCACCCGGCACGGCGCCGACGAGGACAAGCACGGGCGGATCTTCAACGCCCTGCTCAAGAAGCGCGGTCTGAAGGCCGTCCCCGTACCGCCCGAGACGGACTACACCATGCTCCTGGAGAGGCACGGCATCGGCCTCGCCCACGAGAAACTCAAGAGCGACGAACCGCTCACCGTGCAGGACATCGTCACCTACCTCGCCCACAGCAGGGTCACCGAACAGCGCGCCTCCGAGCAGATGGAACTGCTGCGCAGGCACTTCGCCGACCACCCCGACATCGGCCGTGCGGTGAAGATGATCTCTCACGACGAGGACAGCCATCTCGCCTACTGCCACGAGGAGTTGCTGCGCCTCGCTCACGCCGGGTACGGCCGTGCCATCCAGCGGACGCTGCGGGAGTGCGCGCTCGCCGAGATCGGCATCTACCGGGACGTCAGCCTCGCCGTCATGGAGCACATGGGACGCGTCCTCGGCTGGCCGAGGGCCAGGTCGGCGGTGCTCGCCGCAGGCATTCACGCCGTGTACGCGTACGAGCGGTGCGCGGGCTGGCGGCGGATGGTGAGCCTGACGATGCCGGAGCGGCGCGACGCGCTCGGCGGACCCGCGACCACCGCACCGGAGATCGCCTGAACTACAGCCAGCCCCGGCGCTTGAAGAGGCGGTACAGCAGGACTTCGAGGACCACCATGCCCAGGATCACCGCCGGATACGACCACAGCCAGTGCAACTCCGGCATGTGGTCGAAGTTCATGCCGTAGATCCCCGCGACCATCGTGGGAACCGCGGCCATGGCCGCCCACGCGGAGATCTTCCGCATGTCGTCGTTCTGCCGGACGCTCATCTGCGCGAGATGCGCCGAAAGGACGTCCGAGACCAGCCGGTCCAGGCCGTCGACGGACTCGTTCACGCGCGTGAGGTGGTCGCTGACGTCGCGGAAGAAGGGCTGTGCCTTCTCGTGGACGAACGGCACGCGGACGCCGAAGAGACCGCCGCCCGCGAGCCGGGCCAGCGGCTGCGACAGCGGCCCCGTGGCCCTGCGGAACTCCAGGATCTGCCGCTTGAAGGCATAGATGCGGGAGGCCGTGTGCCGCGAGCCTCCGCCGGTCGGCGAGAACACCTCCGCCTCCAGCTCCTCCAGATCGGTCCCCAGCTCGCCCGCCACGTCCACGTAGTGGTCGACCACGGCGTCGGCGATCGAGTACAGCACCGCGGTGGGACCGTGCCGGAGCATCTCGGGCTCCTCCTCCAGCCGGTGCCGTACGGCCGCCAGCGGCGCCTCCTCGCCGTGCCGCACGGTCACCACGAACGAGTCGCCGATGAAGACCATGACCTCGCCGGAGGTGACGATGTCGCTCTTCGTCTCGTATCCCACCGGCTTGAGGACCATGAACAGCGAGTCGTCGTACACCTCGAGCTTGGGGCGCTGATGCGCGTTCAGGGCGTCCTCGACGGCCAGCGGGTGCAGCCCGAACTCCTGCGAGACCCGGTCGAACTCCTTCTCCGTCGGCTCGTACAGGCCGAGCCAGACGAAGGCGTCACCCCCGCGACGGCACTGTGCCAGGGCGTGGGAGAAGTCCGCGGGCCCCTCCGTCCGGCGCCCGTCACGGTAGATGGCGCAGTCGACGATCACGGAGCGTATTCTCCCGCCGTCCGCCCGTGGATGCACCCCGGCGTGCGCCTACCCTTGGCCGCATGCCCACGCTGATCCTGGTCCGGCACGGACGTTCCACCGCCAACACCGAGGGCGTGCTCGCCGGCTGGACGCCCGGTGTCGCTCTCGACGAGCGCGGGGCCGCACAGGCCGCCGCGTTGCCCGGGCGGCTCGCCGAGCTGCCGATATCCGAGGTCGTCAGCAGCCCGTTGCAGCGCTGCCAGGAGACGGTACGGCCGCTCCTGGACGCCCGTCCGGAGCTGACCGCCCACAGCGACGAACGGATCGGGGAGGCCCATTACGGCGACTGGTCCGGCCGCAAGCTCGCCGAACTCAGCGACGAGCCGCTGATGCAGGTCGTACAGGCGCACCCCTCGGCCGCCGCGTTCCCCGGGGGCGAGTCGATGCGCGCGATGCAGACCCGCGCCGCCGAAGCCGTACGCGAGTGGAACGCGCGAGTGGAACGCGACCACGGTGCCGACGCGGTCTACCTCATGTGTTCGCACGGCGACATCATCAAGTCCCTTGTCGCGGACGCACTCGGACTTCATCTCGACCTCTTCCAGAGGATTTCCGTTGAACCGTGTTCCATCACCGCGATCCGTTACACACGCCTGAGGCCGTTCCTCGTACGCCTGGGCGACACCGGTGATTTGACGTCCCTGGCGCCGCGTGAGGAGCCCCCGGCCGCCGACGCCCCGGTCGGGGGCGGTGCGGGCGCACCGTGATCGTCGGGCGCAGTAGGGTGAAGCGGTCGCAGTAGCGGCGCCCCCATCCACGACTCCAGGAGACAGGACGTGTCCCGTCAGGTGTTCCTCTACGATCCACCGGACCGCTTCGTGGCCGGTACGGTCGGACTGCCCGGACGCCGTACGTTCTTCCTCCAGGCCATCGCAGGCCCCCGTGTGACCAGCGTGGCCTTGGAGAAGACCCAGGTCGCCGCCCTTGCCGAGCGCATGGACGAGCTGCTCGACGAGGTCGTACGGCGCAGTGGCGGCAGCGCCGCCGTCCCGGCCGTGGCACCCTCCGAGATCTCCGACACCGAACCGCTGGACTCCCCCGTGGAGGAGGAGTTCCGGGTCGGCACCATGGCCCTCGCCTGGGACGGCGACGAACAGCGCATGATCGTCGAGGCGCAGGCCCTCGTGGAGCTGGAGGCGGACTCCGACGAGGACCTCGCCGAGGCCGAGGAGCGCCTGCTGCAGGACGAGGAGAACGGGCCCCCGATGCTGCGGGTCCGGCTGACCGGCCCGCAGGCGAGAGCCTTCACCAAGCGCGCCCTCGACGTCGTCAACGCAGGGCGGCCGCCCTGCCCGCTGTGCAGCCTCCCGCTCGACCCGGAAGGACACGTATGTCCGCGCCAGAACGGATACCGCCGCGGAGCGTGACGCCCGTCGAGCTGCTCACCGACGGTGAGCTCACCGTGCGCGGCCGTATCCGCGAGGCGTCCAACGCCGCGCTGTACTGCACGATCTCCCACGAGGGCCAGGAGGCGGCCTGCATCTACAAGCCCGTGGCCGGTGAGCGGCCCCTGTGGGACTTCCCCGACGGCAACCTCGCCCGGCGCGAGGTGGCCGCGTACGAGGTCTCCGAGGCGACCGGCTGGGGGCTCGTCCCGCCCACCGTGCTGCGGGAGGGGCCGTACGGCGAGGGAATGGTGCAGCTGTGGATCGAGGTGTCCGCCGAGGACGAGGCGGCCGAGCTGCTCGCCCTGGTGGACGGTGAGGAACCCGAGCCGGGGTGGAAGGCGATCGGCTTCGCGGAGGTCGGGGACGGGCAGACGGCGCTGCTGGTGCACGCCGACGACGAGCGGCTGCGCCGGCTCGCGGTGCTCGACGCCGTGATCAACAACGCGGACCGCAAGGGCGGCCACCTGCTGCCCGCGGCCGGGGGCCGGCTGTACGCGATCGACCACGGAGTGACCTTCAACACCGAGAACAAGCTCAGGACCCTGCTGTGGGGGTGGGCGGGGGAGCCGCTGGCGCCGGAGGCGGTCGATGTCCTCAAGGCGCTCCAGGAGACCCTGGGGGAGACCGGAGCGCTGGCCGGGCGGCTGGCCGGACTGATCACCGGCGCCGAACTGGACGCCACGCGCGCGCGTGTCACCGTACTGCTGGAATCCGGCAAGCACCCGGAGCCGAGCGGCGAGTGGCCGGCCATTCCATGGCCGCCCGTGTAGATGGAGCACACTGCCCGGTATCGCGCCCCGCTAGGGGCGCGGGGCTGTATCGATGTGCGGCTCCGCCGCGTGGGCGCGACCAGCCCCATCGGCCCGCAGATCCATCACCGAGCTTCCGGCGGAGTGCAGTGGCACACTGCCCGGAGGTGCGCAAGAGCGCCTTACCGGCCATCCGGCCCGGTCCGGTTCGTATACGGAACTTCCGTCCGGTTAGGCTCATGACATGCATGCCTGGCCCGCTTCCGAGGTCCCCGCCCTGCCTGGTCAGGGCCGCGACCTGAGGATCCACGACACCGCGACCGGCGGCGTCGTCACCCTCGACCCCGGTCCCGTCGCCCGTATCTACGTCTGCGGCATCACGCCGTACGACGCGACCCACATGGGTCACGCGGCGACCTACAACGCGTTCGACCTCGTTCAGCGCGTGTGGCTCGACACCAAGCGGCAGGTTCACTACGTCCAGAACGTGACCGACGTCGACGATCCGCTCCTCGAGCGGGCGCACCGCGACGGCATCGACTGGATCGCCCTCGCCGAGCAGGAGACGGCCCTCTTCCGCGAGGACATGACCGCCCTGCGGATGCTGCCGCCGCGGCACTACATAGGCGCCGTCGAGGCGATACCCGGCATCGTGCCGCTCGTCGAGCGGCTGCGGGACGCGGGCGCCGCCTACGAACTCGAGGGCGACATCTACTTCTCCGTCGAGTCGGATCCCGACTTCGGCAAGGTCTCGGGCCTCGACGCGGCCGCCATGCGGCTGCTGTCCGCCGAGCGCGGCGGCGACCCGGACCGTCCGGGCAAGAAGAACCCGCTCGACCCGATGCTGTGGATGGCCGCCCGTGAGGGCGAGCCCAGCTGGGACGGCGGTTCACTCGGCCGTGGCCGGCCCGGCTGGCACATCGAGTGCGTCGCCATCGCCCTCGACCACCTCGGCATGGGCTTCGACGTCCAGGGCGGCGGCTCCGACCTCGCCTTCCCGCACCACGAGATGGGTGCCTCGCACGCCCAGGTGCTGACCGGCGAGTTCCCCATGGCCAAGGCGTACGTCCACGCCGGCATGGTCGCCCTCGACGGCGCGAAGATGTCCAAGTCCAAGGGCAATCTGGTCTTCGTGTCCAAGCTGCGGCGCGACGGGGTGGACCCGGCCGCGATCCGGCTGGCGCTGCTCGCCCACCACTACCGGTCCGACTGGGAGTGGACCGACCAGGTCCTCGAGGACGCCGTGGCCCGCCTCGGGCGCTGGCGCGCAGCCGTCTCCCGGCCCGACGGCCCGCCCGCCGACGCCCTCGTCGAGCAGCTCCGCGAGGCCCTCGTGAACGACCTGGACGCCCCGGCCGCGCTCGCCGCGGTCGACCGCTGGGCCGCGCAGCAGGAGGCCGGGGGCGGTACGGACATCGGCGCGCCCGGTGTCGTATCGCGGGCTGTGGACGCTCTGTTGGGCGTGGCCCTTTAGACACCTGGGCACGGGAAAGGGGCGCTTCCTCCCTGCGGGGGAAGCGCCCCTCGTGTCACTCGGTGCGGTCAGACCCGTGGATCAGAACTTGCGGATCTGGATGCTGCGCAGGACCTGCGGTGAGCCGGAGTCCCAGATGCCGACCACCTGGTGACCGAACGAGAAGGCCTCCTGGACCTGGTCGTGGGTCTGGGCGTTCGGGTTGGCGAAGATCCTCAGCTGGCCGTTGATCCGCAGCGCGATCAGGCTGGGCTGCCCGGGCAGCGGCTGGACGACATCGATGTAGGCGTCCGCGATACCGGCCTGCAGCACCTGAGCCTGGACCTGCTGCTGGGCGTGCTGCACGGCGACCTGGGCGATCTGGTGGAGCTGTTGCTGCACCTGCTGCTCGACCTGCTGTTGCTGTTGCTGCTGCGGACCGTAGCCCTGCTGTTGCTGCTGCGGACCGTAGCTCTGCTGTTGGCCGAGCTGCTGCAGCAGCTGCTGGAAGGGCTGCTGCTGACCGAGCTGCTGGAGCTGCTCCAGCGAGCCGCCCATGCCCATACCCATGGGCTGCTGCTGCCCGAACGGCTGCTGCTGCTGGCCGAACCCCTGCTGCCCGTACGGCTGCTGCTGCTGGCCGAAGCCCTGCTGGCCGAACGGTTGCTGCTGGTACTGCTGGTAGGGCGATGTGCTCGGGAACTGCTGTCCTTGCTGCTGTACCGGTTGGCTCATCTGCGGGGTGGTGTTCATGCGGGTGTCACCTTCCCTTGATGGTTGGGATTCGTCAGCCCGTGACGACCAGGCCGACGATCTCGTCGTCCGAGAACCACACTCGGACATCGGGCCGTCCCCCCGCGAAGGCGGTGTGCACCGCCTGGCGGATCTCGGGGGACGGATGGTTCAGGTTCCGCCAGGCGCCGGCCACGAACAGCCTCAGCCTCGGCGGGAGTTCGCGCGGGTACGGCAACAGCTCGTCCCAGTACCGTTCGGCCTGGCCCGAGCCGACCGACTGCGGCAGCAGATGGGTGACCGCCGCCTTGACGTCGGGCCGGTTGCCGATCCGCTGCGAGGCGGGCCGGCCCGGCGCGTCCTGCTGCGGGGAACCCGTGGCCCGCAGCACCGTGCGCGCACGCTCCGGGGACATCGGTGCCTGGGCGGCCGCCTTCAGCATCCCTTGCAGGGCGGCCAGCGCGCCGACCACCACCGGGGAGGCGGAGGATGTCCCGGAGAACGTGTCCGTGTACCAGGCGATCTCCTCGGGCCCGCCCTGCAGATCGCCGGGCCGGTCCCAGAAGCCGCCGGTGGTCGTGACCTCGCGTCCCCAGCCCTGGGCGTCCACACGGGCGCCGTAGTTGGAGAACGCGAGCCTGGACCGGTCCGGGCCGTGGTCGCGGCCGTGCGTGCCGGGCGGCGGTGCGCCCGCGCCGACCAGGACGGCGCCGGAGGACTGGTTGGAGGGGTTGAACGGGTTGCGCCACCACTCCGGGAACTCGTCGGGGCGGCGCTCGTAGACCGCGTCGTCCAGCGATTCACCACCGTTGCCGGCCGCCTCGACGACGACGACGCCCTTGGCGGTGGCGTACCGGATGGCCGCGTAGTCGTCCGGCCACCACTCGATCGAGACATAGCCGCTCTGGTCGTCGCGGTCGGCGTACTCGAACTGCGGTCCGGGCCGGTGGAGTTCGATCAGCACGATGTCGCCGGGGCCGAGCCGGTCGGCCGCCGCATGGATCGCGGCCGCCGTGCCGATGCCCTGGAAGGACGCGGCCGCGGTCACCGCCTCCGGCACGATGCCGTTGACGCCGTACTCGTTGCGGTCGCCGCCGATCACGCCGATCACGGCGGTGCCGTGGTTGCGCCAGGCGAGGTCGGTCAGCGGGGTGCCGACCACGACGCCGGCGAGCTTGGCGGCCAAGTCCTCGTGACCCAGCTGCCAGGCGCCCTCGACGTCGATGACCGTCACCCCCTGACCGGACCCACCGGGCCGCTGCCATGCCCAGTGGGCGTCTATCCCCTCCGGCGCGGGGCGCAGATAGCCCTGGCGGCTGCTGAAGTCGGGGGTGACCGGGGCGCCTTCCTTGAGCCGGCCGCTCTCCTCCGCCACGGACGCCGGTACGGCGCCGGGCTTGATGTACGCCGTTTCGATCCCCGGCAGTGCGGCGATCCGCGAGCGCAGTTCCTCGGCGCGCCGCTCCCCGCCGCGCGCCCGGTAGAACATGGCGAGGTCCGGCACGTTGGCCTCGCCCGGGGCGACGGACTGCTGCAGTCGCTCCTCGCTGCCGAACAGCGGCTCCAGCGTCAGCTGTTCGTCGCTGAGGAACATGTTGAGAGCCGAGACGTCGGCTCCCGCGGCCGAACGGACGCCCTCGGCCTGGGCACGCAGCCTGGCCTCGGGGCGGGCGACGACGATCAGTTCCCGTTCGGCTCCTCGATAGGTGAATCCCGCTCCGTCGGGCCCCGGCCCGGACGTTCCCGGGCCCTTGGGCGACTGTGCCTGGTCGGTCATCGGGTACCGCTCCCTTCGGTCCTTGCGGGTGCCAAGTAGCGGATGACGCGGGCGATGTGCGCCGATTCGTTTCTGCGCTCCGGTGCGGTGCCATGTTCCGTCTCCCGGGCCGCGTCCCCTGGCCCAACCAAGCACTCCTGCGGCGGTACGTCCACCCCGTCTTCGCCAACTCGGTTTGGAAACAAGTTGAATTGGGTACCGTGTGCAATCCGTCCTGAAACAGATGTCACGGAGCAAACCGGCCAAAGGCTGCGGAGACGGATGTCATGTGATGGGGTGACAGCGTCTGTTGACCGGCCGGCCGGCTCGCCCGGCCCCTTGGCGGAAGGACGCACAGTGGCACCCGTAACAAGTTCCTTCGCACGTCGAAGACTCCTCACCACCGCGGCTGCTCTCCCGGGAGCGTTATTACTCGGCGGCACCGCCCACGCGGCCGAAACGCGCAAGGCCGCGTGGCCCGCTCAATTCCCTTTGCCGGACGGCTTCCAGCCCGAGGGCATCACCATCGGCACCGCCCCCTTCGCCTACTTCGGCTCCCTGGCCGACGGGGACATCTACCGCGCCGCCCTCGCCACCGGCCGCGGCTCCGTGATCAGCAAGGGCCTGGGCGCCGAACACCCCACCGTGGGCCTGAAGATCGACCACCACGGCAGGCTGTTCCTCAGTGGCGGTGCGAGCGGTGAACTGCGCACCGTCGACGCCCGCTCGGGCGAGATCGAGAAGGTGTACGCCGTCGGCGGCACCTTCGTGAACGACGTGATCCTCACTCCGGGGGCCGCCTGGTTCACGGACTCGTACCGGGCGGTGCTCTACCGCCTCGTCCTCGGCCGGCACGGCACGCCCGGCGCCGTCGAAACCCTGGCGCTGAGCGGTGACTGGGTGCAGGGTGCCGACTTCACCGCCAACGGCATCGAGCGCACCCCCGACGGAAACGCCCTGCTCGTGGTCAACACGGTCGCCGACGGCGGCGGCCTGATGCGGGTCGACCCACGCACCGGAGCCGCCCGTGCCGTAGACCTCGGCACCGCGAAACTCCCCAACGGCGACGGCCTGTTGCTGCTCGGCAGGATCCTCTACGCCGTCCAGCAGGCGCAGAACGCGATCGACGTGTTCCGGCTGAACGCGGCCGGCACCAAGGGCACCGCGATCGCCCGCATCACCGACCCGCGCTTCCGCATACCGACGACGGCCGCGGCCTGGGGCGGCCGTCTCTACCTGCCCAACGCGCGCTTCGACGTCGAGCAGCCGACGCCGGACACCGACTACGACGCGGTGGCGGTGGACCAGGTGTAGACGCAAGGAGGGCGGCGCGCTCCCGGCGTACCGCCCTCACCTGTTCATTCCTCTGTTCATTCCTCCGACGACTCGTCGTCGTCCGGACCCGGTTTCGGTGGCTTCGGCGGCTTCGTACGGCCGCTGGGGTTGTCCCGCAGGTAGGGGGTGCTGTCGCTGCCGTCCGCGGTGGCGTGACCGCCGGGCGGGCTGCCACCGCCGTCCCGGCGCCGCAGATACCGCTCGAACTCGCGGGCGATCGCCTCGCCCGACGCCTCCGGCAGCTCCGCGGTGTCCCGGGCCTCCTCCAGCGACTGGACGTACTCGGCGACCTCGCTGTCCTCGGCGGCCAGCTGGTCCACGCCCACCTGCCAGGCGCGCGCGTCCTCGGGCAGTTCGCCCAGCGGGATGCGCACGTCGATCAGGTCCTCCAGACGGTTGAGCAGGGCCAGCGTCGCCTTCGGGTTCGGCGGCTGCGACACGTAGTGCGGCACCGCGGCCCACAGCGAGACGGCAGGGACACCCGCGTGCGTGCAGGCCTCCTGCAGGACCCCGACGATGCCCGTCGGACCCTCGTACTTGGTCTCCTCCAGGTCCATGCGCTGCGCCAGGTCCGAGTCGGACGTGGTGCCGCTGATCGGGACCGGACGGGTGTGCGGGGTGTCGCCCAGCAGGGCGCCCAGCACCACCACCAGCTCCACGCCCAGCTCGTGCGCGAAGCCCAGCAGCTCGTTGCAGAACGAGCGCCACCGCATCGACGGTTCGATGCCTCGGACCAGTACCAGGTCGCGCGGCTTCTCGCCGCCGATCCGCACCACTGACAACCTTGTCGTCGGCCACGTGATCTTGCGCACGCCGCTGTCCATCCACACCGTGGGGCGGTTCACCTGGAAGTCGTAGTAGTCCTCGGCGTCCAGCGCCGCGAAAACCTCGCCCTTCCACTCCTTGTCCAGATGCGCGACCGCGGTGGAGGCGGCGTCGCCGGCATCGTTCCAGCCCTCGAACGCGGCCACCATGACCGGGTCGATCAGCTCGGGTACCCCCTCGAGCTCGATCACCCAGGCCTCCTTCCGACGTGCCCTCGCTTGACCACCCAACCTTACGGCGTGCGGCGGGGGCGCTCGCAGCCCCCTTGCACGGGGGAGTGAACGGATCACTGCCCCGTTCGCCCCCCAGGAACACCCCCGGCGATCATCGGTGCTGCCACGTGCGGCTGACTCTTTCGCGCGGGCGAGTGGAGACACCCTAGGGGCGCGGGGAACTGCGCGAGCGACCACAGTGAACCGGCATCATCAAGACGGCCCGCACCTCTACGGCGCCCCCGGCCCAACTCACAGAGTGGACCGCAGCCACTGCTCCACGCTCGCGATGTGCACCGTCGCCCACGACCGTGCGGCCTCCGCGTCCCGGTCGCGCAGGGCGGCCAGGATCGCCCGGTGCTCGTGCAGGGTGCGGCTGACCGCGTCCTCCTGGGTCAGGCCGCGCCAGATGCGGGCCCGGGTGGTCGGCCCCGACAGGCCGTCCAGCAGCGAGCAGAGCACCGAGTTGCCGGAGCTCTGCACGATGCCCCGGTGGAAGTCGAGGTCGCAGGCGACCAGCTCCTCCACCGACGGCGCGTCCCCGAGCTTGTCCAACTGGGCCGAGAGCGCGTCCAGTTGCTGCTCGCTGATCCTGGCGGACGCCATCGCCGTGGCGGCCGGCTCCAGGATGCGGCGCACCGCCAGGAACTCCAGGACGGTGTCGTCGCGGTGGAAGTCGACGACGAAGCTCAGCGCCTCCAGCAGCAGCTGAGGGTCGAGGCTGGTCACATACGTGCCGTCGCCCTGCCGTACGTCCAGGATCCGGATCAGCGACAGGGCGCGCACGGCCTCCCGCAGGGAGTTGCGGGACAGCCCGAGTTCGGCGGCGAGCTCGCTCTCCTTGGGCAGCCGGTCGCCGGGGCGCAGCGCGCCGGAGACGATCATTCCCTTGATCTTCTCGATCGCCTCGTCGGTGACTGCCATGGCCGGCCTCCCTGTCGTTCAGACATCCGATGTCTCAGGCCATTATGGGGTTTCAGTGGGCTGAACGGGGCACCGAACGCTCAGCTCAGAGCGAGAGTCGCCGCCCCGCGGGCCCCACCTCCGCATGCGAAAGGGGCGGCTCCGTCGGCGCGGAGTCGCCCCTTTCGCGGATCCGGCCCCCTAGGGGAAAGGGGCCGTTCCCCGGTCGCGCCGGCCCCGCTCAGGGAGGAGGCCGGCACGAGGTCTGCTTCGTCGTCGAGTCCGTCGTCGAGCGGGTCACTTCTTGTCGAGCAGGTCCTGGACCTTCGTGCGGACCTCGTCCGTGGCCAGGCCTCGGATCGTCAGCGTCGTACGGCGGCGCAGCACGTCGTCCGGCGTCTCGGCCCACTCGTTGTCCCGGGCGTAGACGACCTGCGCCCAGATCTCCGGGGCGTCCGGGTGGACGCGCTCGGCCAGTTCGGGGTTCTCGTTGGCCAGACGGGCGATGTCGAAGGCCAGCGAACCGTAGTGCGTGGCCAGGTGCCTGGCCGTGTCGGCCGCCATGCGGGGACCCGGCGCAGGGTGGTCGACCAGCAGTCGGTGGGCGACCGCGCGCGGGTTGGCGACCCCCGGCAGCGGCAGCTTCTTCGGCAGCGAGGAGATCGGTTCGAAGTCGTCGCCGAGCGGATGCCCCGGCAGCGCCTCCAGCTTCTTCATCACCGTACGGCCGATGTGCCGGAAGGTCGTCCACTTGCCGCCCGCGACGGACAGCATGCCGCCGCTGCCCTCGGTCACCACGGTCTCGCGCTTGGCCTTCGCGGTGCTGCCGGGGCCGCCCGGCAGCACCCGCAGACCCGCGAACGAGTACGTGATGAGGTCACGGGACAACTGCTGGTCGCGGATGGAGAACGCGGCCTCGTCGAGTATCTGGGCCATGTCCTTCTCGTTGACGGCTACGTCCGCCGGGTCGCCCTCGAACTCCTCGTCGGTCGTACCCAGCAGCAGCATGTCCTCCCAGGGGAGGGCGAAGGTGATGCGGTACTTGTCGATCGGGGTGGCCAGCGCGGCCTTCCACGGCGAGGTCCGCTTCAGGACCAGATGCGCGCCCTTCGACAGACGGATCGACGGCGCGGCATTCGGGTCCTCCATACGGCGCAGGTGGTCGACCCAGGGGCCGGTCGCGTTCAGCACCAGACGGGCGCTGACGCCGAACTCGTCGCCGGAGGTGCGGTCGCGCAGTTCGGCACCGGTGACCCGGCCCTTGGTGAAGCGAAGGCCGGTGACCTCGGCGTGGTTGAGGACGACGGCGCCCGCCTCGACGGCCGCACGGACCGTCATCAGCGCCATGCGCGCGTCGTTCATCTGGTCGTCGCCGTACACGGCCACGGCCTTGAGGTTGTCGGTGCGCAGCTCCGGCACGTCCTGTGCGGCCTTGGCCGGCGACAGCAGGTGTCCGACGCCGTCACCGAACGCGGAGAGCGCGGAGTAGGCGAAGACACCCGCCCCGAGCTTCGCCGCGCCGTGCGGCCCGCCCTTGTACACGGGGAGGTAGAACGTGAGCGGGTTCGCCAGGTGAGGTGCCACCTGGCGGGAGACCGCACGGCGCTCGAAGTGGTTCTCCGCCACCAGCTTCACCGCGCCGGTCTGCAGGTAGCGCAGACCGCCGTGGAGCAGCTTGGAGGAGGCGGAGGAGGTGGCGCCGGCGAAGTCACCGGCGTCGACCAGAGCCACCCTGAGGCCGGACTGCGCGGCGTGCCAGGCGGTGGAGATGCCCAGGATGCCGCCGCCGATCACGAGAAGGTCGTACGACGCCTTGGCGAGCTGCTCCCGGGTCTCGGCCCGGCTCGGGTTGGAGCCGGAGGCCGGGCGCGTACCCAGGGCAGGCACGGACTGCAGGGTGGACTGACTGGTCATTTCGGGTTCTTACTCCTCATCAGAGCGTTCGAGGGTCTTGGGGAGCCCCTCGTCAGCTCTCGTCCTCGAGCCAGCCCATGGTCCGCTCGACGGCCTTGAGCCAGCTCTTGTACTCACGGTCGCGCTTCTCCGCGGCCATGTTGGGGGTCCACTCGGCGGCCCGGCGCCAGTTGGCACGCAGGTCGTCGGTGCTGGTCCAGAAGCCGACGGCGAGGCCGGCGGCGTAGGCGGCGCCGAGGCAGGTGGTCTCGGCGACCATCGGGCGCACCACGGGGGCGTCCACGAAGTCCGAGAGCGTCTGCATCAGCAGGTTGTTGGAGGTCATGCCGCCGTCGACCTTGATCGCCGCGAGCTCGACGCCGGAGTCCTTCGTCATGGCGTCGGTGATCTCACGGGTCTGCCAGGCCGTGGCCTCCAGGACGGCGCGCGCGAGGTGCGCCTTGGTGACGTACCGGGTCAGACCGGCGATCACACCGCGGGCGTCGGAGCGCCAGTACGGGGCGAACAGACCGGAGAAGGCCGGCACGAAGTAGGCGCCGCCGTTGTCCTCGACCGTGAGCGCGAGCGTCTCGATCTCGGCGGCGGTGGAGATCAGACCCATCTGGTCGCGCATCCACTGCACCAGCGAACCGGTGACGGCGATCGAGCCCTCGAGGGCGTAGACCGCCTTCTGCTCGCCGATCCGGTAGCCGACCGTGGTGAGCAGGCCGTTGTACGAGTTGACCGGCTTCTCGCCGGTGTTCATCAGCAGGAAGGTGCCGGTGCCGTACGTGGACTTGGCCTCGCCCTCGGCGAAACAGGTCTGGCCGAACAGGGCGGCCTGCTGGTCGCCGAGCGCGGAGGCGACCGGGATGCCGCCGAGCAGGTCACCGAGCTTGCCGCCGGTGATCGCGCCGTAGACCTCGGCGGAGGAGCGGATCTCGGGCAGCATGGCCAGCGGGACGCCGATGGACTCGGCGATCTTCTCGTCCCACTCCATGGTGTGCAGGTTCATCAGCATGGTGCGGGAAGCGTTGGTCACGTCGGTGACGTGCTTGCCGCCGTTGACACCACCGGTCAGGTTCCAGATGACCCAGGAGTCCATGGTGCCGAAGAGGATGTCGCCCGCCTCGGCGCGCTCGCGCAGGCCCTCGACGTTGTCGAGCAGCCAGCGGGCCTTGGGTCCGGCGAAGTACGAGGCGAGCGGCAGGCCCGTCTCGCGGCGGAAGCGGTCCTGGCCGACGTTGCGCCCGAGCTCCTTGCACAGGGCGTCGGTGCGGGTGTCCTGCCAGACGATGGCGTTGTGGACGGGCTCACCGGTGTTCTTGTCCCAGAGCAGCGTGGTCTCGCGCTGGTTGGTGATGCCGATGGCCTTGATGTCGTCGCGGGTGATGCCGGCCTTCTCGATGGCGGAGGCGACGACCTCCTGGACGTTGGTCCAGATCTCGGTGGCGTTGTGCTCGACCCAGCCCGGCTTCGGGAAGATCTGCTCGTGCTCCTTCTGGTCGACGGAGACGATACGGCCGTCCCGGTCGAAGACGATGCAGCGGGACGAGGTGGTGCCCTGGTCGATGGCGGCAATGAAGGGCCCGGCGGTGTGCGCGTCGGTCACTGTGTGCTCCTGAAGTTCCGTGGATGGGGCTGTCTGTACGGCGCGGTGCTGGTCAAGCGCGACGAAGCTCGGTGCTCTCAAGCAAAAGCGACGTTGTAGATGCCTGCAGCGATGGCGCCGCCGATCAGCGGACCGGCCACCGGGATCCAGGCGTAGCTCCAGTCGGAACCGCCCTTGTTGGGCAGGGGGAGCAGCGCGTGCACGATGCGCGGGCCGAGGTCACGGGCCGGGTTGATGGCGTAGCCGGTCGGACCGCCGAGGGACAGACCGATCGAGACGACGACGAGCGCGGTGATCAGGGCGCCCAGGGTGCCGAGGCCGTTGCCCTTGTCGTTCAGGCCCTGCGTGAGGATGGCGAGCACCAGCACGACGGTGCCGATGATCTCCGTGGCGAGGTTCTGCCAGACGACGCGGATCTCCGGACCGGTGGAGAAGATGCCCAGCACCGGGCCCGCGCCTGTCTCCTGGGCCTCGACGGTCTTGACCTTGGTGGCCTGCGCGCCCGGACCGCCGACGATCTCCTTGTCGGTGAGGTGCGCGTGGAACTGACCGTAGTAGGCGACCCAGACCAGGGCCGCGCCGATCGCGGCGCCGAGCATCTGTCCGGCCCAGTAGACCGGGACGTTGCTCCAGTCGCCGTCCTTGATCGCGAGTGCGAGCGTCACGGCCGGGTTCAGATGGGCGCCGGAGAGCGGCGCCGATGTGTAGACCGCCGTGAGTACCGCGAAGCCCCACCCGAAAGCGATGGCGAGCCAGCCGGCGTTGCGGGCCTTGGAGGCCTTCAGCGTGACGGCGGCACAGACGCCGCCGCCGAGCAGGATGAGTATGGCGGTACCGATGGTCTCGCCGATGAAGATGTCGGAGCTGGACACCCGCGACTCCTTTGTCCTTCGTCCAGGGGACCGAACCCCGGGTCCCACCGGGAGTTCGAGCTGCCCTCGGGGTGAGAGCGATACCGGCCCTTGGCGTTGTCACACTCTAGCGCGTATTGCCGGTAGGTGTTCGACAATGCCGACCGATGGACGGGAGTCTTGCTCCGGCGTCACGCGTGCGTCAAGAGCTCTGTTGCCGAAAACGCGATCGTTATTGATTGGCGTGAGCCGCGGATCCTGCCGATGATCTTGCAGGTCAGATGCGTACGGCCGAGTAACGGGCGCGGGGCCGCCGCCTGTTCGGTACACACCGTTGTACCGGGGTATGCCCGCGGCCGGAACGTCGTCCGACGTCCCGGTCTTCGCCTGCCTCTGGTTCAGAACCGCCCGGCACCCAGGTCCCGCGACACCGCACGGGCGCAGTCCCGCACCGCGGCGATCAGTTCCGGGCGCAGCTCGCCGTCCCGGCACAGCCGCTCCACGGCGCCGGTGATGCCCACCGCGCCCACCGGCATCCGGCGCCGGTCGTGGATGGGCGCGGCGACGGACGCGACGCCCTCCCAGGTCTCCTCGACGTCGGCCGCGTAGCCGCGCGCGCGTGACATGTCGAGGATGTGCTCGAAGTCCTCCAGCTCGCAGACGGTCCGGTCGGTGAAGGGCTTGCGGTCGGCCTCGATCACCTCGCTGTGCGCGACCGGGTCGTAGGCCGAAAGGACCTTGCCCAGGGCCGTGGAGTGCAGCGGCTGCATGGCCCCGATCTCCAGCACCTGACGGCTGTCGTCGGGCCGGAAGACGTGGTGCACGATCAGCACGCCGTGCTGGTGCAGGACGCCGAGATACACGCTCTCCCCGCTGGACCGGGCCAGGTCGTCCGTCCACACCAGGGCGCGCGCCCGCAGTTCGTGCACGTCGAGATAGGTGGTGCCCAGGCGCAGCAGCTCGGCGCCCAGCTGATAGCGCCCGGAGGCGTCGTCCTGCTCGACGAAGCCCTCCTGCTGGAGGGTGCGCAGAATCCCGTGGGCGGTGCCCTTGGCGAGGCCCAGTGACGAGGCGATGTCCGAGAGGCCGAGCCGTCGCTCGCCGCCCGCGAGCAGCCGCAGCATCGCGGCCGCCCGTTCGAGCGACTGGATGTTCCGTGCCATCGCCGTGCTGCCTCCGTCCCCTTCGACCGTCGACGTAACGCCATCGCTACGGCCGTTGCCGCCGTTCGGCAATGTCGAACACTACCGGTCGATGCCGACCTCCCGCTAATGGTCGGTCGGCATCTGTCGGGTTCTGTTGTGCCACTCGTATCCCGGGAGTGACCTGCTCGTCACCCTCGTCCGTCCCGTGGACGCGCCTGACCATCCCCGGCCGGACCCGGTTACCCTGGCGAGGTGCGCCCACCGCGGGAAGATCCGCGGGAGGGCGCAAAGCCGACAGCCGTCGCACCTCAAGGGAGCCCCTCCATGGCCTCGTCGCCACTGACCCCTTCCGCCGACAGCCGGACCCGTGTGTCCGCGCTCCGCGAGGCGTTCGCCACCAGAGTGGTGGTCGCCGACGGAGCCATGGGCACCATGCTCCAGGCGCAGGACCCCACGCTGGACGACTTCCAGCAGCTGGAGGGCTGCAACGAGGTCCTCAATGCGACCCGCCCCGACATCGTCCGCTCGGTGCACTCCGCGTACTTCGACGCGGGCGTCGACTGTGTGGAGACCAACACCTTCGGAGCCAACCTCACCGCCCTCGGCGAGTACGACATCCCCGAGCGCGTCGCCGAGCTGTCCGAGGCCGGCGCCCGCATCGCCCGCGAGGCGGCGGACGAGTTCGCCGCGCGCGACGGTCGTCAGCGGTGGGTGCTGGGTTCGATGGGCCCGGGCACCAAGCTCCCCACCCTCGGCCACACCACCTTCAACGCCATCCGCGACGCGTACCAGCAGAACGCCGAGGGGCTGCTCGCCGGCGGCGCCGACGCGCTTCTCGTGGAGACCACCCAGGACCTGCTGCAGACCAAGGCGTCCGTCCTCGCCGCCCACCGGGCGATGGAGACGGCCGGGTACCAGGTCCCGCTGATCGTGTCGGTGACGGTGGAGACCACCGGCACCATGCTGCTCGGCTCCGAGATCGGTGCCGCGCTGACCGCGCTGGAGCCGCTCGGCATCGACATGATCGGCCTGAACTGCGCGACCGGTCCCGCCGAGATGAGCGAGCACCTGCGCTACCTGGCCCGCCACTCGCGCATCCAGCTGTCCTGCATGCCCAACGCGGGCCTCCCGGTCCTCGGCAAGGACGGCGCCCACTACCCGCTCACGGCGCCGGAGCTCGCCGACGCCCAGGAGACCTTCGTACGCGAGTACGGCCTCTCCCTCATCGGCGGCTGCTGCGGCACCACCCCCGAGCACCTGCGCCAGGTCGTCGAGCGGGTCCGGGACCTCGCCCCGACCGAGCGTCACCCGCAGCCCGAACCGGGCGCCGCCTCCCTCTACCAGACCGTGCCGTTCCGCCAGGACACCTCGTATCTGGCCATCGGCGAGCGCACCAACGCCAACGGCTCGAAGAAGTTCCGCGAGGCCATGCTGGACGCCCGCTGGGACGACTGCGTGGAGATGGCCCGCGACCAGATCCGCGAGGGCGCCCACATGCTGGACCTCTGCGTGGACTACGTCGGCCGGGACGGCGTCGCCGACATGGAGGAGCTGGCCGGCCGCTTCGCCACCGCGTCCACCCTGCCGATCGTGCTGGACTCCACCGAAGTCCCCGTCATCCGGGCCGGTTTGGAGAAGCTCGGCGGCCGCGCGGTCATCAACTCGGTCAATTACGAGGACGGCGACGGCCCCGAGTCCCGCTTCGCGAAGGTCACCAGGCTGGCGCAGGAGCACGGCGCCGCGCTGATCGCGCTGACCATCGACGAGGAGGGCCAGGCCCGCACCCCGGAGCACAAGGTCGCCATCGCCGAGCGGCTCATCGACGACCTGACCGGCAACTGGGGCATCCACGAGTCGGACATCCTCATCGACACCCTGACCTTCACCATCTGCACCGGCCAGGAGGAGTCCCGGGGGGACGGCATCGCCACCATCGAGGCGATCCGCGAACTCAAGCGCCGTCACCCGGACGTACAGACCACGCTGGGCCTGTCCAACATCTCCTTCGGCCTCAACCCGGCCGCCCGCATCCTGCTCAACTCCGTCTTCCTGGACGAGTGCGTGAAGGCGGGCCTCGACTCGGCGATCGTGCACGCGTCGAAGATCCTGCCGATCGCCCGCTTCTCCGAGGAAGAGGTCCAGACCGCCCTCGACCTGATCCACGACCGTCGCGCCGAGGGCTACGACCCGCTGCAGAAGCTGATGGCCCTGTTCGAGGGCGCCACCACCAAGTCCCTGAAGGCGGGCAGGGCCGAGGAACTGGCCGCACTGCCGCTGGAGGAGCGCCTCAAGCGCCGGATCATCGACGGCGAGAAGAACGGCCTGGAGGACGACCTCGCCGAGGCCCTGCAGACCCGCCCCGCCCTGGAAATCGTCAACGAGACGCTCCTGGACGGCATGAAGGTCGTCGGCGAGCTCTTCGGCTCCGGCCAGATGCAGCTGCCGTTCGTGCTGCAGTCGGCGGAGGTCATGAAGACCGCGGTCGCCTATCTCGAACCGCACATGGAGAAGTCGGACGCGGAGGGCAAGGGCACCATCGTGCTTGCCACCGTGCGCGGCGACGTCCACGACATCGGCAAGAACCTCGTCGACATCATCCTGTCGAACAACGGCTACAACGTCGTCAACCTCGGCATCAAGCAGCCGGTCTCCGCGATCCTGGAGGCCGCCGAGGAGCACCGGGCCGATGTCATCGGCATGTCCGGGCTCCTGGTCAAGTCCACGGTGATCATGAAGGAGAACCTGGAGGAGCTCAACCAGCGCGGTCTGGCGGCGAACTTCCCGGTCATCCTGGGCGGCGCGGCCCTCACCCGCGCGTATGTCGAGCAGGACCTGTACGGGCTGTACGAGGGCGAAGTCCGTTACGCCCGCGACGCGTTCGAGGGCCTGCGCCTGATGGACGCACTGATCGGAGTCAAGCGGGGCGTACCCGGCGCGAAGCTGCCGGAACTGAAGCAGCGCCGGGTGCGGGCGACTTCCGCCGTCGAGGTCGAGGAACGCCCGGAGGAGGGCCACGTCCGCTCCGACGTCGCCGTCGACAACCCCATCCCCGCCCCGCCGTTCTGGGACACCCGCGTCATCAAGGGCATCCAGCTCAAGGAGTACGCGAGCTGGCTGGACGAGGGCGCGCTGTTCAAGGGCCAGTGGGGCCTCAAGCAGGCCCGTACCGGCGAGGGGCCGACGTACGAGGAGCTCGTCGAGACCGACGGCCGGCCGCGGCTGCGCGGTCTGCTGGACAAGCTCCAGACCGACAACCTGCTGGAAGCGGCCGTCGTCTACGGCTACTTCCCGTGCGTCTCCAAGGACGACGACCTGATCATCCTGGACGAGCACGGCAACGAGCGGACCCGCTTCACCTTCCCGCGCCAGCGCCGCGGCCGCCGCCTGTGCCTCGCGGATTTCTTCCGCCCGCAGGAGGCGGGGGAGACCGACGTCGTGGGTCTGCAGGTCGTCACCGTCGGCTCGCGGATCGGCGAGGAGACGGCGCGCATGTTCGAGGCGAACGCCTACCGTGACTACCTCGAACTGCACGGCCTGTCCGTCCAGTTGGCCGAGGCGCTCGCCGAGTACTGGCACGCGCGGGTGCGTTCGGAGCTGGGCCTCGCCGGCGAGGACCCGAGCGCGATGGAGGACATGTTCGCCCTGAAGTACCGGGGCGCTCGCTTCTCCCTCGGCTACGGGGCCTGCCCGAACCTGGAGGACCGCGCCAAGATCTCCGACCTGCTCCAGCCGGAACGCATCGGCGTCCACCTCTCCGAGGAGTTCCAGCTGCACCCCGAGCAGTCCACGGACGCGATCGTGATCCACCACCCGGAGGCGAAGTACTTCAACGCTCGCTGACCGGGCCGGGCGAAGGGCACATCGGCGCACGTCAGGGCATCCCCGGGCGGTATGAGCAGTGTGCCCCGGACCACTCCGGTCAAACGAGGCACTTCGGCCGGGACAGTCGTACACTGGTCGGTCCACTGCAGGCCGGTTCCCCCAGCGGGAACCGGCCTGATCGTCCCCAAGGAGGTGCGCCAGGATGACCAGTACGGTCCCCGCGCTCGGAACCCGTACGGCCGAAGGCTCAGCCCTGCAGGCCGTACTCCTCGACATGGACGGAACCCTGGTGGACACCGAGGGCTTCTGGTGGGACGTCGAGGTCGAGATCTTCGCCCGCCTCGGCCATGCCCTCGACGAGTCCTGGCGGCATGTCGTGGTCGGCGGTCCCATGACCCGCAGTGCGGGGTTCCTGATCGAGGCCACCGGCGCCGACATCGCCCTCGCGGAGCTCTCGGTGCTGCTCAACCAGGGTTTCGAGGAGCGGATCGGCAGCGCCCTGCCCCTGATGCCGGGCGCCGCCAGGCTGCTCGCCGAACTCTCCGAGTACGAGATCCCCACGGCCCTGGTATCCGCCTCCCACCGCCGCATCATCGACCGGGTGCTCACCTCGCTGGGTCCCCAGTACTTCGCCCTGTCGGTGGCCGGCGACGAGGTGGCGCGCACCAAGCCGTACCCCGACCCGTACCTGGTCGCGGCCGCCGGACTCGGCGCGGATCCGGCCAGATGCGCGGTCGTCGAGGACACCGCGACCGGCGTCGCGGCGGCCGAGGCCGCGGGCTGTCACGTGGTCGCGGTGCCTTCGGTGGCCCCCATCGCCCCCGCCGCCCGGCGCACCGTCGTACCCTCGCTCGAAGACGTCGACCTGGCATTTCTGCGCGGACTGATCACCGCGTCATGACGGAAATGCGCCCAGCGTTCACCCAGCGTGCAGCGCTGATAGGACATGAATTCCCGGAGCCGGTGTGCGAGGGAATTCGAATCACGGCGGATGGCTGAATTCCGGTACTGATCCTGGCTGTTGGGAATGTGATGTTCCCCACTTATCTGGGGCTCGACAGGTCGGGTGAGGTGTGCTGCTCCTCCCCTTGGGGGACGCGGTGGCGTGCCCTTGTGTCCCGATTGATGGGACGCTGCACTAATCCTTCCCCGGTCGGGTTTTCGGTCTGTCCACGGCCGGTTTCACTGTGTGATGAGGGCTCAACTCCAGTAGCTGCGAACCGCCGTGCAGGTGCGGACTAATCTCGTGCGAGAACCGTCGCCCCTACCCCCGTGATCCGCTGCGACACCCCTGCATGCCGGGTACACGGACCTGAACAGCTCTGGAGAAACACGAGCATGAACCGCAAGACTTTGGTGCTGCCTGCCCTGGTCGGCCTGCTCGCACCCGTGCTCGCCGCTTGTGGGGGTTCCGACAGTGGCAGCAGTGGTGGGGACGCGATCGGCGTCGGTACCACGGACACGTTCACCGCCACGAAGGACGCGCCGGCGCCGCTCGACCCGGCGTACGCCTATGACGTCGGCAGCTGGAACATCCTGCGCCAGACCGTGCAGACCCTGATGATCCAGCCGAAGGGCGAGGGCGACCCGGTACCCGAGGCCGCCCAGAGCTGTGACTTCACCGACTCGGGCAACGAGCGCTACGCATGCAAACTGCGCGACGGCCTGAAGTTCGGCAACGGCGACAAGATCACCGCGGCCGATGTGAAGTACTCCATCGACCGCGCCCGCTCCATCAAGGCCGACTCCGGCGTGTTCGCCCTGCTGTCCACCATCGACACCGTCGAGACGCAGGGTGACAACGAGGTCATCTTCCACCTCAAGACCGCGGACGCCACGTTCCCGTTCAAGCTGTCGACTCCGGTCGCGGGCATCGTCAACCCCGACGACTACGAGAAGAACAAGCTGCGCGACGGTTTCGACGTCGACGGTTCCGGCCCGTACACCCTCTCGACCGACGTCAAGAACGACGAGATCGTCAAGGCGACCTTCACCAAGAACCCCAATTACAAGGGGACGCTGAAGGTGAACAACTCCAAGGTCGACATGATCTCCTACGCGGACGCCGACAAGATGGGCAAGGCCCTCGACAAGGGCGACATCGACGTCATGACCCGCACGATGTCGCCGGCGCAGATCCAGAAGCTGGACAGCGGCGCGGACAGCAACGCCGACCTGGTCGAGATGGCCGGCCTCGAGATCCGCTACCTCGCCTTCAACACCGACGCCCCGACCGTGAAGACCAAGGCCGTCCGCCAGGCGATGGCCCAGCTCATCAACCGTGGCGAGATCGTCTCCAAGGTGTACGGCACCCAGGCCGAGCCGCTCTACTCGCTGGTCCCGGCAAGCATCACCGGCCACTCGAACTCGTTCTTCAACAAGTACGGCGACCCGAGCGCCTCCAAGGCCAAGGCCCTGCTGACCGCCGCCGACATCACCACCCCGGTCAAGCTGACGCTGCACTACACGACCGACCACTACGGCGCGGCCACCAAGAAGGAATTCGAGATCCTTCAGAAGCAGCTCAACGACAGCGGCCTGTTCGACGTGGACATCAAGGGCTCGCCCTGGTCGACCTTCGTCCCCGCCGAGCGCAAGGGCGAGTACGACGTCTGGGGCATGGGCTGGTTCCCCGACTTCCCCGACGCCGACAACTACCTCGCGCCGTTCCTCGACAAGGACAACTTCCTCAAGTCGCCGTACCGCAACAGCAGGATCATCGACAACCTGATCCCGGCGTCCCGCCGCGAGGCCGACCGCATCGCCGCTTCCTCGAACCTCAACGCGATCCAGGACATCGTCGCCGACGACGTCCCGCTCCTGCCGCTGTGGCAGGGCAAGCAGTATGTCGCCGCCCGCGACGACGTCACGGGGACCGCTTACGCGCTCAACTCCTCCTCGTCCCTCCAGCTCTGGGAGCTCGGCCGTGGCGTGAGCGGCTGATCTCTCTCGTGCCCGGGGCCCAGGGACGGCGGCCCCGGGGTCCCGAACCGACGAGAAGGCACATGCAGTGAAGATGCGTAACCAGTGGCCAGTTCTGCCCGTAGTGGCAGGGCTGGCCTCCGGGCTTTTGACCGGCTGCGGAACCGACAGCGGCGATTCCGGGGGGACCGGTTCCTCGGTGGTCATGGGAATGTCGGACGACATCCTGGCCACCGACCCCGCCTCCGGTTACGACCCCGGCTCCTGGCTGTTGTTCAACAACGTCTTCCAGTCGCTGCTCAGCTTTCCCAACGGAGGCACCGAGCCCGAGCCCGAGGCGGCCGAGTCGTGCGGCTTCGCCGACACGTCGACCAAGGTCTACCGGTGCACGCTGAAGGACGGCCTCAAGTTCAGCAACGGTGACTCGCTCACCTCCGAGGACGTCAAGTTCTCATTCGACCGCATGCTCAAGATCGACGACGAAGCCGGTCCGGCGATCATGTTCCCCATGCTGGACAAGGTGGAGGCACCGGACGAGAAGACCGTCGTCTTCCGGCTGAAGGTGCCCGACGCCACCTTCCCCAGCAAGATCGCCTCCGGTGCGGGCTCCATCGTCGACCACGCGCAGTACGACGCGAACGGACTCCGCAAGGACGGCAAGGCGGTCGGCTCCGGCCCCTACAAACTGGACTCGTTCGGCGACGACAAGGCCGTCTTCTCCGTCAACGAGAACTACCAGGGCAACGCGAAGGTGAAGAACTCCGGCGTGACGCTGCAGTTCTTCCACGGCAACCAGTCCGCCCTGAAGAAGGCCCTGCTGGGCAACAAGGTCGACATCGCCTACCGGGGCCTCAGCGCGGGCGACATCGCCGACATCCAGAACGCCGACAACAACTCGAAGGTCGAGGTTGTCGAGGGCAGCAGCGCCGAAGTCCAGCACCTGGTCTTCAACATGGACGACCCGGTCGCCGGAAACCTCGGCGTGCGCAAGGCCGTTGCCTACCTGATCGACCGCGACGCCCTCATCAAGGACGTCTACCAGGGCACGGCCACCCCGCTGTACTCGATCATCCCAGCGGGTATCGCCGGCCACAACACCGCCTTCTTCGACACCTACGGCGCCAGCCCCTCGCCGGCCAAGGCTGCCGCCGCCCTCAAGGACACAGGCATCACCGGCAAGGTGAAGCTGACCCTGTGGTCGACCCCGTCCCGCTACGGCCCGGCCACCGACCAGGAACTGAAGGCGATAGCGAAGCAGCTCAACGCCAGCGGCCTCTTCGACGCCGACGTGAAGTCCGTCGCCTTCGGCCAGTACGAGAAGGACATCGCCAAGGGCAGGTACGGCGTGTACGTGAAGGGCTGGGTGCCGGACTACCCGGACGCCGACAACTTCACGTCCCCCTTCTTCGGCCAGGGCAACGTGCTGAGCAACAACTTCGCCAACAGCACCATCACCGGCACGCTCATCCCGCGCACCGCCGCCCAGAGCGACCGGGCCGCGACCGACAACGACTACGGCAGACTGCAGGACATCGTCGCCGACCAGCTGCCCGTCCTCCCTGTCTGGCAGGCCAAGCAGTACGCGGTCACCCGCGAGGACGTCTACGGACTCGAGTACTGCCTCGACGCCTCGACGGTCTTCCGCTTCTGGGAACTCAGCAAGGGCTGAGCGGTACAGACGCAACGGGGCGCTGTTTCCTCTCGGCGAGGAAGCAGCGCCCCATGCATGTCATGTGCCTGGTGCGACGTACGACGTCCTACTGCGCGCCGGGACGCACCAGCCCGCTCTCATACGCATACACCGCGGCCTGTACCCGGTCGCGCAGCCCCAGCTTGGTCAGCACATGGCCGACATGCGTTTTGACGGTGGTCTCGCTGACGAACAGATCGGCGGCGATCTCGGCATTGGACAGCCCGCGGGCCACCAGCTTCAGAACCTCCACCTCGCGGTCGGTGAGCGTGTGCAGCGTGTCCGGCACGGGGTCGTCACCGGAGGGCAGGTGGGTGGCGTACTTGTCGAGCAGCCGCCGCGTGATGCTCGGCGCGAGCATGGCCTCGCCGCCGGCCACCACCCGGATCGCCTGCACCAGCTCGTTGGCCGGCGCGTCCTTCAGCAGGAAGCCGCTGGCACCCGCCCGCAGTGCCTCCACCACGTACTCGTCGAGGTCGAAGGTGGTCAGCACCAGCACCTTCGCCGGGCCGTCCCGCCCGGGCCCGGTGATCTGCCGGGTCGCTTCCACCCCGTCCATGCGGGGCATGCGGATGTCCATCAGGACCACGTCGGGCTGCAGTGCCCGCACCTGGTCCAGAGCCTGGAGGCCGTCTCCGGCCTCGCCGACGACAGCGATGTCCTGTTCGGCTTCCAGGATCATCCGGAAGCCGGTGCGCAGCAGCGGCTGGTCGTCGACCAGTAGGACGCGGATGGCCACGTAAGTCTCCTTCGCTAGTCCGGCCCCATTCTGCCCTGCTCGTCGCCACCGGACTCGGCCGCCCTCACCGGCAGCGGCTGTGTCTCCCGGGGGGCACCCCCCGGACCCCCGGCCGGTTCCGGCTCGACCGCCGTCACCGGCAGCGGCTGTGTCTCCCGGGCAGCACCCCCCGGACCCCCGGCCCCGGCCGAATCCCGCTCGACCGCCGTCACCGGCAGC
>Ga0307512_10001987_pt1 | contig 27240 bp, 18 predicted proteins | sample 14_EM_MG_FD_200267 | JGI IMG/M metagenome (GOLD analysis project Ga0307512, IMG submission 200267) | Populus trichocarpa ectomycorrhiza microbial communities from riparian zone in the Pacific Northwest, United States - 14_EM | ecosystem: Host-associated > Plants > Roots > Unclassified | place... | reverse complement strand
ACAGCTGAAAATGCGGGAGTAACGACCAGAACGCCCGAAAACACCTTTCAGGAGATGATGGTTGCTATTGGAGACAGTCTGAGTGATGTTCCAAGCTCCAACAATGAGGAGGATGGGGATGATGGGGATGATGATGATACAGAGCGGGGCAGGCTGAGTGAAGATGACGAACCTGGCTGGGTGATGGGCAACATCTCGAAAACAGTACATCAGTGCATGGAGAGGTTTCGGCAAAAGCAGATGAAGCTTGACGATTTGACACAACTGGGATGGGGGGACACAGCCGACCACTCCTGTGAAAGAGATAAGAAGTACCGCACAACTAAATTTAGGGTTCCGGCAGTCGTTAAACTGCAAACAGATGATGGTTCAGACACTCCTGCACCCACACCATTTGGAGAGCTTATGGAGTGTCTTGATATTGTGCCTGGAACACTGCAAATGCCCCAAGGGACTTCTCAACCAGGAAGTAGTCAAATGAGGCTACGTTCCGGGAAGCCACATTCAAAGAAAGGCTTAGCATGTCTTCCACCTGACACAGAGCCCAATTCATCACATATTCATGAAGCGAAGCCTGTTGAACCCGTAAGCTTTCACCCCTGCACATTGCCTACCAAGCTAATCACCATGTGGATATCGAATTCAGATGACAACTGGGTGACAGAACCTTCATCATGAGACGCATAGAGAGGTAAATGGCAATTTTTGACGTCATATCTCAGTGAAAAGCAATGTGTGTCCCAATTTTGCTAATTGTCAGGTTTTTCTTGATTTCTGTGACCAAATTGTGAGACACCATAACTGGTCTGTGCATGTGCAAGGGTTGTACGCACCATGCGAAAGTTCTAGAATCCAAATCATGCTGTAAGATCACCAATAAACTCAATATTGGTTTGCCAATCACTGTTATGTCAGAAAGCAAAACCTAAATTAGTGACGAAATTTAATAGCAAAATTTCAGTGAGTGATGTCATACGAGTCATAGAAGGAGCGGTCTGTGCTCAATAGAGACCTGTCTGAATGACAACCGCCATGCTGCATTCATCCATGCCTCGAACTGCATAACTCTCCGCACAGCCTTGGTGCACATGGTTGAGATATTTTAAATTGCTTATGATAGGTCATGGAAATGGAGGAGAAGGAGCTGGATGAGGAAATGTGACAACGTCGGGCTATATTGATCAAAAACTAGTGAAACAATCTGCATGCTGTAAGTTGCCAACTGAAAGCGCAGGAATGTGATAGGGCCACGTCATCCATCACTCAGATAACGTGGATAGTGGTTGATCAGAATTTGAGAGCCCACAAAGCTTCTGGATGCAAATGATGATACATAGAAATGCTATATTGGTTGTCAATAATGACTATACGACTCGTTGCATACATTTATAGATACTACAATGACGTTGTGGATATGTTTAAAGTGATCATCATTGGAGCGTCAACCATTTTTAGTCTTACACATTTGGTGATCAAAGGGCTGCACTGGTACATTTTTTCAAAGTAAAAGTATTGGTTGGCTTATAGCTAAACAAGCAAGCGACAGGCTCGTTGTGCCATCTTGAATATGTGCGTCAACAGAGTGTCAACAATTTTTCCCCTTGCCTCATGGACAATCCATGGGCTGCACGACAACATTAACCTATAATTGAACTATCCGCTGCCATTCTAGGCAACAATCCATATGATGACAAGGCTAGTATGTCCTAGCAATGAGTGGCAATGGAGTGTCAACAGAGCGTGAACGATTGGTGGTCTTGCAAGTTGCACAATCCAAGGTTGTGAATCGACATTAACCCATAATCCAAGTATTGGCCATCGAGCTGGGCAACAATACTAGTAACAATTTTGCTACCACTCCTCACAATTAGCCTCAGGGGAGAGGCAACAGTGTTTTTGGGGCTCAGTATGCTTCACAGCAATGAAATGCCTTGTGTCGTTCCTAAATTGAAATTTTAACAGTCTGTCATGTCAATTTCTCCTTCTTTACAACTTCACAACTATGCATGCAATGTTTCACAGGTCATACTTTTGTCTTGGGTGTAGCTCCAGAGTCAATATTTAAGAACCAGCGTTCGACGTAACAATAATGTAACTTTTCACAGTCTCTCAACTGGAATTACGCAGCATTCAAATTCCTACCACCATGTCACATTCCCAATGTTTGAATACCTCATTCCTAGAGGTTATGATATCTCCCAAGAATGTCCATGTTTTTATTCCTGATGTGAAGGACCTTACTTTGCAAATCATATTGATGCTCAGTGGGCTTCTATGAATGTGGGCTCGACTCGAAGCGTCCTATGGCTTGGAATGATTCTTGGCATGCGCCTTCGTGGTGTTTCAAATTGCACCGTGGAATGGCGGTGACCGGCAGCCCAGGCATCATATGTATCATTTGTCATCAAGTTCTTCGGCATCCATCAGAAGATGGGACTAGCTCAATTGAGAAACACTTGCTGGCAAAATTACACATTGCAATGTTAAATGAATTAACAGAGTTGGAAGTTTCTAAATTGACAAGTACAACTGTTGGTGGAACAGCTTTGGCCATACTGAAGAGACAAGGCAGTCAAGGAATTAAAATTGTAAGTTCACAAATGAAATTCATATTTGACAGTTAGATCTTATCTATATCAATACAATTGAAAGACAAAATGCTCAAAACTAGCAGCGAAGGACTTCCTAACTGCCGAATTTCACCAAGACACCTAGAATAGCTACCTCATGTCAGAATTTGTTTCAGCTCATATTTCATGGAACGCTAAATCAAGGCTGGAGCTACAGCGGTCATACAATGCAGTATGCAGCGAGCTGGTGCATCAGTCCACCAGAACCCTTAGCAACATTTGCCAGAGGGAATACTAACTGGCAGTGGATGCAATTAAAAAGCATTTGCCTTGGAGAAATAAATTAAGCATAGCATTGGACTGCTGGACAGCAACGGACAAATTAGCCATAGCGTCGGTTGCAGGTTACTATATGGATCTAAGTTGGGTGTTGCAAGAAGTACAACTCAGTTTCAACAAGGTTGATAGCCACTTCTTTTCCTATTTTGAAAGCTATTTAAGCATAACAGGTCAAGAGTCGACATACTGGAGCACGGCTAGCCATACATTTGAAGGAAGTTCTGGATCGTTTTGAGCTTAGTGATGGCCGTGTACTTGGAATCAGGACTGATAATGCTTCTTCAAATTACTCGATGACTCAGAAACTTCGATCAACCCTGGAGGCCTCCGGAATCGACGGGCCTGCAATGACAAACCACATCCCCTGCATGGTGCATGTCACTCAGCTTAGATTGGATGCGTTCCTGAGCAGTCTCGGTGTGAAAGGCCACTCCAAGTCTTCAGAAGCCTATGAGCGCAATCAGCAATTTGGGAAGAATGAAAGCACAGACATTGGGAAGAGTCAAAGACTGCGAAAAGAAGGCAATGCTAGAATCAACATCGTGTCAGCTATGAGACCAGGTATAGCAAAGATTATTGAGAAAGTATGTACTTCAAGACATTTTGAAAGACCTGAAACTGACCGTAATATAGCACAGAATGCTTGTTGTACTGATTACACCGACAGCTGGTCGTCAAAATGAGTTTATTGACTGTCAACAAGCCAAAGTACATATTGTGGTACTACCTATTATGGATGTAATAACATGGTGGAATTCAACCATGGATTTGCTTGAGTCAGCCTCACGATTACAATCATTCACCCGTGGCTGGCTCAAGAATCCAAAATACACATATTTCCAGCCACTCTTCGCTACACAGGATGAATGGACCATCGTCCAGTACGTCATGGAAGTTTTGTGGCCATTCCTATACTGCACCCTGTGCATGTCAAAAAGGCATTCAGTTACCCCGCTTCACGTCCTCACTGTCTACAATGACATATTGGATCACCTGGATGGCATTATGCAAGCTTTAGCCAAGTAGAAGACTCAATGGTAGGATGACTTATACTTTGCCGTGAAGTGTGCGCAACAGAATATGTCCAAATATTATGCTGAAGTAACTCCAAAGATTGGTATGGTTCGCATTTCGGCGCCTATCGTTGATCATTTCCAGCATTTGCGATCATTCAGGAACTGGGACATGGCCATGGATATCAATCCTGAGGACGAGACTTCTTATACTACCCAACACCCGGAGGCGTTTCTGAGGTATGTGGAGAACAAATAGAGTGCCAAACATGGACGAATGTCCATCATTGAACCAAAAAATGTTCTGTGCAGCAATCTCTTCCCCATGGTACACGATTCTGGATCTGGTCAATCATCTTTTAATCCATATGATTTGTCCAGGGATGATGAAGAATACTTGACATCTGAAAGCGTGGCTGAAACAACACCCAGACCAAGCAATCATGCTGCACGCTTATTGACAGCCCCATGGCTCTATTTGAATCCACAGCCTGAAGCACCAAAGAACTAGGGGCAACTTAATCCAACTCTCATTGATTACCACTCCGACCCAATGGGGATTAGCAGGACATTTTGGCCTCCGGCTACCGCTGACTGGTGGCATCAACAAGAGGAAACACACTCAAAGTATGCAAATCTCTCCAATGTGGCACCCAACATAGTCTCTATCATACCACATTGTGTCGGAGTGGAGGCTAATTTTGCCCTTGGGCAAGATGTTATCAGCTGGAGACAGTGAAGAACTGCTGGTGAGATGCTGTGCGAAAAAGTCATACTAACACAGTTTGCTCAAGCCAATAACGGTATATTGGCGGGCAATTTTACACCATTGGATACCACAGAAACTGAATATGACTTGGAATTGAAGAATGAGTCGGAGGAAAGATAATTGCACAGAATGGCCAAGGTCCACAACTTTTGGAGATGTGTCCGGGCATCCAGAACCTAAGTGCTACACAGAAGGAATCGCATGCTCAAAACATGCAAATGACAGCTGTAGGATACATTTCAGATATGGAAGAGATCGTCAAAGCAACCTTGTCACTCTCTCAACATGCTGGTGTGGCTGCATTTGAGTTGTCGGAAAGATTACGTTTGCCACCAGGTGTGTCTGCAAAGCACCTCGTGGGAGGACGAACTCAAATATTAAATGTCCGCCGAATCTGAAGAATTCACTGTCATCCAGCCGACAGTGATGAGGACACTGCACCTGAATACATTTGCAACACCAAAAATTATCTAAACTGGAATGGAGACTTCGATGATCCAAACATGAGCAAGGACATCTGGGAGGCAGATGACGAAATGAATATGGAGCTAGACAATGGCGTCAAAATTCCGGACAGCCCAGAGCACTGGGTTATGAGTGCGGCAGCAATTGTTTCCGGATTGATTTGGCCAACATGGAGGTAAGTCAAACAGGCTGAAGAGGGGTTGATGATGGTCACTGCAATGGAAACCAGGAGGAATAAGGGAAACAAGAAAAAGTAGCACAGAAAGGGTCAATATGTTTACACCAGGTTCTGTATGTTGCTTGAGGAAGAATGTCACTTAGAGATATATTATGGGAGAATATTGAGCACTCGCATGAAGCGTTAGCAACCGTTTCAAACTGCTAGAGCAGTTGCGGATCAGGGTTGGAACTGCAACCAAGCCGTGCCAAAGGGTCTTGACACACGAAAACCACAGACTGTTGCGTTTGGGCCAGTTTCCAGCGGAAAACCCGGCCCTTGCAAGCCTGGCATTTTACCTCACATTAAGTATTTGAGTTTTGATCATATCGCGACATGATCTATACGTGAATGATGCAGTTTCAGGAGCTCTTTCACCTTCTGGTCTGTGATTTCGAATCTGAACAATATTCGTTGTGTAGCTGTTGAAAACCCACAATTTGGGCGTGATTGTGAGTGTTATTTCATAGCGACTCAACAAATATTGATTGGAGTGCAAATTGTATACCAGGGGGTGAAAGAGCTCCTAAAACTGCATCTTTGACATATAGACCATGTTATGATACGATAAGGACTCGAAAACTTAATTGGAGACAGAATTGTACGAACCACCAACTGGAAGTGTGGTCCGGTTCCAACCCGGCCACAAAACTGCGGGTTTATGTCCTATCAGGGTAACAACCTGGTGCTGGTCACCCAGTTCGGTTCCCTGGGCGGTTCTCGACCCGGACTGCTGTCCCAGTACCGGTTCCAACCTGGACCGAAGCCGGGTAACCTGGAACAATTGCTATCATTAGTGGCATGTGAAAATTTGTTCATAAACGGAAGTATAGCGCGCAACAGGAATCATTCAGCAAAATATATTGATTTTGTTAGAATGAGAGCGACCCATGCAAGAATATTACTGGGCTCAGCTTTGCCAAAGGGCTGAGTCTCAACCTGGCAGAAAGGCAACCAATAAGTCCAAATAAATATTCATACAATTATTGATGGGAGCTGATATTGACTAGACAATAAATAATACTAAGCATCAATGGGGCATCAACGGAGCATCAACAATTTTTGCTCTAGTGAGCAAGCTCATTCTAAAGTGATTTGGTCTCTGTTAAACACAACCGATGTATTGGCTGCCTTTATACGCAAAACAACAAGCAACAGGGTCACTGCCCCATTCTGAAAATGAGCATCAACCAAGCATCAACGATTTTTGGCTTCGCATCTTGGGTTATCTAAGTGGTGATTTGTGGTCATAAATCACATACGATGTATTGGTGGCTGTTTCAGGCAAAACCATAAATGATATCTTTTTTACCCCATCATGATAATCAGCGTCAATGGAGCGTCAATGATTTTCAGTCTTTTAAGTCAGGTCATTACAAAGTGATCTGGTAGTGGTTAGGCATAATGAATGAAATGGCAGCCTTTATAACCAAAAGAGAAAGCGACACAGTCGTTGCCCCATTCTGAAAATCAGTGTCAACGGAGTGTCAATGATTATTGGCTTTGCATCTTGGGTTATCTAAGTGGCGACTGGTTGCGGAAATCCATCAATGAGGTATTAGCACTCTTTAGGGGCAAAAGCACCAGCTGCACACTCCCTGCCCCATCGTGAAAATGAATGTCAATCGAGCCTCAACAATTCATGGTCTTCCATCCATGGTAATCTATGTGTTGCTTTGTCGCAATAATTCATATAACATGTAATGGCGGCCGTTTCAACCAATGCAGTGCACGATATCTTTGGTACCCCATCTTCAAAATTAACCTCAACAGAGGGTCAACAATTTTTGATGTTGCATATTTGGTAATCAAGGCATTGCACGGATAATGGAGATCATAACAGAACTATGGACCTGCTTTGTTGTCCAAAATTCAAAACACAAAAGGAAAAACATTGATTGCAAAATAATCAATATTGCAACCTGGAGAGCATTGAAAAAGATATTACTGGATGTTGAATTAGCAATAATAATCAATTACTATTTTCAAACAGCAACAGCCAGAGCATTATATGAATCTACAGACGGACCCGACGGACATCCCGCTGACAACCTGCCCCATTCAGACGGGTGGGGTGATTTCCGTCAAACTGTGCCCAAATTGACAGTTCGGGTGAATTGAAGACCCGGACCGTCAATTTGGCAAAGGTTCAGTTCGGACCAGGACCCGGACACAATGCGACAGTCCAGACACATTGCTAACTCTCATACCAATTAACTCTCAGCTCATTTCCTTTTTCCAGTCTCTAACTGCCAGAGTCAAGCACTAAATCCACAGCATAATTCCAGTCATACCCATGGTACCCAGGGACTTTCATGAAACAGATATTGCGATAAAAGAACAGATTGAAACAACTAATGAACTGACTCCGGAGATATTTGTAGATCGCACTTCAAATCTGGTGCTAAAGTATTATAATTTGGTCCAGTATGCTGATATCAGATTGATCAGCTATTGACTCTGAAAGTATTCCATGATCAGAAAAGAAATTCGCATTTGAAATGACATTGGAAAGTACATTGACATTTGACATTGTGTTTCAATGACTTTTGTGATTTTTGTTTATCTTCTATTCTCCATTATGTATTTTTGTATTTCAAACTGATATAACAGCCAATCTGGATCTGGGCGGAGCTTATTCCAAGTTCAGATATCAGTAAACCTAGGCCAATAAAGAAACTTGTGTCATTTGATGTTAGCGTTGTTCATTATTTATCAACCTTAATTCACTATGACATGTTATAGTAAATAATTCAATATATGAACCTTTGAATCTGTACCCTTGAATCCAAGTAATGAAGTATCTACTACTATACAATACTTAGCAAGATATATATTGAACTTGTGATCGTATCAGGCCACCATTGTTAACTACTCGAAATGTTCGAAACAATATCCACAACACTGTGACACACTATACAGATTCCAATTGCATATTTCCCCTGTTCTCAGACAAGTTCAAATTCAAACCGGTGATATATCATTTCCAGTAATTGATGCTAATTAGTCCCATGCACAAAGCAAATACAATTACTTACCAGACATGGAATTGAATCTTATTGATATTTAACAAGCCAAATGGAAATGCAGTTTGTCCACCTGCATCGGATATTATGTACAATTTGTCATAGTTGCTTCAAGTGTATAAGTCAGATAGTTAATATGTGAAATCCCTACAAATAATACATCAAAACATACTGTTTATAGCCTGCAGAATATCTTGCCTCATCAGAAGAGTCATTCACAGATTCTGGAGAACAGTTGCAGTAATACACCATTGTCATTGGGAAATCACTGAATCTGCAATCAGTTTTTCAAATTTCACCATTACAATATTTATCAGTGATAAATGTCTGATAATAGACATCAGTAACTACTAGCATTTTGATAACTTATTCGACTAGCTTCTCTAATTGTTGAAAGCCACAAATACTAAATATTCTATAAGTACTGTATTATATTGGTACAATATAATATTAGCATTATGTACTTCACTTTAGTATTTGGTGATTCAAACAGAAGTACAAGAGTGGAAATATTTATCCCAGAAATGATGTAACCACTGTTACTGAATTGCACATTTATTGTATTCTATCCCCAGACAGATTGAAGAAACATAGAAGAATGTTACAGCAGCAAAGCGAGTATAAAACCTACATAGCATCCAGGTGATTCCTCCTTGGTTGTTATCTGGTAACATTACTCTCATCTATTCTTCACAATCACCAATCATATGCTCCAACAGGTTTGGCCTCAAAAATGTGTATTTGTAATACAGACACTATTGAAATCTGCTGAAAGAAATATTGTTAATTAGTTAGTAATTGGAATCTTTCAGTATATGAAACTGAAAATCAGACAATTCAGTGCTATTATAGAGGTCTCTATTTACAAACTTAATATGGTCACGGCAGGAAAATATAAACAAACTTAGGTGCAACTGTATAGAATAGAAATGGATACTTCTACCTAGTTAGATACTACCCAAGACACAGCAATGGAGTATATGTTACAAAATAATAATCATAATACCACCATTGAAAGGAAGATTTGCAACAGGGTATTTTACTGTTGTATATAAAAACAGTAGCAGAAATGCAGTACTAGAACAATTTGTCCTAGAATAATATTTGTCACTAACTATGTGGAAAAGAGGATTGCAGTGGAAGAAAGCATTTACTGTGTCATCAACATGACCTCTCACCAGTAGACACACATTGAAATATATGTATAAGTTTAACAACTGGAGCAATAATGCAGAATAGAATTGATAGGAACTATATTTCTAACTATTCTGACACAAATTTATAGTATCTCTTCAAAGCAGTTAAGGAAATACAAAAAAATATTTTTCACTTTGTTTGCATAATTCAAAACATTACAATAGTTAGTGCAGTATTTAAAAAGGCTATTGAGTCAGAAATAGTAGAGTTTGAATATTTGAAGGGGATACTACACTGGGCAGATATATAACACTATTAGGGAATAAGTTTCAGTGGCAATATGTGTACTCCAAAAATGAAAAGACTCTGTATTCTGAATTGTTAATCGGTCTGTTGCTTACAGAACACAGTGAACAATGTATCACAAATGCTGAAACATAAGGGCAGATATACCAGTTCACATAAGCAGGAAGGGACTCAGATATACTATCTGATATAGCACTTTTCCGGTACTGAATTTTGGACTCAGTCAACATTTCTACTCTCCTGTGCACTTTTGAATGGCAATATTATTACAGGAAACACTTCAGCATTACTAATATCAAGATTCATTATTGCTGTTATCCAGGTAGCATGACATGTTATGGGCATAACTGTAGGAATGTAGTGTGTTAAGGTATGTGATGGTATATTTGTCAAATGATGCAGGAACTGAGATATATTAAGGCTATTCAAATAGTAGTACCATATGGTATGGCGATCACTGGTGTGCTGCCATAACCAATAGTACATTTGGCTGGATTATTACTGTTACCAAGAGAAGATATATTGCCTCCTGAAAAATCAGATTGTATTATCGAGCAGAGCCTACAGAGCACTGGACTGAGGAGGTTCCATACTCAGCCTCGATCATGTTCGCTCAGACCCCGATGTAATCACAATCCATCCATCCTCTAGAAATCGATGTCTAATCATTGATGAACATCTACTCTATCTGAGCTACTGTGAAGTACTGGTTATATTATTCTGCAGACACATTTAGAATGTTACAATTATGGCTTCCACTGGTATTGATTCAGTTCAGTGTGGAGGGGTCATTGAGTAGGCACAGAAGTGAGCAAGTGGGTTAGGAGGGGATGATGAAGTGCCTTCAGTCAGTGGTGAAAGAATTAACTTAGAGGGGGCTGACTGAGCTGGGATGGACAGGGGAAGGAAGCATACTTTCAGGATACTTTGGGATGGTGTTCTAGCTCACTTGGGAATCAAGTTAGAGGTGGTCAATCTGTACTGGCAGAGCTGCTGCTCGAAGAGTGTCGGTTAGAGATGATTGCAGGTGGCGGATCTATTCCAGCTGGTGATAGGAGAACCTGGTAGGATACAGACAGTGTGGCGTGAAAGACAGTGTCTAACTGTGGCCTGTTACAGCAGTACAGTAAGTAGAAGCTGGAGGGACAGGGACCCTGTAATTCAGGGATAATGAATCTCAACTTGGTGTAAGAGAGTATATAGTATAAGAAGACTGGTATACTTGGGGAAATTCTATGCATTGCATTGTAATATAATGAAAAAGCATTTGTTTTCCACTGGATATTGCCTAAACTACATTGTCTAAGAGAAATGCAGATTTCCAGGTTGTGTAAGATTATTAAACTAGTATTATATAGAGAAACAATGGGGGTTTTGAAAATCTGCAACCACAGATAATAATATTGTATACCAATTTGAAAGAATTGCAGAATGAAAGATACTTGGGTGACATTTGTTTAAGATCATGACACAATTTACATGGGTATATTTCTTACGCATTTTTAACGACTTATCAATGATCACTGATTGTGTCCACAGTTGGCCATTCAAAACCTGAGTTTAATAGAGGATTAACCTTAGCAAATTCAAGAATTATACTGGAAATTGATAGTGTGTGAATGCAATATACTGAAAATAGAGATAATAGTCTTGATAATATCTTTGAATAATAAATTCTATCTTCTTCAGTGTTAAATTTCTGTAAGCTGCCACTAACACAAATGCGCAAAGTTGAGAAGTACCTGCCTGCCAGAATCACGATGACCACTGTCTGCAAGTGATATATAATGAGTCAATAATTAGTATGATACTTTTAAGTGAGATGTAGTAGCAGTGAAATCACAGGAGTGTATAGTGATATGTACAGTTGGATTTAATGTATTTAAAGATTGTGACAAGTAGCAGAATTGTATAATTGATTATATACTATACCTTTTGAGATAATTGCTGAAGATGTATGCATTGTGGGAGAAAATGAAGAATCAGATAGAATTAATGGTATACAGCCAGCCAATAACTATGCATATTTAAGCACTGTCTGAACAGTATAATGAGTACAACCAGATGTACCCCAGATACAGTATAATTAGAATTCGGTAGTATATTTGTATCAAATTGATGAATAGTAGTGGGAAGATGTGGAAACCATTTGCTCCTCTGATTTAATTCAATTATTTTTCAAAATGTATACATATGCAGTACTTGTAACTTACAATTTCCAATTTCAACAATAGATTAAATTACAGAATGTTGATTCTGATTTATGCTATATCTTTGGCATATAACTATTTATTATAAAAATCTGTTGCACTAGGATAATTAAATCTTCGAGGAGAAAACAACTAACAGTTAACAATATATAAAAACAATTGGAAAAAGGAAGGTAAAAATCTAATTAGCACTGGAATTGATAGAACATATAGACATGGATTTTTAGTATTCTAAGAATACTGTATGCATTGTAACAAATCATGAAACATCAGTTTATGCTATCAAGAATTGAGGCAGGTGCTGGAATGTGATCATGGTATTGTTCAGATAACTTCATATAGCATTTGGATACTTACTGACTGCCAGAAAGGTTAGCCAAACATTAGTATGGTTACAGGAGTTTGTAAGCGCAATGCACATTACCCTGGGGCAATTTGGTATTTTGCTTATAATTCCAACCAATTATACTAACTCTAAAAGATTGTTCAGTGTATATATGACTATTCAAAGAGTTATATTTAAACTGTGAATAACTTGCTGATTTTTTCTACAAAAATAGTCAACTGTGATTTTGTTTCTGAGGTGGATTTAAGTCACTGTAAAGAGTAGCTAAGTGGGTATTGAGGCTATAACAGTAAGAATGGTATCATAATTATTTTACAGACTGCATTATATTGTATTCTTGATCATCTGAACAATTTATCTTGCTATCTGCTGCTCTTTCTATCTTGTAGATGTTGTAAAATTGGAATTTTATATATTTATAATATGGTTAGTTGAAGACATTAGAACAACTTTTGCTATAGAACATTCCTAATGGATATTAAGTACAATATATAACTCCAATTGTCTAGTCTATACTATTATATCTTAATGTAACTCAATTTGGTAGATATATATAATCCAACATCAGCATCAAACATTTGTATTTAATATTGTTTTTGTTAAATTATACTCAGCTTACTATTTAAAATTGATATCAGATACAATTAGAGCAAGGGAAGCAAGTATAGATATAGCTTATATTGTCTAGTTATTACTCTCTAATGGTTTTCCTCTACTTCCACCAATCCTTTCTCTTTCTTTGTCCGGATACATCTTCTGTGTAACTTAATCATGTCCATTTGCCAATATATTTTTTGTAAGTAATTGGCACATGGCAATATTATTTAGCAATACAGTTTCAATGCTAGGTACTTGGGTAGTACTCTGTAACATTAGTATCTCTCTAGCATTATCTGGCTTTAATGCAAGTATTATAGTTACAATATAGTACTCTGTAGCAGCATTTCCAGAATATTCCTGAATCCCCAGGAAGTTTATTTTCTTCTTAGAGATAGCCCTCAAATTGATATTCATATTGTACATCCAAATGCCATATATTTACAGTGGCAAAAAATCAGCAAAATGACACTGAGTCACTAGAAGCCTCTAGGCATTTGTGATAGTAATTCAACCAGAAACCAGCAATTGTTTACTTTTGGCAATATACACCCTACAAAGTGATTTTCAGTTGCACCTGGTAGTGTTGGCAACAAAGCTGCAAGGATATAGGAAATCAGTAGACAGTCTTGGGAAATGCTATGGAATATGTCTTACAAGACTTGGAGGATTTTGAAGTGGTGTTGAGCAGACTGGAAAAATGTCATATTGTTTGGGAATGCTGCTGGTGCATATGGAAAGTGTAGTTACTACTCATCATTGAATGATTATATAATTCATCTATTCAGTGTGTATTTTAATTATCTATCTATTTTTTTACACCTGGTCTATCTGAACTGGCTGCAGTGAATGCTTGGGTGTAGTTGGTATTAATAATGGAGATGCCATTCAAATGAACTAGGAGCCAATGCCAGCTATACTAGTTTGTTATAATCGAGAGATGTTGGAGACTTACAAGGAGTCCACATTTGAGGGAACCATGAAATTCACTCAGACACCTGATAGAGCAACTCCAGACATACACAAGAAGGCCAGTACCAGGTGAGTCTGAATGCTCACCTAAAAGCAGCAATTGCACACACTCAGTGATCAACTTGAAGACTATACTGATAAGTCACATAATGGAAACCGATATTGTATTTCTGGTTTACCTTACCATCATCGGAACATGATGAGCCTCCACTGTACCTCTGTGTAGCTTGTGAGGTGAAGGTAGTTTGAGTGGAGGAATTTCATCTACACCAAGTCCAGCTGAAGAGAGTTGAGTAGGTGGTAGTCAATCAAGAGGTAGTTAATCAGGAGGAAGTGGATCTGGAGGGAGTCAATCTTGGGGCTGTCAATCTGGAGGCAGTCAATCCAGAGGTAGTAAATCAGGAAGTAGTCAATCTGGAGGCAGTTGATCTGGAGGCAGTTGATCTGGAAGCAGGTAATCTGGAGGCAGTTGATCAGGAGGCAGCCGATCTGCAGGCAGTTGATAGTCACGCAGCCAATCACAACATTAACTTGATATGTGAATTGATGATCTGGACAGGGTCAATCTTGACAGAGTAAATTTGGAGACAGTCGATTTGCAGGTACTTGATAGGGAGGTGCTTGAAATAATAGTAGAGTATCAGGAGGTAGAAAATCTGAAGGTAATCAATTGGTATATAGTCAATCGATAGGAAGTCTATCTTGATGTAGTCGATGGTGACATAGTCAATATGTAGGTAGTAGATCTGGCTATAGTCAATATAGAGGCAGTCAATTTGAAGGTTGTCCATCTGGAGGTGATCCATCTGGAGGTGTCATTCTTGAGGTGGTTAATCTGGAGGGTGTCAATCTGGAGGTGTCAATCTGGAGGTGTCAATCTGGAGGTGTCAAGCTGAAGGTGGTCAATCTGAAGGTGTCAATCTGAAGGTGGTCAATCTGAAGGTGACAATCTGAAGGTGGTCAATCTGAAGGCGGTTAATCTGGACACTGCCAATCAAGAGGAAGGGCAGAAGCAATGATGACAGCTGAGACCAAATCCATTGCTCAATCTGAAATTGTGGAAATCCAGAAAGTAGAGCAAAATGTAGTATACTGAATAATGTGAAATAATATACTAGCTTGCAACAGAAGACAATTAATCCTGCATGGTTACATTGTCACAGTATTACCAAAGTTTATAGCATGGGGAGAGTGAAAGGAATTGCTTGATTTGGAATGTGCAGATGATAGTGGAGCTGTGAATAACAAAGTAAGAGACGAGGGGTGGATATGGAGATGATATGGGAAAGTACAAAAGGAAAGGGAAATGAAAAGTACTAACCACCTGAACAGGTGTAGTACCCCTTATATTGAGAATTGTACCCAACTGATTTGTCATTGTTTCTGCCATATCAGATTTGGTAAAATAAATTTCACACTTGACATGTTCTCAATTCCAGTTTCACATGATAATTTCCCCAGGTACCTCCCACCTCTATTCCCCAGCTCTGTCATTCTCATTGTCAAATCTACCATCAGCTAACCATATAATACTAAGTCATTTCAAACTTCCTTCCCATACTAATTTCATAAACACACTCCAAATACACTCTCATTCGGAAAACAACTCTGTTGTACTCTCCACATGTCTCTCCACTATTCATAATTATAAGATAAATATTGATTGTGACCTTTGCTCCTGACATGCCTTACTCCAGTTCGACTTCTGACAGATTGGCTGTCTCCACCCAGCTCCCCAGAAGTACTCTCATTACATTCCCTCAATTATCAATTGTCTCAGTAATAGAATATTTGCTCCTACTGTGATTTCCTTCAGATTGAGTACCTACAGATTTACTACCTCCAGCCAGCACTCCAGGAGCACTCATATCACATTTCCTTGATTATGAATTTAGTCAGCAATAGAGTCTTAGCTCTCATCATACCTCCCATCTAAACTGCTGTGTTCAAATCGACCACCCCCACATACACCTTGTAGTTCACATCAGCATACCCTCCAATGTGCATGTTCAAGGTTGCTTGGTCATGACCTCCAAGTGAATCTCCAAACTGTCTTAATTACCACCTAAAAGTAGTTCTCGAACATTATACAGTGACAGCCTTCTAGATTGCATAATCGCCATGTTCTGTGGATTTCAATACTCACTTGACCACAGCATCGAAGTGGATTTGTATAATATATTAATCCACATCCCCATGTTCATCTCCACTACCACTCGATCATGATCTCCACGTGGATCTGTTCACTTCCCTGCGGATGGTCTTTAGGTGCATCTCTATCTTCCCTCAAGCTCATCCTCTGAACCAATCTCTATGTTCACTTGATCACAGCCTTTAAGATCATTTTCTTGATTACTTCATTGCAATCTGCAGGCACTCCTCTGTTGCCATTCAGCGCTGTCTCCAACCAACCCAGATTGAATATGTGTACATGCATTGATTGTTTGAATAATTGATAGATATAGATATTGAATTAATGCCTTATTATGATTTAACAATTCTTGTTGTGATGGTGAAAGAAAGATGCTTAAACAAGATAAATAGTCGAGACAATTGATTGATTGAGTCTAAGTCTAAGATGACACATAGTCTATATAGTAGCTGCCCGCCCTGACCCCAAGCCACGTGATGACGTACTCTACAATAGCTCGGTCTAAGACTCCTCCAGGGCATTATCCCATCCGTAAAACACTGACTCATATAAAACAGACAGAAAAAGCACTGAAGACAGAAGCCAAACCCTGCCGTGCCCACAAGCACTGACAACGCGATAAACCATGCTGGTTGTCATCCGAAATGCCGTGCTTAAACTCAGTTGTCGATTGTGCTGTCGGTGTCAACTGTCCTGAATTCTAGTCAACCACTCCTCCGAAGGTGACACACAGTCCTGTTGTATTGTTGGAAAATATGTATAAACTTGCAGTACTTGCTGTGTACTGTATCGAAGGTACTGCATCAACCAGCTGGAGCGTTATTGATTCCTGCACCCTGCCTTTCGGTCCCAATGATGGATTTTGCTATCGGTGTCGGAATTGGAGATACATCTATGCGGCAATATAGACTTCCGCTCGACAAACGAATTGGAATTGTTGATTGTCGTTTCTCTTTCAAATACATGTCCTCATGACCTGTTGTATCTTGGCGGATGCTCACGTAGTTGTGTATATGTCGGGGTCAGTATCGGTATCGAAATTGGACTCTTCTGCATAGGTTGGTCTTATGTCTCAGTTAGCCCTTCGAAGCTCATTTCCGTAGATCATGGATCCCTGTACGCAGCCTCCGGGGTGGAGGAATGGGGTTGTTGTGATCGAAGGTTTATCATTGAAGCTACAGACTGTACAGCTCCTAATAGTGCTTTCTCGTTCACACACTACCGGAGTCCACCGGCTTCGTGGATTTATGGCCACAATTGCCACCGCCGGTCTCGCTAGTCTGTTGTCGCAAATCACATACCCAGCGCACAGTAGCAGACCAACCGCCGGCCTCCCTGGAGGTTTTGATCTGCTGACATCTCCCAAGTATCCAGGGTCCATTACCCCCCCACTTCTCCTAGACTATCCAAATACTACACTGTATGTCAATCTGCTTGGCTTGCCACCGGTTGACCTGCTACGAAATCGCTCCAAACACATCCTGACGATACCGATGTTGACCCAAACTTATCCTGACTTCTTGCCAAACTGCTCTCTATACTCGTCCCGAACGTGTCCTACCAAGGTGTCATTCGGTTTCCGTCATCTCATATACCCGGAGAACTCACCACCGCAGCCTCCTCAGTCAGCGCAGCCTCCTCAGTCAGCGCAGCCTTCGCAGATCGCAGCCATCGCAGCCATCGCAGCCATCGCAGCCATCGCAGCGTTCGGAATGGAAAAGTGAGAGATTTCGTCAAGAGGCGGCAGCGTGTACACCGTTGAACCATCCTTTTGAGTCCGTAGGGTGTCATTATTCCCGGGCGTGTTCGCATTGCAGGCAGGACCCCGCCACCTCACTGGTATGATGGTTTGTAATTCGACTGTTATCTCGGCATGATAGCTGCCGAAAAGAATGGTGTAAGGACTGTGGTCACTAACTGGCTCATAGCGTGTTGGGACGATCCAGTCGAGACGATTAATTTACTGAGTCTATGTCTATGATGACACAGCCTATATAGTAGCTGCTAGCCCTAACCCAACGCCACATGATGACGTACTCTACAAAGACTCGGTCTAACAGACAGCTAGTAAATTGTTTTTCAATATATACATTCTATGGTATAATTTGTCTTATTTCATCTTTACTCCAGTTTAGTGGGTAATATTTATCTTCTTATGTTGAAGAAACATTCCTGTGGCAGCATCTACAACATGTTTGTGGGATTATGAATTCAATGTTCAAGCAGTAAAATCTGGCTTATCTTATGTACTGTGATAATATATATAATTCTGATTTGACTGGGGTAGAAGTTGATAGCTATATTGAAGCAAATGGAATTGTCAACTATCAACTTGATTACTCTTGCTACAAAATATCCTATAATGAACTTTATAACCAATAGTTACAGATATTCAAGAATAATTGTGAACTGCAATATCAGTTACTTGTTAGTAAACGTAGATGAATTTAAGTTAATATAAATACATATATTACAAAGACAGATGAATATATTTTTTGCTACCCACTAGAATGTGTCTGCTTATCAGGAGGACTTCACTCTGGGAATTTGAGAAATATCAGAATGTAATATTGATTAATTTTAGATGAAATAGAGAGTAAGTATTAACTTATATCAAGTAATGTGTCTGGTTATTAATAATCAAGCGACAGGTAATAAGTACATATTACATTATTGAATATATTGATAAACTTCATCACTAACTATTATACATACAGCTCGTTATATTATAGTATACCTTTTACGTTCATCTTCAGGTTCACATTTTTATAGATATTGTCAATACTCACAATGAACATCTTCAATCACTGCAGATTGAATATGGAGCTAAATCAATTATAATATCAACTCTGTACATTCATATGGTGAATATTAGCTAGACAGATTTTGCATTTGATAGAGTTTGAAAACTTGAGCAATATTCCAATCTACAGTACTCTAAGTAGTATATTGTTTAGTTGAGAAACAAAGCAAGTATCAAAGCAAGAAGAAGAACATGATGTGGATTGAAGAATTTGTGGACAGAGAAACAGCCACAGCAAGAAAGTAAGTTGCAGATACACCATCAGCAATATAAGACAATTAGAATAATTCAATGGCATAAAGTCAAATACCGAATCAAAAGCAATATGCCAGTAGATTATAAACATGATTAGACATTCGATGCGGAATATAGCAAACTGATCAGATGTAATAGATAACTAGGAAGAGAATGCAGCAAGATAGGTCAAGAAAGAGTTGAGTATTGATAATAATTCTGACAGAATACAAGATACAATAGATTATTCAATGGAGTAACAGCTACAGAATACTTCAAAAAGGAGAATAAGGACAGAGGATTTGAGAATATCAGGCTACAGTAATAGTACAGTAAACATTCAAAAGGGCCATATATAGTACAATATAAACAAATTGATACATCTTGGTGTTATTAATTTACCAATTTAACCTCTAGCTGCTACTGTAACAGCATTCGCTAATCTTTTAAAAGAAATTAGCAGAGTTTCAGTATTTCAATAATCACTATCTTTGAAAAATAGTAATCATACATAGATTTCTTGCAGCCTGGGGATAAATATATAGACTGTTGCATATATTGTTATTCGAACAGCAATTTTACAATAGGTTTCAAATTGGTCGGTATTTGGAGATTTTGATATTAATACATATGAGTACCACATAATTACTTGTACCTTACATGGATAGTATAGAACTTGTAACGGTTAAACTTGCCATAATCAACAGATAAATAGTTGAAAATGATTGTATACGAATATAGTATAAAGAATTGTGGGAATAGAGAAACTCTATTAGAAAGTTATTCTCCAATGAAAATGTATATTATTGCTGTTATATTTGTCTCTTAGGATATTGTCTGTGGAAGTATCATATACATATAAATAGCAACTGACATGTATTTTTCAAAACTGTAAATATTGATTTTATCAGCTGTTTAGATACTATTTAATTGAAAGCAATCTCAATAGTGCCATAGAGTATATCATAGATTGTATATGGAATATGCTGAATATGATTGAAAGTCTACATGATGTAATATTCTTATCATAATCGGAAGACAAAATAATGGAAGGCATATCTGCAGAAATTCTAATAACTTATACTTGAACTAATTCACAAAAAGAAAGTATCAATTCAATAGTTAAAAATTATTTGATGCAATGTAGATATATTAGAAGAGTTTTTGCAACCGGAATTGGGTATATTGTTGTCATGTACAGATAATTAATGGATAGTTATATAGAAGCTCTTGACTGAAAAAAATTGCATTATTGCAATGCCGTGTGAGTATAGTTTCTACCGCCTGATATATACTGATCGTTGTTGGGATAGCACACAAAATTATCTCACATGATGTGTTGATGTTAAATTTAACCTTTCTCATATTTGAATTTGTTCTCATGCAGGTGATGACATGTACACGATATCAATGCAAGGTACCTGTTGTTTTCATTTGCTGATTGCAATGGAGATGGCTTCACTATAAAAGTATCTGCTAAGAATCAAACAATGTTTACAATGGAAATATACCTGTAACTTGATTGCTATATTAGATCTAAACCAATGCAAAATATTACCAGCTGTTATACAGCAATGAACATTGTAAATTTACCCTCTGGCTAACCCCAGTCAGTATCCACAGAACATCAAGATCTGTCTGACCAAGACACTCAAATTCCATGGTGGTCACTCTATTGGCCTATTGTATATATTGAATATTTCCAGTATTTGATGGTGGATCACAGAAGTAAGTTTACAATGCAGTATATTAATACAACTATCAACAAAGCCTGTAGACATTTCTGGATAGAAATCTCCCAAACTGATTAGTTGCAGGATTGCCCCATGGAGTACTATGAATAATATTGATTATTAACTACTTTCCGGCGAACTATATTGACAATGTGATATATAACTGAGTGATAATAGAGCACTAATACAATTTGAAATGATTTCTTTGTCCACAGGTACATAATTGCATTCAACGATACTTAATCAGCAACCTTACTATTCTGTTCAGTCAAGTCATATTAATAATAAGTCTTATGAATGTGAACTTGAACAAATAGTTAATACATTCCTTTGGATACAACTTGACAGTGTACAGTAACTAAATGTCCTGGCATACCTGTATAAATTATTGATTAACAGGAAGTATAATGTGTTGGACCATAGCTAATAATTGGATCGACCAATCTTGTTCAATTAATTGCAGCACCACAAACTGTACACCGTACCAGTATGAGTGTGAAGAAGAATTATTAGTTTTCTGCAGGAGATAATACTTAACAGGGGGAATGCTGCACACAGTTACCTTACACAATAAATATTTCCTATTTGGAAGCATTAATCTATTAAGGTTATTTACATATATAGTATATCAGAGTAACTAGCAAAATAGCAATAATCCCTTTCTGTAACAGTTCCTTGTGATCTGGACAGTGACTGTAGGGAATCAGACTTACTAAACAGTATGGCTAGACTGTGTTGACTAGTCAGTACAATATATTTCCAATGCATCATATTGCAGTAAGTGTCAATAGTGCAAGTATGCTTGTGTACCTGAAATAATTGTTAACTAGGATGTTACTATATTGACCCTGAATTAAGAATTAATGAAGTCGATCTTGATTAATTACTTGGTGAGTTACATTGCAATGAAATGCAACTAACTATATATTATTTGGAGGTCAAGAATTTTGAAATAAGAAATTGGCCAACAGAAGGGTTCCTGCCATATTCTGTAATATATTGTCTCAGATACTATTGTTGACCAATTGATTAACTTGGTAAATTAAAAGTAGAACATATTGCACTCAAAATCAAGTGAGTTTGAACTATTTTCTGCACAGAATTCATTTTACCAGAGTGGTTACTATGTGGGCTCACAGTTTATATTTAATAATGCATGCCAATATCTGGTCATCAATACAGTATATTTATACTGCACTCTATCTATATGAGCATTGTCAGAAAAGTATTATATAAATGTATCTCAAATTCATCTTTAGAGGAGTTGCTGAAGTAGTTTATATATAACACTCAATAGTACCAATCTATATCACCAAATAAGTATAATTTATTCACAATATTGCATATTCCAGTAATTATTAGCTGAATATTAATGCAATGTTTCAGTGACAATTAAACTACAGCTACATTGTTGTACTTAATAATTGATGTGATATTTTGCTATGCAGTATTTTTGAAAACAGCTGAAATAGTACAGACAAGATTTTACAAACCTTTATAAAGATTATTGAAAATACAGTTTAAACTGAGATGGCATAGTATCAATACACAAATAATAACCAGGTAAATTGATATAATTACAATCATTAACCAATATTGTCTGATAAATCCAGTTTCAATGGCCATATAAATAATACTGGCCATGGTGGTAGTGGAAGAAATATACCCAGTCTAATAGAATCTAGACTACATGTACTCTGTCCAATAAACAATCTCCATTAGCAAGCAGAACATTGTAGACTACCAAATATATACAAATAAAGTAAAAGATCATTATAAGTGTACAGGGTATGTGTCCTAATATACTGCATTTAAATAGAGTACAAAGGAGAACAATAGTTGCTATGGTATTATATATATTATATGCACTTACACTCTTGTGAATGGAATGGAAAATGGAACATGTACCTTGAAGAAGTACTTGCAGCAAGTATACAAGAAGGATTGTTGAATGAACTGAGCAAATCGGAAATACTTGAAAGACTTGATGAAGTGGATACAGACCAAACTTTGGCTACCCTTAAAAGTAGAAGCAGTCAAAGACACTAGGTCAAAAGCAAATCCCAAGATTGTGTGTGATAAATATTTGTTACAAAGCCCTAATGATATGTATGGTAGACAGACTGCACTATTATTACCAATAGTAACTTCTTTACTGCCAAATATTACCAAGAAATTAAGAATTATTATGCAATAGTAGAATTTGTTTCCATATATTCTCAATGGAATTTATTATCAAATTTGGAATTTTCAAAATCATTTATTACATTGCACCCTGTACTGATTGTTTCCTCTACCAGTATACTCCACCAAATCTGTAAGAGAAAATGTTCCCAAGTAATTGGCATGTTTAAACAACTATTGCTAACCATAAATAATGTAAATATAATACTGGGTATATGCACATCTCCAAATAAATTATTTATTATAACCATCAGTGGGTACTAGGATAAATTAAACTTAGTCTCTCTATACTGTTCAGCTGATTTTCATTACTGAATATTATTATTTTGATATGTCTGATTAACACTTAAACAATTAATAGGGAAATCGTATACTATTTGCAGTGCTGTTGGCCCAAAATATCCAAGAACATCTCTAATGTTATAAGTATAACAATAGTCAGCAATTTGAAACTACCAAATAGTATTTACCATAGAACAACCCCATAATATAAAAAATACAATTAACTTTAGTAATCTTTGGAATATAGTACATAGTAATATACAATCACATGGCATGTATGTCAGATGTCATTATGCTGATATTAGACCCCTGCAACAAGAGCTGATGGATTAAAGGCTGCAGGAGAACAAGGAGAGAATTTTATGATGAAGTGCAGTTTCAAGGGTGCAAGTGTATCTGAAGTATTCCAAATACAGAAATTGAATCAAACAAATGATTCATATACTGCAATCTTGATGTCCATAAAGCTTGGTTTTTTAAAGATCATTGAAAATGTATTTTCTGCAGGGACTCAATTATATATCAAACAGACACTCTATTAACAGTATATTTTTTCCATTTTAATTACTCTAACTTTTTAAATCAAATTATTGCAATTGATTTCCCAAAATTACCATCAAGAAATACTGTATTACATACCATGTATATACAAACTAGATGGCATTCAACTATGAAAATATGGGAGTGGCTATACACAGTATAAGATTGTCCAGATGTATAAATAAAAATTTAGATTGATGAGAGTTTTGGAAATACAGACAGAATTCAGAATGAACAGATTATCATCAACTATATTTTTAAGGGATGATTAGTTCAATCTTGGATGCAACAAATATCAAACAGATTTAGCATCACAATTTACCAACTCGATATGTATTTAATAACAAAATAAACCAAACAAATTGTACTATACAAATATCAGCTCCAATCAATAACAAGATGATTGGTATTTTGCTTTGAATTTCGTGAAAGAAAATATCCTTAATCATTCCCTGCGCACTGCAGCACAGAAGGGAATACTTCCCATTGTAAAGTAAATTCTTGATCTGATTATCAAATTACAATAATTATACAAACCGAATTGGACAAGGGATTTGGAGTCAAATATTGAAAATTTCTAATCTGCCATGTTCCAGGACCCTTGTCAAATATATGTGGAACACAAGAACAGAACAAAATGTCAAGCTGTACTGAATACTCAGCTGCAAATAAGAATATGAGTCAAATTTTAATGGGTTTGTACAGCTTGTAGTTGTATCAGTCAGCATTTGAATCTGACAATTTGTTTAACAGTAATCACTATTTAATACTTGAAAATATAGTTGAATGTAGTTACGGATATAATTTATTCGCTTTAAACTGAACATTGACAACTAGTCTGAATTAACCTTCATTCTGCAAATTACCAATCCAGAAGGCACAATACTAATATCAATTGAGTAAATGTCCCACTGAATCCACTTAGATTATTGGTATATTAGAGACAGTTTACATCTTAGGTTGGTTGTATAGGTAAAAGCAGACTCACATACTGTATACAGATATCCCCAACATAGTTGGAGCAACCATTTCATTAATTTTGCCTGGGGTTGAAGTGGAGTGTCCATTTTTGTTGAATTGTTATATTATTGGGTAGAGCTAGTCAAAAGCGACATGCAGTATTCATTATAATGTAGTGGAACTAAGCAGCAATCCAGATCTAATCCTGAGTATCTGGTAGGCAATACCATTCAAAATCTATTCAACAATGTGGTGAATACTACTAAATTCCAAAAGAGGCAGAGAACAGTCAGCTGCAATGGATGTCAAAAGGTTTTAATGCGATGTAGATATGACAAGTATGTCATGAGATGAGGTCAACTCAGAAGACTTTTCTTTATCCAATACAAGTAAATTATTAGTACTATATATATTCCAGATAAAGAGAAGATAGTTCAAGCATCCTTGTTGGGCTTGAAAAAAGATGATACTACAGCTTTATAGTTATCAGAAAAGTTCTCCCACTGACCTTAGCTATCACTAGTCGATTTTCCATTTGGAAAAACCCAACCACTGAATATGATTTGAATATACTGCTAGGTGTTCTCCTTTAGTAGTGGTAATGGTAGTTAGGGGATTGCATAATAAATACATTAGGAAATCATCTGACTTGAGATAGATAATTCCTATTCATGACATCTCTCTGTTGGCCAGGCAAGTGACTATTTTTAAGGAATACACTGGAGTTATATATTTGTTGATTAGTGTTGTCTATGAGGTTGCAAGTGGATTCAAATAAAATGATACAAGCATGTCACCATTACTGGGATGTTTAAATTAAGAAACATCAGTAGCTGGCACAATTATCAACCGCATCTACTACATCTGAGCTAGCAGCACAATCTTCAGTTAAGTTGCAATTACACAGAACTATGTTGGCAGCAGACATCACCAAATATGCGAGTGAGTGGAATTCACCAGTCAAGTGACCTCAGGAGTTGGAACTACTAATTTTACTACCTGGATAGTGAACAATAGAGACCTACGCATGCAAATGCCTGCCGAATTCATGCCACCGGCTGAAGATAAGTGGCCTAAAACAAACCAAGTCATCAAATTAGAGTAGCATGCATCACAATGTGATAATCTACATTGGCAGAGTACCAGTTGTTTGCCAATTAAATCCCTGATGCAATTACTGATAAATCCAATCAAAGTTGATGCATTAGCACAAATGCAATAAAGTAGTGCTAGGTTAATTGCTGGCAGATGATCTGACTACTGAACAAATGGAAGCAAGATGTCCAAATTGAAGTTATGATCTGTCAGTTTTGTGAATTTGTTAACTTGCAAAGGATGGCCATATTCTGGTGTGTGATGCTTTAAAACTTCTAATGTCTGAATACAATAACCTATGGGGAATTCATGGCTACATCAACATGGGATGTTCAGAAACATCATCTCTCACCTAGGTAAGCTATTGAGCACACTTTGTATCATAGTGGGTATATCTAAAGGAGTTCAATCCTCATGACTTGATTATACAATGTTCACATTGTTCCAGTGATGAGGTGAACCAAGTGCTAGCAGTGAACAGTCTGGTTTCACCAGCAAAAATAGAATGTAAGGGCACGTATGCCTGCGTTCGACCTCATAGGTATACGTATGGTAATTATAGGAATACGGTTGCAAACGTGGATGTGAGTGATAGTAGATGTAGATGTATAGGTAAGATTATCGCTAGAGATGTAAGGCTCGTGGCGAGCCGACTATATAGAATGGCCGTTACCCGGCCCGTGTCACGTGCCGCCGTGACATTATCCCCCTCTTCAGGCGCCGACCTCCTGGGCTGCATGTACCGTACAAGAGAAAAGGAAAGGAAAGCAAAGGAAAGCATTAAACAATCATGCCGCGTACGTACTCGTACAAGCTCAAAAGTCCCACTACCGATCAGTACCGCTCACGGTGACCTTTTGGCAAATCCGGCGCACAGGGAAAATCCACCCCCCATTAACTGAGATCCGGAGGTGGTAAAACCCGTGCCGATGCCATTTATACCAGGCCGAGATCCGATGAAGTAATAAAGTATGAAGAGAAGAGAAGAGAAGAAACAGAAGAAAGGAACGCCCAATTGATAACTTTCCTCCAGTCCTGCGTTCCGAAACTCTATTGACCATTTCCTCCGCTCCCGAGCCTTGGACTTCAATTCCTCCTTATCTCCACTCCCAACTCATACAGCGACCTGCCATCCAGTACCGCACTCGTAGCTCGTGTATCTCGGCGTAGGTCGTTGTCGGAATTCGTCAGGGTGGTAGAGCTTCCGCTCATGACTTGGCATCGATGGGGGCATCTGCTGCCGATATCGGTCGTAGCCGTCGGTGATCATCAATCGTATACGTCAATCAT
>Ga0307512_10001986_pt1 | contig 27248 bp, 30 predicted proteins | sample 14_EM_MG_FD_200267 | JGI IMG/M metagenome (GOLD analysis project Ga0307512, IMG submission 200267) | Populus trichocarpa ectomycorrhiza microbial communities from riparian zone in the Pacific Northwest, United States - 14_EM | ecosystem: Host-associated > Plants > Roots > Unclassified | place... | reverse complement strand
AACTTCAGCACGTAGCAGGGAGCATGTCTCTCCTTGTTTTGAGTATAAAGGCCGCCAATGAAACAAATATAGAGAATGATGTACCAAAGTTGATATTTTCCACATAACAGAAACATATTTGACTGCGACCATAAATAGAACAACCCGAAGAGGAGAACCGGAGACTGGAACCGACGGCTCTAGCCACACCCGGCAAAACCCGCGGGTTGACGGGTATGGGGATGGGTTTGGCCCGCCAAGAAGCCCCGGGTCGGGTTTTTAGATGGTTCTGGAACCGAACCAAACCGTTTTTCCTGTCCAAACCCGGACCGCTGGCGGGTTACGCAGACCCGTTGCTAACACTAAAGGAGGCCAACACTTCGATTATAGCTTAATGTCATTGCACAGCAGTTTGATTATCCAAAATGCAAGAACAAAAATCTTTGACGCTGCATTGACAGTCATTCTTCTGAGACAGTGGCGATGTCCTCCCAAGAATTTTTGGCTTCGGAGGCGGCTGATACTTCGATTGTATGTCACAGCGACCAAGTTTTGTTTTGATTATCAGACCCACAAGACCAAAAATCATTGATGCATCGTTGAGACTCATGTTCAGGTAGGGGCAACAAGGGTGCCACTATTGTTTTTACCTATAACAACAGCCTATACAATCCCTTTGGAAGGATGTTACTATACAGCCCATTGTTTGCGGAATATGTAAAACCAAAAATTGTTGATGCTCCATTGATGCTCACCCTTATGACATTCTAACAGTCATTTGATGATCAACAATTGTATGTAAAAATGTATACAGTCGTTATTGGTAGCCAATAACGTGTATCTATGTATGAGAAAATGCATCCACAAGCTTCCAAGGCTCTGAATTGCTGATCCACCACTAGACATGGTATGTGAGTGGTAAATGACATCGGCCAACCACGTCACAGCGCTGTCTGCCAGCAATTAACCCCACATAGATTGGTACACAAGTTGTTGATATTTTTAGCCCGACATCCTCATGATTCCTCATCCACCTCATTCTCCGCGATTTTCACGACCTACCATATGCAATTTACAACATCTTGACCATGTGCACCAGGTCTGCGTGGAGAGTTACATAGTTGGATGCATGTATGAATGCAGCATGATGGTCACCATTCATCCCGGTTCGCGTTGCACTTCGACAACATCGTCTATGACTCATTCAATGTCACTGACTTCAATTTTGTTGGGGAGTTTTGACTCTAATTTAGTTTGAGTTTTCTGACTTGACAGTAACCGGCATGACAATATCATATTCAATGGTTGTCAGTCAATGCGATTTGGAGTCCGGAACATTGCTGTGGCCCATCCTACTCTTGCACATGCAAAGACTAATTATCATGCCTCACATTTTGGTCACTGAAATGAAGTAAAAGCTGATGCGTAGCAACATAGCTACACGGATTGCTGTTTGAAGAGATACCTCTTTGAAAATTCCAATTTGCCAGTTCACTCCTCTGGCGACGCAGGGGGCGGTCACCATTTCATCGTCCGAAATCAATTTCTATATGGTAATTGGTTTGGGAATGTATATGCAGGGGTAACAGCTTATGGGTTCAATGGGCTTGAATCACTTATTCATTGACAAATTGGGTGCTGCATCGGGCGGGAGAGATGTAATGTGTCCGTTTGTCTGAGGTTTTGGCAAACCTAGCCTCATATGACCACTGCGTAATCGAGAAGGCACTTGTGTTATTTGCGATTTTCTGGGGACGCTACCATGAGTCTCCAGTGGCTCACCAAATGTTTTTGGTGTAGATAAGACTGCGCCATGTTCCATTTGAATTTGAACTACGGCTGGAGCCATCAATTCAGTCGTCCCGTACTGCTTAGTTCTCTCTCACAGAAGCAGTTGGCCTCATCTCCCCAAATCCGTCACATCAATTCGTAACGCTTCATCTGCTTCTGTCGATAATGCTCCATGCGATCCTGTACCGTTTTGGAGATTGTGCCCATCACCCAGCCGTGTTTGTCATCTTCACCCAGCTTGCCCAGCGCAACATCCTTTCCATCATGATCCTCGTCTTCCCCAACCTCCCCGTCGTTGGAACTTGCAAGATCGCTCAGACTATCTCCAATGGCTTTCAACATCTCCTCAAATATTATTTCAGGCTTTGTGGTTGTCATTCCCGCCTTTTAGGCATGTGTCAAATCTTCCTGCTGCTGCTTGATTGCTGTCTCTGCGTCTTCAACTCACTTTCTTGCAACAGCGGTCTCTATATCAACATAATCATTGATCCATTTCTCCCTCTCTTTGTTGATTAAAAAGTTCAATTCTCCTTGTTTCCCCACCACAAGCTTCTTTCTTGATCGCAACCTGTGCAATACTCCAAGGGCTCGCACCCTTTCAGACTCCAAGCCGCTCTGTCCTTCATTCGCTTGAAGACGTCGTCTTGTGGAGATGTCGGTCCATTTTCCGTATTGGCCTGCTGGTAGTGGCGCAAAGTTCCTTTTTGGAGCATTGACCATTGTATTGTGTGTTGACTTTGTTGATGGGCGATATGTTGGATGTTGGAAGAGATGGACCACATGGAGGCAAGCTGCCGCTTTCACATCGGGGTTGATACGCTTAATCAACTTGAACAAAGCAAAATCAGTGTTTTGACCATCACTACATTCGGAATTGCAATGCTAACCGTACATCATCACATGAGAATGAGTCTCTGATTCAAGTCCGATTCCGGGGATTTCTTAAAACATACATCAGCAAATGTCCTGTCATCGAAGATTATGGTGTTTATGTCTCACAAACATGACGTTTCGGCCGTGGTTCACCTCAATATATCTCTGTAAACTTACACACATCATCGGACCGACATGGTGTAAATCGTAGGATAGTTGGAAACCCATGCTTCCTGCAGCTATTCACAGCAGGATTCTTCATGTGTAGAACATGGAAGTTGGCTGTTATGTATTCCATTTCGACTTGAAGCTAACTATATAATCATCAGGACTTCCCACTTCTTTTCGTTATCATCATCCTCAGGATTTCCCACTCCATTTGGTTATCATCATCTCTTCACTTCCACACCAGCACATCACGTCTCCACAGACACCTCAGCAAGGTGTGAGCGAATGGGAATCAAGCAGAACAACGGGCTCTTCATCCAGTACACCACTCACTGAGACCCAACTTCAATGCAGATACCACTCAGTCTACCACAATGCTGCAAATGCTGCCACCGCACATATGACCATAGACGCAGCTTTGAAAATAGTCTGTATATCCGGAAGCAACAACAATTGAAAGCAGCACATGTTCGAAAGTTAGTATCGTCAGATCGAGGTAGATGGTCGTTTTCTAACAATATAACGTGCTCCCAGTTTGCGACGAGATCTGCGTGACAAGTGTATAGCCGCCATAATGGGAACCCTCCATGGTCGACCCAGATATTTGTGTGCACAGTCCGCGGAATATGACATCATGGTGTTGTAAGGTCTGGCATTTTCACGGACTAATTTGGTGATAAGCATCCCCCAGAGTGGATGAATCAAGCTATTACAACTTTAGAGGATGCTACGGAAGCTTATATGGTAGAGGTAATAGCCGAATCTGATATGTAGATGCAGCAACTAATTTGTTGTAGGTTTTCAACATGTCTCCAACTATGACAAGGCAAGGAGGTCGGGTACAACTAGAACAGTCTCACATGTGACTTGCCCATGATACGGCTAAAATGGCGAAAGGAGTGATTTCACGAGCTGCAAAAGAGGAAACACAATACCATATCTAGAATCGTGAGGCCGAAGTCCCAGAGAAGAGGAAGCGGCAGGTCGAGTTCCGAGGACATAATATTGATAAGGCTTCGATGGAAAGACACCCGGCTATGCTTCGGGACAATCACACTGACAGCTGTCTTCCTTGGCAACATGGCACAGCACAGAATTCCCAGAGACACTGGAGGCACCGAGGCATGGGTGCACCTCCAGCAGAGCAACTCAGACAGCCAACACCAGAGCCGGCGGTGCATCCGCCTGGAATGCCACCTGTGCCACCTGGTGACAATCATGGAGCGCACGCTTCTGAAATCCAAGCTGTGCCACCCGGATATGTGTATATACATACTCCTCTTCCCAGCACTCGATTCTTCAATCTTGATGCGTATGCCAAGGATCGCCAGTGCAATACAGATTTCAATCCAGATTTGCTGACTGAGAAAGGAACATCCAATGATTAGTACACAATCTGCCGCATGGTGATGCAGCTGACATCCATTTTGCAATCGAACGCAGCCTATTCAGCGAACCTGACTATGAAATGAGCATTGATGGAATTGAACGGGATTTTTGAGCGTATTAATATCTACAATCAGCAGACACTTGAAAGTATATTTTAAACAATATATATATATGTATTATCAAAGCCCAATGCAGTGATGAAGGAGAAAGTCCATGAAGACGGTACAAAGGCTGCCAAAATACCATCAATGTTATACTATGCCAAATTCCATGATAAAATCAGTGTCAATGGAGTGTGATCATTTGTTGGTCTCACATCATTCATAATCTGCGTGGCGATTGGTTGCAGCCATCCATAAATGCCGTATTGGCTGGCTATATAGGCAAAAGAGGGAGCCACATGCTCCCTGCCCCATTCTGAAAATAAGCATCAACAGTGTGTCAACTAATTTTAATCTTGTAAGTCAGGTAATTCAAAAGCAATTTGATTGTTATGATACATAATCAGAGTATTGGCCGCCGTTATCGGGAAAAGAGATAGCGACATGCTCCCTGCCCCATCGTGAAAATGGGCGTCCATGGAGCGTCAACAATTTTTGTCATTTCATCATGGGTAATCATAGCGTGATGAGTAGGTCATTGTCTATATACAATGTTTTGACCGTTTTTCTAGGATAAAACCCTCATGAACTCTCAGTTCCAGCATTGTAAATGACATAAGTTGTTACTGTTTTGGAGGCTGTCGCGGGAATGTCGCTTGCTTATCTGCCTAGAGGCTGCCAATTCCTCCTTAATAGAGGTCTGCAATCATGCGCCACTTAGTTTACACAAGATGCGAGACCTTAAATCGTTGACACTCAGTCCACGTTCATTTTCAAGATGGGGCAGGTAGCGTGTCGCTTCTTCTTTTGCCTTTAAAGGAGGCCAGTACCTCAGTTGAGACTATCTGCAACCAATCGCCACTCAGATTACCCAAGATGCAAGAACAAAAATGTTTGACACTCCGTTCACACTCATTTCCAGGATGTGGCATGGTGGCTGTCTCTCCATTTGTTGTTAAGGAAGGCGGCCAGTGCATCCAAAAAGAACAGCAACGTACCATCGTTAATATTGTATAATTAACAGTAGGATATCTGAATGCGACCTTAAATAGTCAAACCCCACAGGCTGAACCGGAGATTGGACCCAATGGGTCTAGCCAAATGCTGCAAAACCAACAGGTTGATGGGTAAGGGTCCGGGTGTTGACCCCCAACAGGCCGCGGGTCGGGTTTTTGGACCGGTCTGGAACAGAACCGACCTGGTTGTCTCGTCAGAACCTGCACCACTGGATGATTACCCGGACATGTTGGTAACTCTACTGTTGTCCATCGCGATACGTCTTGGCAAAATATTTACCACTGGAGTGGCAGCTATGATATGCAAATTGCGGACTGAGAAGGGTGTTGTGGGGTTGCAACTGTGAATTTTGTGGGGGGATACCCATGATAAATGGGTCTATACCATACAGATCATCGACCCAGGAATTATTGGTGGTCAACAACAGTGGGATCCATCGCAGAAACCAAATTCTGTTGCCTATTTCCGTTCAGCGCTCAAGATCTTTCCACTTCTGTGGTATCCAGGACTTACTTCAGCTGTGCATTCAGGCTTGGTTGTGATGATGCCTGGAGTGACCATGATATCCAAATGTGACATTGGCAGGATAACATTGGGAAACAATACTGCACCCTCAATATGGTGGATTCGGCATATGGTAATCTCACTGATATGCATATGAACACCAGAATTGATAAGCCAGATACTGTATGGAATATCCACCTTGATTCATATGATACCATATTGTCCAGATCAACACAATCAGCAGACCATCAACTCATAACATTGTTGTCGAGTGTCAGCCTTGTGGATACATTTCCCCAGTCCACAATCGAAATCAGTAATGGCTGCTGAAATTGCAATCAATGCTAGATATGGACCCAAGTTTGTAGTCACAGTACCACCAGCAATCCATTGACAAATTGATTTGCAGTAGTAGATAATGTGGGCGAATTCAGGTGTTTCTTAATATCCTGAAGATCATCCTGTGATGCAAATGCACTATGCCAAGCCACTGATCTATGGTGAAGAGTTTAATGCATGGCATCCTGACTGAACACAACATGCTCACCAGGATGCTGTACATTAGATCATGCACCACATTCAGCCCTTGATAATCAGAAGGTGGACAGAATGGAACATTATAAATGGGAAACCACCTCTTTCAATTTTACAGCAGAATACACAAGTTATTGATCAGCACAAGACTGACAACAAGTAAGTGAAACTAATGACTCTCGTTGAAAAGTACACTCTAGGAGGTGAGTCAGGAGTACAGAGGGTACATAGATGCCAGCTATGATATTTCTCATTGCAATGGGAAGACAGCAAAGACCATGATCACATTTGCCAACTATGGAATAATGAATGACTACTCAACAATGAACTGAATCCTCAGAATTTTTATTAACTCTGAGGTACAGTCCTCACATCGCTTGCCAATGACTGATGGAGTATGCTGAACATGAAGAAGCCAAAGGATGAAATATTGTGCCGCATTACTAACCAGCCTGATATGCAACACCTTTCCTGGTTCATCTCATCTACAACTGAAACTCCAGTTTTGTCCTCTATCTGGCCTGGCCCATCATATGAAGTGATGGCTTACCAAGAGTAAATATTATATAGTAATTGTCTTCATATATACAGAAATAGACAATAATGATTGCAAAGAAGTCCAGCTCCATCTCCAACATTGACCAACTGCCATCATGTTCATATTTTGGGCGTAAGTGGGTGGAACAGACCTGAAACTTACTGCCACCAACTATTCTGTATTAACTTCAACGTTTGGTGAATTGAATACACACCACCAACCATCTGCAACAGTTGTCTGGCTAGAATAGATTAGAATGCAACAATCCAGTATACCAAACAGATGTCCACTGTGGCTATAATACTGCAGTGAGTAATCTGTACCAACTTCCTGGACTGGCCCAAATGTGGGTCATTCACAGCCTGATGATTCAAGCAAACATCGCAATCTTGATGTAATACTGGATGCTGGGGTCTGGTGTGGACCATATGAAGTGGCGTCTCAGATAAGGAGACCTCTTGCAGCCGGATGAATATAATGAACCTGTATCGTAGTGCCTCAGAACAGTCCATTCAAGATACACCTCTGTAACAATTACGGAAACATAATAGATGGAATGTTGCAAATGGGTCAAATTGTGTCAAGTGTAAGGTGTTCCTTTGAATTCCATTGGTATAGTATAGAATACAATTCAATTTGAAGTTAACTGATAATTCCTGACGAAATGAGATAAAGTCAATGATAGACACTAGGTTGGATAATGACATCACTATTACAGCAGGAATGCTGGTTATCTGGAGGAGAGAAGTTTCATTTGTTTGCAGAAATATTGACAGAATCTAACACCACAATGACATACATTGATCATGAGGTGAAAGGTTTCTAGCTGCAGACACTTGCCATTCTTCATACACAGTCTGTCTGGTATTTGAATAAGCAAGTCTGCCAAAGAAATTGGAACAAGCTGGCTGCACTGAATTTTGGGTTTACTGAAAACTGCAATCTTGATTCAAAGTATCGCAAAACAGTATACATCAACTGTGCCAGAATTTCTGACAGTTATTGAGATGATTTGCTAATATCTGATTTCAGGTCCACCCAAAACTACAAGCAAGTGATGTTGGGTGGATTTTGAGTGCCGTCATCATGAGGCAGTGGGTTACGGTTGAGTGGTGGAGCCATATACACTTTACTTCCTGTGTATGTGTCAAATGCATAATGAGACAAGTCAATATATGCATCACCAATTTAGCACGTGAACCAGCAGTCGCTGTATGCTTCCCTCCACGCCATGATTGGTCCAACAAGTCAAGAGTCTGGGAACTCCAACAGTCAATCACACTAACTGCCCAGCACAATTCCGATGATTTTCCCAACTCTTATTTTGTCTTATCTAGTCCAGCCGCTACCAATGGTGTTGAGAAATCAATACCACCTAAGTATTGGTGAGTTACAACACCATACACTTAGATATGACTCAGGACTTCCTGGCTCAACCAATGAATAAGCAACCTAGCGTTTCTGGGCTAATGACAGAGGTTGGAGTAACCTCAGATCCACCTGCCCGCCATTTGTGATAGTCTTAGGGTCGACACCTTAGGCATATTCTATTCTAAATCCCAATTTTGGCAAGCTGTGATCAATTGTGAATGCAAGGCAGCAGTGCAGACATTGTGCAGGGCCTGAACTTAACTGTCAATTCACATGTACCCACTTCGAATTAGCTGGAAAACTTCACTTTACTTCTTTGCCAGCACATTGTTTTCCAGTCTGAATTCCGTTGAATCAGTGGCAGCAAGCAGACACAGCTTGACAGCATTCAAAAATTACACATTGGGCTCAAGGAGGCAGATTCCACTGGGCATCATCTTGCAATCTGAGTTGATTCTCACTCAGTACAGAAAGATGATTAGCAATATACCATGCTTGTTATATGTCATGACCAATCTCATTTGGAGGAAGGTACATCAGCAAAATTTACTTATGTCTCTGGGAGCCTCTGGGAGTAGTTGGGAGTTGTCAGACCAGAATCCCAGGGTTGTCAACTCCCAGAGTTGACTAGACCAATGCCATGGCCTTCAGGTGCACCTGGAAGCGCTGGCGAAAAATCTGTGTAGACATAGGAGGTTAGGTAACAACTATGAGAGTACCTGGATGCTCTGGCAACGAGCCTGGTAGCGCCGAAGACAAGCCTGGGAGCACCAGGGACATTCCCAGGGGCACTTCAATTCACTGTAGAGCTGTCTGGGAAAACAAAATCTTGTTTGTGAACACTGCAGGTGCATCTTGAAATCATAGTTACTACTCATCGTTAGATGATGGTACAAACCCATGTATTCAGTTTGTATTCTCTTCTATCTATTTATGTAACAATATAGCTATCCGTCAATGCATGATATATCTGGACTGCATGCAGGTGGTGATTGACCTCAATTGGCGGTGGGCCTGAGGATCACAAACCAGTGAACAACGAGATACACTTGGGTGGCATCATCTTCGGAACCAAGTGATGCACTTGGAAGTCATAATTGTGCGAACAGGGAGGCTATGATCACGTGAGTTTGAAGATGCACTTGGACACCACAATTTTGCGAACATGGAGGCTGTCATCAAACAAGTTTGAAGGCCTACTTGAAATCAAAGATGGTGTGAAATTGCAGTATTGAGGTATGCATGGAGGCCGTGATGAAGTGAACCTAGATCTGCATGCCAAGGCCATGATTGAGAAAGTTTGGAGATGCATCTGGACGCTATCATGGTGCAATCTTGGAGGCTGTAATTGAGTGTGTTTAGAGATGCACTTGGAGGTTGTGTACGAGTGAACATAGTGATGCTCTCTGCGGCCATGATCATACAGTTTTGGGTATGCACTTGCAGGCCATGATCAAGCGAGATTGGAGCAGTACTTGAAAATGGTCAATGCGGAGGTGGTTGATGCTTGGCATGCCAGGTGCTCAGACAATGTTCAATGGTGAGTTAACTCACAACTGTGGTATCGTGATGAGGTGAATGTACCTTTGAAACACTCCCAGAGACCTCGCAGGTGGCGGTCAATGTCATCAGTAAAATGGATTTTGGTCACTGGGAGCCTCTAGGAGTGTCTGAGAGTTGTCGGACCAGAATTCCAGGGTGGTCAAAGCCCAGAGTTTACTGGACCAATGCAGTGGCCTTCAGGTGCACCAGGGAGCACCTGGGAGAGCCAGTGACACGTCTCAGAGCAGCGAGCAGAAGCCAAGCAGCACCTGGGAGCACTGACCACCAGCCTGGGTGCACCTCTGAGTGACAACCAACACCCTGGGAGCACTGACCACAAGCCTGCGAGTGCTGACCACAAGTTTGGGAGTGCCAATCACAAGTTTGGGAGTGCCAACCACAAGCCTGGGAGCATGTTGAATCACTGTAGAGCAGTGTGGGAAAACATCATCTTCTTTGGGAATGCTGGTGGTGTCCCTGGAAATCAGAGCTAGTACATAGTGTTCATTGATTTTTAAAACTGATGTATTCCATTTGTATTCTCATCTATGTATCTATGAATGAATATAGCTACCCATCTATAAACAGTATATCTGGACTGGCTGCAAGCGATGCTTGAGAGCAATTCAAGGTGCACCTGAGGATTATAATTGAGAGTACTCAGCGAGACACTTTGAGGCTGTGAACGAGTGAGTTTGGAGACTCCCTTGAAGGTGAGGTTCAAGCGGACTTCGCGATGCACTCAGAGACTGTAATCTAGCAAGTTGGGTTCTGAAAATGCAGCCGGTGATCGAGCCAGTCTGGTGATGCACTTGGAGGCCATGATCAAGTGAACTTGGTGATGCACTCCAAGGCAGTGATTGAGCAAGTGTGGAGATGGATTTGCAGGCTATGATTGAGCGAGATTGGAGGAGTACTTTGAGGTGGTCGGTCTGGAGGCGGTCAATGGGAGGGACACCAGGTGCTGATGACACTATTTTCATCAGTTAGTTAACTCACAACTGTGGGAATATGACGAGATGAGTTCACCTTTGAGCTTTGATGGAGAGCTAGCTGGTGGTGGTCAATCTGTAAGGAGGTACACCAGACACTGAAGCAACATTCGCGGGTCAACTCAACATCATGAGACAGAAGAGATGACAGACAATCTATGCTATATGCTGTACTCGGTGTATGCTGTGATCCGGGTATACTGCACTCAGCGCGTGCTGCACTTGGTGTAATGCTGTACTCGGTGTTAACTCATGATCTTGGCACAGAGAGATAGATCGGGATGACATAACTTTGTTTTCGGCAATGATGGTAAAGATGTGGACAAGACAGAGAGAGATGGGGAATGAAGATGAGAACGATATGGAAGATACAAAAAGATATGAGAAATCAGTAGTACAACCTGCCCGATAGGGTGTAGAATACCCTCCGTCGGTATTTACGAATTTTGGATCGGAACTTCTACCAGCGGTATCATGGATGGTAATTTTACTCTCACACAAGATTCTCTTATGTCCCAATTCCTCATCATGACTTCCCCCATTTCCTCTGGTCTCGCTCTTTCGTGTGCTCAACTTGACCATCACCTACCATAATGAAGTTCAGTCATCCCTCTCTATCTCTCCACCCCATGATCATGAGATAACCCCATATACAGTATACACCAAGCTCAGTGTGATCACAAGATCGACAGCCACCCGCTCCCAGCATGTTTCTCCTCTCTCGGCGGATAATGATCTAGCCAACTTTATACATTCTCACAATCAGCAGTTAACCAATGAATGAAGTCTCAGCTCCCATCGCACCTCCCTCCTGATCTACCACCTCCAGATCGACCTCCTCCAACGACTTCTCCAATCTCACTTGATCCTAGCCTGCAAGTTCATCTCAAAATGCGGCAGATCACAGCCTCGGAGTGCATCTCTGAGCTCATATAATCATGGCCTCCATGTTCATCTCCGACTTGACTCGATCACAGCCTGCAGGTGCATCTCTGAGTTTCCTCGATATTGGCCTCCAAGTGCATGTTCACACTCGCTCAGTCATGACCTCCCTGAGAATCTCGGTGTTAACTCAATCTCGGTGTCCAATTATATCTTCAAACTTGCTCGAGCACCGCCTCCAAGTACATCTTGTTGGTGACATGGCATGTGTATGGAGATCCTGGGGCAATGGAGGCGGACAGAGCTATGGGGACTATATATTAAGCAGACCCTAGGGTAGATAGACATCATCTCATTTTCATCTCATCTTATCATACCACGAAAATACACTCTCTATCTTGTCTGAAATTTGGTCCCACTCACTGTTTCTGAGATTTGGTGGTTCCATGCAATTGCCTTGATCCTCATGGCCAGGTAGTATCATATCATTTCACCTTCCTATGCACACCAAGCGATAACCTCTTTTTCTCATGAATTCTGTGTGGAAGTCACGAGAGGGGAGGTGGAACGTTACTGGGGGGCTCTCCCCATTCTAGCTCCGTCATTTCACCACAATGGCCTCCAAGTGGTGAATCTCAAAGTACTCTCGATGGGCATCCCCAGGTGCTCCTCCTATGATGCTCGACTACCATTTGCTGCCAGATTGACCGTATGTATAGTATACAGAGACTCAAATAGTACATGCCATATCATGAGGTAGCAAATCTTGTGACGGTAACAAAGACGACTATGTTAGACGACATGCCACATGCCCATGGAACCCTAGGAACCACTACAGTGAGAATACGGCACCAAGTCTCCTGCAGAGCTGCACAGTGGTCTCAGCTGCTCCAGAAGTCTCACACAGACCCGCACAGAGGTCTCAGCTGCTCCAAAATTTGACTATCCTATAAGTCAAATCTTGTAGCATTCTGAATGCATCTCCATAGCTTTAGGTGCTTTCAGAAGCACCTGAGAATGCTCTTGCAGACTCTTGCAGCGCTTGCTGTAGCTCCAAGGGAGTCTTCAAGCATCAGGAAGTTCATAGAATAACTGGTGAGGTCGACCGGAGTGTTGGGAGATTTATTTGTGGCTTCCAGACTGATATAAATTTTGCTGAAGCTTTCAGAAGGTATGCTGGAAGCTGACACTACTTTCCGGGGTGAACTCATAATTGTGACAAAGAAGGGCAGATAGATCATCTTAGATGGATGCTGTACTCGGTTTGTTGTGTACTTAGTGTATGCTGTACTTGGTGTTAACTAATAATCATGGCATGGAGAGATAGAGAGAGATGACTTGACTTGGTATTCTGTGATGGTGGTACAGTTATGGATGAGAAGGAGAGATGGGGGATGATGATGAGAACGACATGGAGGATATGAGCTTAGATGAGAAATCAGGGGTATGCCTTGCCTGATTGCATTTAGAACAACTCGTATTGGTGTTCATACAGGCCTTCTCTGGACTCAGACCTGCTGCATTGGAAATCGCAAATTGACTAGCACACATAATTCTCTTCAATCCACATTTTTGATCATGATTTCCCCATCTCCTCTCTTCTTTCTCATTCTCGTCCTCCACCCTATCATCACCCAAGAACACCAAGTTAAGCTGTCCGTCTGGATCTTTGCATGCCATGATCTTGAGTTAACTCCAAGAAGAGCATACACCACATCCTGCATACAGCGAATACTGCAAACACTCAGTACTGTATACACCAAGTACTGCATATACCAAGTAATGCATATACCTAGTAGTCCATCATCCCAAGATCAACTGTCTCCCACTCCCAGCCAGTCTCTCACCTTTCATCTCTTATCTCTTGGCGGATGTTGTTGTAGTCAACTCTCTACATTCCCAAGATTATACGCTATCCGATGAGTACGGACTCAGCTTTCATTATGCCACCTTCACCATCTACCACCTGGAGTTTGATCACTCACATGTACTCCTCCAATCTGGATCAGTTGAGGACACCTAGTGCATCTCCCAACTCACTCAATGATGATCTCCAAGTTTGCACAATCATGGCCTCCAAGTGCCTCTCCAAACTCACTCGATCATAGCCTGCAAGTTCGCACAATCAAGCCATCCAAGTGCATCTCCAAGCCCACATGATCACTGCTTACAATCTCTAAACTCACTCAATCATGGTGTGGTGAAGCAATGGAGCTAGAATGCAGGGAGTCCATCATCAACACTGTGCAGGACCTTTCACAACATCTGGCCAGATTTCGTGAGGAAGAGTAATTCTGTCTTAATGATCATAGGATGAAAGTGATAAGATCCGATTGGCAATCTGACCATACGGGAACCTCTTACATTGGGTGGATTAATGAAAGTAGGGCAAGTGACAGTGAGGAATTAGACAGGTTGGGTGCCTCTATAAAGGCTAGTTGAGCCAGCAGGAGGAACCACACAAGTCGCATGGATCACAGAAGAATCAGCAACTGTGTGTGAGGAGCCACACAACATGTGTGCATATATGAAGGCTCCGCAAGATTGTGTGAGGCACCACTCACATTGCATTGGCCAATCAGGGTTCCGCAACAATGCGTGCCAAACCACACAAATTGTGTGGATCTATGAATGCACAGCAAGGGTGTGTGGGACAAAGAGCAGGGAAATATAGACTGTGTATTTCGTTGTGTGATGACGTGATGTCTATCCACCATGTGGTCTCCCTAATATGTACTGCTCACAACACAGTTCACCTCTGTTATCACTGTATATCCATATGGCCCCCCATTGTGCAGTCCATCTCTGTGTTCCTTGTATCTTGGTAAATCTTCCCCTTTTGTTCAGTCCAACTCCATTATACCTGGATCTGCAAACACACCATGCTGGTCTCCCCCTGCCAAACTGCATAGCAGTGGTGGTGAGAAATGGATTTTCTCAACACCAAGGACTCTGAGTGAATCTCTAAGTTCACATGATTGTGGCCTCCAAGTCCATTTCGAAGTTCTCTCAATTGGCATCTCCAGGTACTCCACAGATTATGCTCATGTACCATCTGCACCCAGATTCACCTCATGTATTTGTGGAGCGAGACTTAGATGGATTATACATGCCATATTATGATATAGTGAATCTTGTGACTTTACCAAAGACAAATATGAAGGACGACATGCCTTGTTGTTATGTAACCATCACAACTACTGCTGTGAGAATACTGCACCAAGATTACAATCACTCATAGTGCAGAGCAGATGTCTCAGCAGCTCTTGAAGTCTCCTGCAGAGCTGCTCTGAGTTCTCAGTTACTCTCAAAGTCTCTTGCGGTGCTGCATCCACATCACAGCTGCTGCAAAGTTTGACTATCCTAAACGTCAAATATTGTTGCATCCTGAATACACCTTCATTGCTGCAGGTGCTATTAGCAGTACCTGAGAATGCTCTTGCAGAGTCTGAGAGTACATTGGTAAGCTCCAGGGAGGCCAGGGAACCTCTAGCAATACTTAGAAGCACTGGTGAGGTCAACTAGAGTGTCTCGGAGGTTTGGGTGCTGCTTCTGGACCGATTTCCATTTTGCTGATGTATCTACTCCACTCTACACATCAAATTAACCGCCCTGCCCCATCTTGAAGCTTACTGAACTAGTTGTTGACTTGATTGGATGTCTGAATCAACATTTTGGAGATCTTACATGCTCTTCAGCAGTTTGTGCAGCATTGAGAGAGCTGCAGTTTGTCAGAGAGAAACATAGATGACAGGTTCTGCTTACCAACTCTGCAGATATCCTGCAACTCCTGTGCTCCTGTAGCCTGTACTTTCCCAAACTGGATTAGGGCAACCACACTTCTACTGCAGACCTACCCGAATTCTGACTAACTTGTATAATTCAGTCCTAAAAGACCATATCTTGATACAGATTATGCAATCCTATCTCCATCAAGTGAGTTCAATAAGACAGAATCTTCAAATACAGTCTATTCTTAGTAACCCAATTAAGTGACCATTAAACCCCCACTAACAGCTTATTCAAAGATGGTTAAATTTGTGACAAATCCTAACCAGACCATGGCTGGTTCCTGCCAACATCAAAGTCCGTAATCACAAGAGTTTATGAAAGTCAAAATGTAATTACATCTTTAGTTTAGAAGACGCAGCATCTCTGTATGCAAGTAACTGTCAAAGTAAGTTAAGTCTGCAATTCCAGTTATTCTATTAATTTCTACACTACAATTCATGGCTTGCTAAACCTTAAATCATCACATCTTCATTCAATTATTCATCTGCCAGCTCTCAGCTCAAGGGACATGACACAATAATATTGTATTATACCCAACTTTGAACTCCAACATGTATGTTTAGTCAACTAAAGAGCAGGGAGACTCATACAGAATTTGTGGGTAGATGATGTGGGGTATACAAGATAGTATGTCGAACATCACAATGTGAGTCACAATTTCTAACATATTTGCTCGCAATCTTCACACTGACCGGAACTGCAATTGATCTGATTGCCTCTGAATCTGGATCGCACTTGATGATTACTTTCTCTTGGTTGAATGCAGTGATTGTAAGCTGAAATGATTACCCTGTTGGTATGACAGCAATATGAGTGTTCAGGAAGTCAGCAGAAACAGGCTGCTGAGTGCGAAGCACTGCCCACATTGTTGCCTTATCAACCACTAACAAAGCTGCAGAATTCTAAAACAGCAGAATATCTTGAAAATTCGGTGTTCATCCAACTGATATACCATATATGGACTTTCACATTTGTCCACTTCTAAATATCCACTCAGTTTGAACCATACAACTCAACAGTTGCCACTTATGAAGATTCCATCTCAATCTGAGTATTGCAGATTCTCAACAGGGTGACAATTTATTGCCATTCAGATACATCAAAGATGTGAACTGGAGGCACTACATCTGGTGGAGAATTTTGCTGGGCCAAGCATGTTTAATCAATTTCTCAGTTCTTCTTGAAGGCCTGTGTGAGGGGAAAATCAGTTTATCACCACCAACACCATTCAGCTTGGCTGAGGACTGAGCGACAGCAGGTGTACAGAGATGATGGAGATAGACTGGGTGATGAGGGCATTTGTGAATACAGAGATACCGGAGATGGACTGAGTGGGGCAGTACGTATTTGGGTGAACCTGGAGTAGATAGACTCCACATCATCTCATCATATCATACAATGTATTACACAGTGTATATTTCCCAGCTTTTGCAGCCGCTCAATATTTCCGGGATTTCATAGATCCACGCCATTGCCTGGACCCTCGCAGCTGAGTAGTATCTTATCATCTCACCCTCTTCCTACGATCCCCGGGCCAGCGTTGCTCTTTCTCGGGGATTCCTTTTGGATGCGGCGAAAGGTGCAGCGGAGTGTTGATGCGGGGCGCTCTGCCCTCTACCTTCGTCATTTCACCACAAATGCAGCCCAAAGACATATTCTGGTTCGGAAAGCTAAGTACAGAATGGTGAGAAAGACCCCCACAAGCTCATACAGGTAAATATGGAGAGAACCAACTAAAATACTGCAAACAATGTCGGATTGGAACACCGGCTGCAGTACGCGTGGTACATTGATGTCACTAACGAAACAGGCACTGTTCTTATACCAGAACACACACCAAAAAAATAGTGCTTACCTAACACCAGACAAAAGGCACCAACATTATACTCGGATGGACACAGAGAAAAGGGCACCAAGCTGGCAAACAGGATGAAAGGCGCCAACCGTATACCAGGACGACAGGCACCAACCTAACAGACAAAATGACTGGCATTGACATCATACTGGGACGACATGCATTGACCTCGCAGACCGGACGACAGGCACCGACCCAACACCGAGACGACAGGCACTGACCTTGTACTGCGACGAATACACACAATCGAAAAATGGTCGCCCCTGCTGTAATAAGGAAGTCTCTAACCCACAGGAATACTTAGAAATGAAATTAACAATGCTGGCCAGATTTGGAAAGATGCAAATGAGAATACTACAAGTTGTGGGGGGAGATGTAGCTGTTACGGGGGTCCTTAATCCCAATTATCAATACCACATGTATTGAATGAAGTACTGCCGGCTAATCTAAGAAACTCTTTCTTTCCTCGTCTTATCCTAAGACTCAACCTCTTGACCTTCTTCAAGAGCAGACCTACCCACTTATTCCCAGGAATTAATATTCCTTCCTTGCATATAGATTACACCTCGTCCGGAAATGACAGATCTTTGGAAAAATTTTCAAAGGGTAACAACCCTGTACATAAGTTACGATATACTAGAAAGCTGATATCGTCTAAATGCATGTAGTGTATAAAGGTGGCGGAGATATGGGTTAAACGCAGCTCTTCTAAACCGAAGATCAGACCTCCGAGAGATTCGACTCTCCTCTGGAGTGCGTATTTGAATTGTGTCACTCTGTTCCCAGGCATAAACGGACTGGTCACTGGTATATAGCAAAGAAGTAATTTTGATGGAGTTTTTTTGGGAGTAGAATTCTTGATAATATTTTAAGATTGTCTTTGGTGTTCTGATTGTTGACAGCAGATTGCTGCGTGAGCTTGTTCTTCTCATTGTCGGAACAATGCGATCTCTGTATAGTTGTCTTCGAGGGTTTGTACGCCCATACATTGACGCTGTGACTGTATTGCTCATGATATCTTGTGGCGGTCGCGTCATGCCATTTCCGCATGCGCCCGGTGCTAGGTGCCACTCATCCCAATTGGTTATTGTGTTCATGCAATGTGGTTTCAAAGCATTCAGCTCCTGATGAGAAATGAGGCCATCCATGGAATGATATCAAGTCAGACAATATGACAGATCCAACTTGTACTTAGACATCGCACATTCCAATTGTACGGTAGTTGGAACATTTGTTGATCCTAGTCGGCAGTGCTTATTGCAAGTTATTGGCTAACCCCAAAGGTTATTTGGCTTGCGTCATAGATTCAATCAGCGATGAACCGATACTACGCCAATGTAGAATGTGATGAGTCACCTTGTATTGAATACGAGTCTGACCTTACAATGCATACTAACTGAAACCAATGAGCAGGGTTGCTTCAGGCCTCTTATCCTCAGCCAAGGTCATTATTACCTCAGTCACGTCGTGCTTACGCCGAGACCGCTCTGTTTGGCCAGGGAGTACCCGGATAATTCCTATCTCCTAGGGAAATATGTCAGAGGTCCCGCGTACTCACATATTGACTATTGACTGCTTTGTTTGTGTCTCAGAGTATTCTCCTGTCCAATCAAACATGCCCCGCTAGATCAGGTAATTGAATGTGGTTGAAAACACTGCGCTCGGCAGGGGTTAACTTCTTTCGATCTGGCAGCAATGTTGCGACAACTCAAATGAATCCTGGTAAGCAAAACTTCTGCCTATTGAATCCACTCGCAACAGTTATGTATTTCTGCTAGGAAACATATGGCTGGCTTACTTGCGACATCATGACTAGGTGTTCTGTGTATCACATTACTAGACAGAGAGAAACTCCGTGATATGTATTCATTTAACTATCACAAGTACCATCATCCCTGCTAAGGGAAACCCCGTAACAGTAGCAGGGAACAGAACCTGAGAGATAGACAATGTGGTAGGAAGCTGAGAGAGAAGACGGTGAGAGGCGGCAAAGCTGGGCTAGGACATGAACCAAGGAATGCGCACACCTCAAAAAGAGTGTCATTGAACCCAACTCCCCTTCCAAGAACTCACAAACTAGCAATTGACGCTATATAACCGATTACTGCCAAATCACTGCCAAAATCACCATCCAATCTCCAAACTGCTAAAAACAGTCCCGATCAAAATGTCAACTGAATACACTCGATCTACTTCCGCTGCTGGTCCCAGTGGCTGTCCTGGTTCCTCCATTGCTGAACTCTCCGCCAGCTTCATACCTCCCACCAACGCCTAGTCCAACAATGTGTACAATCAAATGCAATTCATCGAGTCCTTGGCCCTCTCCATCGCTAAGGAACATATGCAAATGCCACTCCCGGGAACCATGGGTGCCTCTTTCTCTGGAGGAGCGGATGTTATCAAGTTCTTCAAAGCATACAAAAGCCTCTCATCTTGCACAGGCACCGACCCAGCAGCCAAAGAAACCATTGGAACCTTACTGTACTGCTGCTCTGAAATGGTCCAGGAGACAATCAGACTGATGAACTGATATTTCAAGACGGGCTCGGTGCTGTTGAAAGAAGAAATCGAGGATGCCTTCTGCGATGCCAATAGCCGAGTTTGAATGTATACGAAATCGTACTTGGAGCGACTATGCCATGACCAGCGGGATCATGGGCAAGCCAGCCCGAAAGCGGTTATCCTCGCCTACGACAACATCAGCTGCATTATGATTAAAACAGGAGCCTTGATGGAGCATTCATGGGTGGAAATGTTGCTCGGAGCCCTCCCTACAAATTTGAGTGCAAATACGATAACGAGACTCGAACCACATCCCAGATACCCCTCGACTTTGAAATATGAAATACCCCGACAGCATATCCTCTATAAATGTTCCACCACTGATGCCCACCCCCTCCTGGATTGAGATGGAATGAGCTTGGCGCCCGGAGTCTCTCCTTACTCAATCCCAGCTGGAGTTCCACTACCACAGATGCCAGTGGTGGTGAACCGTCAGGCAATCCCAAGCAAAGAGATCCTGGCACCAGCGGAGGCCACGGAAGAAACTCCCATTGTTAAATCCATAAATGATATCAAAATCGAAATGGAGAATATTTTAACTGGTGGGTTCAGGCGTAGTTAATATTGGTGACAATGATGTGATATTGTAGTCCGAACAAGGTAATTGAAGTTCCTATCCAGCGAGGCAGAACAACACAACAATTGGAGCTGTTTCAAAGTTGTAACTTGCATTGCTATACAGGAGAATGACTAATGAGAGAAGAATAGGAAATCCTACAACACCAAACAACCTCTCGTTATATACAGTTCGTCTGTGTCCCTCGAATCATTCTTCATGCTTCGATATCCCATTCGCTTCTTTCACCATGATCTTGCATACCACCCCACAGTTCCTTATCAACAAAACCATGTGACATCATCCGACTTTGCAACACCTCCGAGTCTCAGACCACTTCTTTATCACTACAATTTATACCGCCACCACTACACCACATTTCCATACTCTCCCCCCCGCATCTTCCAATGTCACCACCATTTCATAACCCCCGTTTCTTCCGTACCCGCGAGCCAATTCGTAAGTATCATCCATTCCAATTGCTCGTAACCTGAGCCATGACAAATATGTCGAAGGCCTTTGAGATCTGGATGTTCCAGATGAGCAAAGCAAATGACCCCAGATTTGTAGGCTACCAGACCGCCAGGGCATATGCCATCCAACCAGACCATCCACCGCCACCCACACCAATGAATTTCCAACCTCTGAATGAACCCACAGAACCTAATTACCAACAGCATCCATGGCAAGAGTTGGGTCCCTGTATTGATTTAGATGAGCGAGGACATATCCACACATCCTATCGCGATGTGCTCTCCGACCAGGAATAGGGTATAGTCCATCTCAATGAACATGGAAGGCTTACCTGAGGAGCAAGAGGAGCAAATGGAGGGGAGATTTCTGGATATCTACTGGAAAGAAGGTTTTTGTCAATGTGGGAGTATGCCCAGGAAGTAACTCGGCAAGAGCAGCAGGGAAGAGGACTTGCCACCATGGGTACACCTCAGCCGCTTCAGCCGCAGCATTTTGCAAGGTATCAGCAGTTTCAGAGAGCCAGTCGCTCGGGAAACCTATACACCTAGTTACAGTCTAGGCGACTAGGATGGATAGGGCCCAGCACTACCAAGGAAGAAGGTTGTAGTTTCTGAGAGGAAAGAGTGGAATAGGAAGGGACCGAATAGTAACAAAGGAAAAGAGAAGTTGTCGAATCACACGAAGACAGCATTAGCAGGGACAGTGGAAGCCATATACAACAAGAAAGAGAAGGGAGTGTTACAGGAAGAAGGGAAACGGTCAGTCAGAGAGGGGGGGAATTGAAGATAGTGAGGAAGATACTGGGAAGAGGCGTGAACAGTGAGGATGAGTGGGAAGAGGAGGAATGACTGGTAGTCGGAGATTTGGGTATGTGGATGGTAGCTGAGTAGTCGTTGATCGGAGAGGAGGGGTTGGTGACGCAAAGAAGGGTCACCCTGAGAGAATCCACGACTGGTGCATGTGTTTCTAGAAATAGCAGTGTTGTGGAACTGCATCAAATATAACCCTTCCTCGTATTTTGACTCGGCAGACCACCTGTCCAAGCACACATGCAAAAGACTGGGGAGGAAGAGAGAGGGGAACGAAGGAGATTCTTTGTATGGACAGTAACAAAAGAAGTCCAAGATACCAAAGCCGCAGCATTGTGTGGAGTTGCCAGATGGAGGGAGATATCAAATACACACAATTGCGTGAATTTGTGAGATGGAGGGGGAAGAAATAATCCTATCAGCTGAGTTGCACCCATGTCAAACAAAAATATCCTCCCATTCTCCCCTAACCCTTTGGTTACCTAGAGACAAGAGAGACGACGCCAATTGGATGGGAGGGTAAAAAATTCACCCCTGAAGACAGGAACGACGAGCAAGATATGCACAACCACCGAGTACAAACGGTGAAAGAGAAAGGGATGAAGGGAAGGAGTTGTTGAGAGAAATGAGTAGAGCATACTAGGTAATTAGAAACCACATAGAGACCGGAAAAAGAAGGATTTGGCACAATGCTCCCCTCTAGGTATATAGAGAGCTCCCCCCTCCTATGTGCCAAAGTAGTGTTAGCAACAGGTCAGGGTTACCCGCCAGCGGTCCGGATTTGGACCGCAAAAACGGGTTGGTTCGGTTCCAAACCCGGACAAAAACCCGACCCTCTGACACTTGGCAGGCCAAACCCGGACCCGTACCTGTCAACCCGCGGGTTTCGCCGGGTTTGGCTAGACCCGTCGGGTCCAATCTCCGGTTCTGCGTTTCGGGTTTCACATTGATGGTCGCATTCAGATATGCTACTACTAATCGTAAAGTATTGACATTGGTATGTCACGGTTCATTGTCGGCGTATTAGCCGCATTGATGTGCAAAACACGGATAATCACTCGCCCAACCACATCCTGAAGATGAGCGTCAACAGAGCGTAAACAGAGTGTCAACGATATTTGGTCTTGCATCTTCGGTAATATGAGTGGTGCTTGATCAAAAGCATCCATACAGAAGGATATGGCAGCCTTTATAGGCAGATATGTACGGGATATTCTAGCCACATCCTCCAGGACAGTAACAACTTATTTCATCTACAGAGCTACCACTAAGCATTCTTGAGCCTTTTAGCATATGATGACAGTCAAAACGATGTATATAGACAATAACCGCCACATCGTGCTGTGATTAACCATGATGGAAGGCCAACAATCGTTGACACTCTGTTGACGCTCGTTTTGAAGATGGGGCAGGAAGCGTTTCACTTTCACATTTGCCTATACAGGCAGCCAATAATCAGTTTATGGCAATGTGCAACCTGTTGCCCCCCAGATTACCCATGATACATGACCAACAATTGTTGACTCTCCGTTGACGCTCATTTTCATGATGGGGCATGGAAGGTATTGCAATCCATTTTGCCTATAAAGGCAGCCAAAAATTCCTTTATGACTGACTGCAGCCTATCGGAGGTGTGATTTCCCAGGACTCATGACCAAAAATTGTTGACACTCCGTTGACACTCATTTTCAAGATGGGGCAGGGAGGGTATTGCAATCTGTTTTGCCTATAAAGGCCGCCAAAAATACCTTTATGACTGACTACAACCTATCGGAGGTGTGATTTTCTAGGACGCATGACCACAAACTGTTGACGCTCCGTTGACGCTCATTTTCATGATGGGGCAGGAAGGGTATTGCAATCTGTTTTGCCTATAAAGGCAGCCAAAAATACCTTTATGAGTAACGACAACTTATCTGAGGTGTGATTTCCCAGGACGCATGACCAAAAATCGATGACGCTCCATTGACGCTCATTTTGCCATGGCTGTATCCACAATATGCAATCATTGAATTTGGCACAGTTTATCATTCATGTTGTTTTGGCTGTCTATCTTGCGTTTTCATTTACATTGTTCTTGATAACTACGTTGATCTTTAATAATACATAGATATATATAATAATAATCTCCAAAATCACGTCTTTCGGTCAATGCTCGTCATCAATTGCAGGATCGCTCAATCCGCTGCTCTTGTCTTGAAAATGAATGTTAGCTGCATTACCGCACCACAGAGAGTGTACTAACCTTCATCAGTCAGCATATCTGGATCAAAATCGGTATCGTGCTCGGTATCCTCATCATCTTCAAAATATTCCGCCCAGGGAAGGGCCGTATGCGAATACGTATATCCGACCGGGAAATTGATGATTTCAGCAGGTTGAGCTCCGCAACTGTTACCGGTTGGGGTGGGTGGCGTGCCTGGCAGAGGTGGAGTCCGCTCTGGAATCCGCTCTCTGCGTTGGGCAGGTGGAGGTGCACCTGTTCCTTTGCGTGTCCAGCGTGTCTGCAGATTCTTTGCAGTGCCATTTTGGAAAGGAAGGCAGCCGGACGTTTTGTTTTGACGAAGCATTGCCGGGTGTCTGTGTATTGCAGCCTTCACCATTTTGTGCCCAGGAAACTCAACACCCCGCATCTTGTCTTCTCGGACCTCGTTGCATGGTTTCTGTCTGACATATTTCGTTTCTTCAATTGCGGCGCGCGAAAAGCCTTCTTCGGCCATTTTGGCCATAGTCAACGCCAGGCGCATGTCAGACTGTTCCAGCTGTACCTGACCTCCTTGCCTTGCGATAGTTGCAGACATGTTGAAAACCTACAAGACATTAGTTGATGCTTTTAACAATGAAATTCGGCTGTTACCTCTACCATATACGCTTCTGTAGCCTCCTCCAAGGTGATTAAAGCCTGTTTCGTCCACTCACAGGGATGCTTATCAGGAAATTCATCTGCGAAAATCCCAGAGCTCACAACATCATGATGTTCGATTTCGCGGACTGTGCGGACAAATGCCTTTGTCAACCATGGAGGTTTCCCGGTACGGGCAGCGATGAATTCATTACGTAGCTCTCCACGGACACCCGGTGTACCTTATACGGTTAATTGACTGCCGATTGCATCGATATGGATATACTCACATCCCACCGCATGCTGCTTCTTATTTCTCCTGCTGCCAGTCTTCCGGACGATTTTTAAATGTGCATCCTGGGTCATATGTTTGGTGGCTGCATCAGCAGCGTCGCAGTGAACTAACATGTGTCTGCGCTCTTGTTGTGTGCCGAGAATTTCCGTATTTGATGTAGCACCCGCCAATCGGCTGGTATTTGATCCGCTCGCTCCTGGTGGGGGTGGTTGTGTATCCATGATATGCTGGAGTGGAATAGGAGAGGAAGATGATAACGAGAGGAAGTGGGAAGCCCCGATGACTATATAGTTAGCATCTTGTCAGAATGGAATAAGTAGCAGCCAACATGACGGTTATGCTCACGATGAATCCTGCTGAGTATGGCTGCAACTTGCAGGGGTTTCCCACCACCCCGCAATTAGCAATAAGTCGGTCTGATGTTGTTTGTTTTGTAACATGGATAAATTGCGGTGTAGGACCGCCGGAATCGCCTAATCGCGTGAACTACATAGGATTTAGTTCGAGGGAAAGAACGTCTGCTGATGTTTGTTTCAAATAATCCCCGTCATATTATATGAAACTGAGGCTAACAATCAGGTCATGTTGTACGGTTAGCGTCACTATTCCTGATTTTTTGACATTCAGGAGGAAGATTTTACTTTGTTCAAGATCAGTAAACGTACCAACTTTGACATAAAAGACACTGCTTGCCTCCATATTGTCCATAACTTGCAACTTCCAACATCTCGCCTAACAACACAGTCCACGCAAGCTACAATGGTTGATGCTCCGAAAATGAACATTTCGCCAATTCCGGCTGGCAGAAACGGGAAATCGACAAAGCGCTCAACCCAACGACGTCATCAAGCGAATGAAGGCAAGAGCGGCTTCGAGGCAGAGAGAGTCCGAGCCCTTGGGGCATTGCGCAGCTTGAGATCCAAGAAAAGGCTTGCGGCGGAGAAACGATGAGAAACGCACTTCTTAAGCAATGAAGAGAAAGAGAAATGGATTGAGGATTTTGTTGAAAGAGAGACAGCTGGGGCAAGAAAGCGAGATGAAGACGCAGAGGCAGCGGTTCAACAAGAGCAGGACAATATGACGCACGCTGAACTCACGGGATCGATGTCCAGACAGCCCAAACAGACGTGTGAGGAGATGCTGATTGCTATCGGAGATAGTCTGAGTGATCTTGCAAGTTCCGAAGATGGGGAAGATGGGGAAGATGAGGATGATGAAGAGACTGAGAAGGGCAAGCTGAGCGAAGATGACGAACCCGGCTGGGTGATGGGCACAATCACTGAAACGGTACAGCAGCGCATGGAGAGTTTTCGGCAGAAGCAGATGAAGTTGGACGAATTTACCCAACCAGGATGGGAGGATGCAGCCGACTACTTCCGTGAACAAGATAAGAAGTATGGCACATCCGAATTGAGGGTTCCGGCAGTCGTTCATCAGCGAACGAATAACAACGCTCCCCCACATCCACCGATAACATTTGCAGAGCTTATGGAGAGTCTTGACATTGTCCCCGGAATATCGGAAGGGACTTCCCGACCAGGAAGTCGTCATATCAGGCTAGGTCCGGTGAAGCCGCAGTCAAAATCGAGCATACCTAGTGGTGAGCCAGCTGTGGAGCCCGATTTGTCACCGTTGCTGAAAGCGAAGCTAGTTGAACTAGTAAGTTTTTACCCCTGCATATGGCCTCCAGCTAATTACCATACAGATATCGGATTCCGACAAAGAGATGGTAACGGCTCCTGCGTCTGCGGAAGAAGAGATATGCAAAATGTAATTCTTGACGTCTGATCGCAGGGAAAAGCAAGTTGTTTACCAATTTTGCTATGTGTCAGCTTTTTCTTGATTTCAGTGACCAAATTGTGAGACTTGATAATTCGTCTGTGTATGTGCAAGGGTCGAACGCAGCATGTGAACATTCTGCAATCCGAATCGCGCTGTAAGATGGCCAAAACGTTCAGTTTCATTCTGCAATTGACTGTTAAGTGACAAAGTAAAAGCAATATCAGTGACGAAATGAGCTAACAAAATTTAAGTGACTGATGTCATAGGTGTCATGGAATGAGCGGTCAGTGCGCCTGACGAATCGATCTGAATGACAATCGCCATGCTGCATTCATCCATGTATCCAACTGCATAACTCTCCGCACAGACCTGGTGCACATCATTGTGATATTTGAAATTGCTTGTGGTACGTCATGGAAATCGAGGCGAAGGAGCTGTATAAGGAATGGTGAGGAAGTCGAGCTATATTTACAAAAAACTAGTGAAATGATCTACATGCCGTCAATTGCCGGCCGAAAGCGCGGGAATGTGATAGGGCCACGTCATTTCACACTCAGATAGCGTAGATAGCAGTTGATCAGAAAGTGAGAGGTAACAAAA
>Ga0307512_10001985_pt1 | contig 27248 bp, 28 predicted proteins | sample 14_EM_MG_FD_200267 | JGI IMG/M metagenome (GOLD analysis project Ga0307512, IMG submission 200267) | Populus trichocarpa ectomycorrhiza microbial communities from riparian zone in the Pacific Northwest, United States - 14_EM | ecosystem: Host-associated > Plants > Roots > Unclassified | place... | reverse complement strand
CATATCCATAAGCCCGTATGTCAGCCCGTATCCATTAGCCTTACAAAGTTCTAAATATGTGAAGTTCTTGGGTTTCATCTAAATATAACTGTAACCGCCCAATGACGCCCGGGGACGGTGGATGTCTCCCGGGGACGGTGATTCTATCGTCCCCGGCCGTTGTCGGTCGTCACGCCGTCATTTATAAGCTCGGACGGGACGGACGGATTTGCGCCGTCCCGTCCGTCCTGGGAAGAACTCGGACGGCCCTACCGTCCCCGGCCGTCGGACGGGACGGTTGACCACACTGATAGAGACATAGATGAGAATACAAACTGAATACATAAGTTTTAAAAATCGTTGAACGATTAGTAGTAGCTGTGATTTCCAGGCGGACCAGCAGCGTTCGCAAAGAAGATGTTGTTTTTCCAAGACTGCTCTGCAGTGATTCGAGGTGCACCCAGGCTTGTCGCCGGCGCTCCCAGGTGCTCCCAGGGTTGTCGTCGGCGCTCCCAGGGTTGTCGCCGGCGCTCCCAGGGTTGTCGCCGGCGCTTCCAGGTGCTCCCAGGCTTGTCGTCGGTGCTCCCAGGTGCGGCGCTCCCAGACTTGTCGTCGGCGCTCCCAGGCTTGTCGCCGACGCTTCCAAGTGCTGCCAGGTTTGTCGTCGGCGCTCCCAGGTGCTCCCCAGGTTGTCACCAGACCGCCTATATCCACCTAGATTTTTCGCCGGTGCTCCGAGGTGCACCTGAAGGCCATTGCATCAGTCCAGTACACTCTGAGATTTGACCACCCTGGGATTCTGGTCCGACAACTTCCAGACACTCCCAGAGGCTTGCAGAGACAAAAATACATTTTGCTGATGTCGACGCGGCAGCTATCATTGTCGACAGAGCGCACTCGGCTTGGAAAGAAGATGACATCACGGGTGTCCTCCTGATGGATATCAAGGCAGTGTTCCCAAGCGTGGCGAGAGGGAGGCTGATCCATGCAATGAAGGCCCAGCGGATAGATGGAGAACAGATACGATGGACCGAAAGCTTCCAGTGAAGCAGGATGGTTGAAATGGTAATCGAGGGTAATGTCGTGCAGAGCCACCCCGTGGCAGCAGGCCTTCACAGGGCACACCCGTGTCGCCGATCCTTTTCGCAATACACACCGCTGGGCTGATAAAATGCGTGGAAGAGTGAGTCCAAGGAGTCGAAGGCCCCTCCTTCGTAGATGAGCTTTGATGGGTGGCAACCAAGAAGGAAGTGAACCTAGTGGTCAGGAAACTTGAGGCCTGCGCAGTGAAGAGCATTAGGTCGGCCACCAGGCGAGACCTCCAGTTCGACACTGCGAACTCGGATGCTGCACTCTTCACACGCATGCGAGGCCTCAAGAATCAACCCTGGCCACAACTCAGAGCAAAAATTAAAGTGGGAGACGGCATCTTCCGGTACAACAAAGAAATGACACTGTGGCTGGGAGTCTGGATGGATGCCCACACAACATTCAAAGAGCATCACAACCGTTGCATGAAAATGATATGGGCAGCTGAAGCCCTACTGCGCGTACTCACAAGGACGCATGGAATGGTCCCAGACCGGGTAAGATACTGTAACGGTGACACGTGACCCGAAGCCGGGTAAGCGCCATTGTATATAGGTTGTTGTTGTTTTTCATACTATATGCACTCTTAATAGAGTATGACAGGACCTGATCTCCAATCCGCCTCCAGGCTAGCCGGCAAGATGGCGGAGCTTCCCTCCGCTACCCTTCATCCCCGCTGACAAATGAAATCTCAAAGAAAGACCACAACAGAAAGAACAGAAGAAAAAGAAAAAGAGAAAGGAAAGATATATGCCCGCAGCTGCCGCTGCCGCTCCTGAGTACGCGTCTTTGCCCGCTACATCCCTCCATTCAGTTGGGCGGGATCTTCCCGACTTCAGTAGCGACCAGGAAGTCCAACACCGGTTGATCACACTCGTCCGTAGAAAACAGCTTAGCGACCTGCACGTGTCGACATCTGGCCACTTTCCTGCCCGTCGCCTTTCCCACTGCCTTCCATAGCGTGTTTTGCTGCTCTGTCGACCGGCTGCAGTGGCGGAAGAGGTGTTTCCACGTCTGGGGAGCCGTCCTGCCTCCGCCGCCGCACCACCAGCATTTGTCGTCCTCTCAATGGCCGAATCGTTTAAGGTCGATTCCACTGGGTGTACGCCCGGACTTCAGTCTGTAGAACCTGGTGGCTAGGGATTTCGTGCTTGTCATTGGGATAGATCTTTTGGCCCCTGCCTTGACCTGGAGTCTGTAGCCGAAGTGCTTGCTGCACTTGTCGGCTTCCCACTCCGCTTTGGCTGCTGACCTTCCCTCGGAGATCGGTCTGGCCATACTCGAGGCCAAGGTGTACGGCCGCTCCATCAGCATATCCCCCCTTGTCTCACAGGCTACTTCCGTCTGGCGGTGTGCTTCTTCATTCCTGGGGATACTGGTGTGCCCCGGGACACACTGGATCTCCATTTTGATGCCACGGGCGAGGAGAGCCTGCGCCCTTCGATTGATCCCGCTTGCCAGCCACTGTCCTGGGCCTGGCGGCTGATGTGCCGTCCGCCAAATGCCGGCTTGAGCATCGTTAAAGACCGCCACCATCCTTACCCAGTGTGTATGCACGTTTTCCCTCTTCTCAAGTGTCACCTCGAGCGCGAGTCAGATTGCCCACATTTAGCCATCAAAGGCTGCCATTCGTCCAGTGCCCAGATAGCTGCGTCGGGCCGTCTGCTCGTCTTTGTGCGTGCATACTGCAGCGGCTCCCACTTGCCCATCATTGCAGAGCGATCCATCTGTCCACCATATCCAGACTCCCGCTCGTACATTGTTCTCTTGTTCATATTCCCAGCACTATGCGGCTTTCTTGGCTGCGGTGGCATCGTCCAGTATCACGGTTCTGACCACTGACTCTTCGCCCGGGGCCGTCCAGCTCATGCCTTCAGTCGTCCGGCCATGCTCATGCTCTGTCTTCACTGCTCTGCATACTGGCGTCCCAGAAGAGAGGGTTTTGTGTAGTGTCCTTAGTGTGTTGCTGCACATGTTTGCTACCATCGCTGTGAGACACTGCTGTCTGGATTCTAAGCTTACGTGCACCTGTGTAAGCCCTGAGTATGTCTTTAGTGCGCCCCTTGGGGTCGTGGGTAGCGCGCCCAGCATAGATCTGGCTTGTCGATTGAGGAGAAGCTGGAAGTCGTCTCGCCTGCCAGCTTCAGTGAGATCCCACCAGAGCTCGCTCCCATATAGTGCGACAGCCTGGACGCATGCTACCTGGAGGGCACTTACGCCCTGTGGTACTACCCCATACGTCTTTGTGAGGGTTCAGAGTCTCGCCTCTGCTGCCCTAGCTTTTGTCATGCATAGGGTGAAGTGCTCCTTCAGCGTCAGGTGCGGGTCTATTGAGACGCCGAGCCAGTGTGTCGCCTGCCTATTAAACCATATGAACCGGTCGCCGACCCTTATCTTTGCTGTTAGTTTTGGCCGGAGGTGTTTCTTGTGGCCTGGTGAGGGTGTGAACGGTGCCGTCTCCGTGTGTGCAGTGTCGAAATGTAGCCCTTGTCTTCCTGCCCACTCTATGCTCTGCGCTGCACATCTCTCAAGTATCATGACGACCTGGTTGATATCGCTTCCAGTCGCCACCGTGCCGCGGTCGTCCACGCAGGCTAGCCCTTCTTATTCTGATTCATACTCCTCGACCCATTTGATCAGTCCTGAGGTGTAGATCGCAAAGAGGATCAGGGACACAGGTGAGCCCTGCAGAACCCCTGCTACTACTGGGTGTCTATCGATGGCATTGCCTTTGGTTATCATCTCCACCGCTCATTCAGATAGAAAGCTCTCCGTCCAACGTACAAGGTCTCCACCCATTTGCCTTACCTTCATTAAGTTGACTGGCCTTCCTTTTGCCACGCTTGGGAAGGCTGCCTTAATGTCGATGAGAAGCACGCCTGTTATGTGGCTGTTCGTCCAGGCTGCAGGAGCTCGGTCGACCACGATGGCCGCTGCATCGATCGCTGACCGCCCTTTCCTGCTTCCAAATTGTCCATTGCTAAGTAGCCCTCTTCTCTCATCCACTTCTGACAGCAGCTCAGCAACTACCTTTCCGACCATTTTTCCCATGCAGCTAAGCAGCGATATGAAGCGGTAGGCCTCCAGCAGTGAGTAGTCGTGTTTGCCAGGCTTAAGAATCACCACCCGGCTTGCCCGCTTCAATACCGCTAGGTGCCTTCCAGTGCGAATGGCCACACTCGTCAGCCTCACAATCCTCTCTTTGTCCCACATCCAGAGTAGCAGTATGGCGCCAAAAGACAGCTTGTCTGGGCCCGGTGCTTTTTTGACTTATTGAGAGTGTAAGGCTTGCCCATCTGCTTGCTCAGTGACGCGCGTATGTGCACTTCCTGCGTGGGGTAGCTCGTAGTACTGGTTATTGCCATTTGGGGGGAAAGACTAGCACCTCAGCATCTCCTCCTTCTCCTTGGTTGTGTTCGGCTGGTTGGCATCTCTGTCCGTTAGGGCCACCACACTCATGCCCGACCGAGGCTTGGTGTATCGTGCTGTTCTCCACACCTCGGCTCCCCTGATGTTCTGTAAGTACTCACTCCACATTGTGTTCTTGGATTGCCGAATCAACTTCTGGAGCTTTCCATTCGCCCTGGCGGCCTCCCCCGGATTCCGTCTTCTTCTTTCTCTTCCGACCACTGTTCTTCTTTCTTTGATGTCTGCGTTACACCCCCTCTTTAATATGGCGCTGATTCTGATCATCTTTGCTCTGGGGTTGAGGACCGTGCTCATTGCTTCCTGACACCATGTTGCCATGAGCTCCACCTCATATTCTGTGCACCTTGCCCTTAGGTGAGCCCTCTCCTTTGCTACTTCCCTCCATAACTTTTCTGCTGCTTCCAAGTGCTCCTCAGTCATTGCAGATAAGTTCCACCCTACTACCCGCTTGTGATCCGCCTGGTCCTGCCCGTCCGCTTCCACCTCCCATTCATAACCTCGTGGTCCGATCCGCTAGCAAGGTCATCCGCCAGAATGGTCCATTTAATTATCGGTCGGTTCGCCAAAGTCAAGTCAATCACCGACTCGCCTGCGTGGTCCTCTGTTGTCCACTAGTGGGTGGGCCGGCCATCATTTCCAATTTTAAGTCCATTCTCGTCAATCACACCAGCCCAGAAGGCGGCATTTGGCTTGGCGCGGCACCTCGGGTCCCATCAACTGCTGTGGGCGTTATTGTCTCCAGTGAGGACAGTTCTGCCCGGCCGAACACTGCTCTGCCAGGTACATTTTGGTGCCTGTCTCTCTCTCGACTGGCATGTCGCTGTGATCGGAAACATTGACAAACCTCGTTATCTTCTCCCACCTCCTCCTGACCTCAGTGACAATATCATCGTCGTTCGCTCCCCTGCTTAAATCCGTTCTCTAATCAACCACCAGGCCGCTCCTCTTTCATATCGCCGTCCACACACTCTCTCTCATTCTGATTCCATATGCCTAATGGCTGATCTCACAACCTGCTCTATCTCTCTGTGGCTTCTGCAAGCACACAACGTCTACCTTGCGTTCCACACCCATCTCCAGCACCGCAATGGTCGACTCGTGCTACCTGGTGCAGTTATGCTGGATCGCTTCAATCGTTGGTAGCCAGGGCTCCCATTTTAGTCTCAGCTGCAATCTAAAATTCAGTCGCGGTCGTATTCATAGTCTTGGTCATCGTAACGTCTTTTGCCTCCCCTGTTGCCTCCTTTTCCCCCACATCTGCCATCTCCGCCTGGCATTCCCTTTCCCTATTCCCCCAGTCCCCTTTCTTCTGGAGCCAACTTGGGTCAAGGACCAAGCACCACTTTGTTTGTGCCCGATGACACATCGGGGGCTGCGTTCATGGATGCGCGCTGCCCCGTCTGTCAACTCTGCCCTGTTGACTAGGGATTTGGCCCGGCGACTTACTGCCCCCATTGGCCTCGCCTGCCCCCACCAGCCTAGCCTGCCACCTCCGGTCACCGCTGCCCCCACCAGCCTCGCTTGCCCCATCGGCCTCGCTTGCCTCTGTCGGCCTCGCTTGCCCCTGTCGGCCTCGCCTGCCCCCATGGCAACGAGGACGGCTCGAAACTGGTACTCGGCATTGGGCTCCGGCTTTGGGCTCCGGCTTTGGCAGTCGGCATTGGGTTTTCCTTCTCTCTCTTTCATATATAAGTCCATAGTTATTCTTCTCTTGGGATAGACAGACAATTCATCATCTTCTGTTCTTCTCCATCATCTTCTCGTGTCAACAGGTTGTGAGCCTGGCACTGAGCTGAACGCGACGCATACTGTGAGTATTTGTTACTGCCTGTCCTCTTCCCCTGTTCCAGTAGATCGAGCTGACATCTATTAGTTTTCTTGTTATCGTTTCTCCTCTGCCTGCCTGCATTGGACTGAATCGATGCCTAGTAGTAGTGCCTCTCTCGTTTTGTCAACCTCCGGCTCTCTATTGTTTCTTAACCTTTGCCCTCTGTATTGTCTCGCAACCATCTACCTCCGCCATGTCGACCACGGCTACAAAACTCAATTAGCACAACTACCGGCAATGGGCCATAGAAGCGAAAGCCCTACTTCGTGCGCAAGGCCTCTGAAAATATGTCTCTGCAGAAATTCGTGTTCCCAGCCCTCCGATCGTAGCAACCAGCGATGCCTCGCCTACTCCCAAAGCTCGTGACCCTCGCGATTCCGATTATGACTTCCTCCCCGATTTGACTGACATGTCCTACCTCAGTCAGTTCTACCACTTACTTCGCGATTGGGAATGCTGGCAGATGCAAAATGACAAGGCATGCGGACAACTCTCCGCCCTGATGGAATCAACAATCCAGATCGGGTACCGGGACCTCACTGAGCCAAAACGAATTTGAAGATGATCAAAGCGGACCTCGAGAGTGTCATCAAGCTCGACGGTCGAAACGAGATGGCGAAACTCACAGCAAGGCAACTCGAGTCATATCCCTCAGTCACCGAATGGATCTCAGCCCAGGACAGGATAATCAATGACCTTGCCATATGCGACATCACGATCGAAGACTCTTGGAGGAAATTCTAAATCATGTCCAACCTCCCAAATACCGAAGAATGGCCAACCTCTGCATCCACATTTGAGGTCACTGAGAAAGCGGACACAGTGGCGAGCATTGTCACATACCTCCTGACCTTCGAAGCCCGCCTCCACAGGGCCCGTGGTCTTGCTCCAGATGCCGCCTTGTTCATATCGAAGAATGGTCGAGGACGACACTCAAAACGTGAACAACGCAACTATAGGATGGGAGACGATAGGAAAGGTGACGATTGGAGGAGCCAGGTCATATGCCATGGATGTGGAGTAAAGGGCCATATCAAGGCGAAGTGCAGGAGTAAGCATAACTGGGCCTCGTATGAGAAATCACAAATCGATGCTAACCTGGGCACATCAACCTCTATTGCCGAGTCTGAGTCGTTCCTCTTCTGGGTCATACATTCGGACCCTGTCTAGGTCATGCATTCCGACCCGATCCCGGACACTACTCCAGACTCTGTGATCACGGTCAATGTGGCATCGGCAAATCAATCTGCCGATTATTGGATTCTTGACACCGGAGCTACAAATCACATCACCGGCAATCGTCACCTGTTTGAGACCTTTCACTCCATGGTACAGGGGGAGCATCAGGTCAAGACAGCAAACAACATCCTTGGCGATGCGGAAGGCTCTGGAACCGTTACATTTTATGTCGACAGGCCGAATGCGAAGACCACAAAGATTGACCTCCAACATGTTCTTTATGTGCCAGCCTGCGGTACGAATAATCTTCTCAGTATCATCCAGTTAATGTGGAGAGGAGTTAACTTCGATTTCAAACTCGATGGAGCCACAGCGAGCCTTGGATCAGTCCTCGTTTATGAAGCGCGACTCATCAACGGTCAGTTCGTGCTCAAAGCAACCTCCGCCTCAGTCTCGAAAGTCCCAGTAGCAGTAGATGATCCACCGAGCACCACTCCGAGCACCGCTCCGAGCACCTCTCTGAGCACCACTTTGAGCACCACTGCGAGCACCACTGCGAGCACCACTGCGAGCACCACTGCGAGCTCCGTTCCCGAGACCTCCGAGGCCTATTGCAACATTCGTCCCGCGGTTGATGATATGGATATCCTTGTTTGGCATGCTCGCCTCGGCCATCTGTGTCTTCCAGCTATCAAGCGGCTCCCGAATACAGTCAGAGGTATCCAATTGCATGCTATGAACCCATCGACATGCACTTGTGAGGCATGCATCATGGGAAAGATGTTCTGGAAGTATTTCCAGCCCTCGCGGGATAAGGCAAAGACTCAACTACTTGAGTTCATTCACTCCGATGTGATTGGGCCAATGCAGACTCAGACGATGCGCGGCTACCGACATATTATCATGTTTACTGACGACCACTTGAGGTACACCGAGGGCTACTTTATGAAGGCCAAATCTGAGTCTCCAGCGAAGTTCAAGGAGTACGTGGCGAAAGTGGAGAAGCAGCACCCAAACTCAAAGGTGTGGCGAATTAGAGTTGATGGAGGAGGCGAGTATGCTACTCGTGAGAAGTTTCTTGAGTACTTCGCAAAGGAAGGCATCATTAGAGAAGAATCAGCCACATACTCACAGCAGCAGAATGGCATTTCGGAGGGATGCAATCGCACAGTGCTGAATGCGATGCCGTCTATGCTGAAGCATGCTGGGATGCCGATTAAGCTCGGGGCCGGAGCGGTGTCCACAGCAGTCTACATCAAGAATCGACTACCATCCTGAGGTCTCCCCAAGCCCAATTCGATGCCATTCGAAGGATGGATGTGGAAGAAGCCCGATATCTCCCATCGTTGAACTTTCGTCTGCCTACCATTTGCATGGATCCATGGCGACCTCAGGTAGTAGCTTGATAACCACCCCTACAAGTGTGTACTCCTCGGCTTCTCGGCAGAGACATCGACACAGTACCGAGTCATGGATGTCAAGTTGGGCCGAGTGTTCATTGCACGAGATGTCAAATTTGATGAGTCTACCCAGCATCACCAGCTACTAAAGACTAAGCCTAGAAAGATCGCCGTCGAACCAGCTGAACAGGATAGGGATTCGGAAATAGAAGAGCCTCCTAAAGTCGTGATACAGTCCCCCAAAGCCAAGGCACAGCCTCGGCAACCAGCTGCGTTGCCTGATCGGTCGCCGTATGTGATCAGTCCAATTGACGACTCGGATGATGATCTCACACCACATCCAGAGACACCGCCTCCAGAGACACCGTCTCCACAGCCTAGATGGAGCGGAAGAACTGCAGCCAATGTCAGTATAGCCATGATGATCGAGCAAGGCCCGAAGACATACCGCGCAGCATTGGATGCAGAGGACGCTGAGCAATGGAAAGAAGCCATCCGCAAGGAACTGGCATCAATGGAAAGTCATGAGGTTTTCACCTTTGTTGAGAAAGTCCCAGAAGGTGCTAGAATGATTGGAACACGTTGGCTCATGGGAAGAAACCTAATGGCCAATGGGACGATTGACAATTGGAAAGTTTGACTTGTCGGCCGCGGCGATCTCCAAAAGCCTGGCGACCACAACGATATCACCTCTCCAGTCATCGATTCCGCATCGATTCGGCTTGCACTCGGCCTTGCAGCATAGTATGATCTTGAGATCACTGTACTCGACATCCCGACTGCCTTCCCTGGCGGCCCTCTGCATGAAACTCTCTATACGGGCCTCCCTGAAGGCGAATGGCCTGATCCATATGGCTTTGTTTGAGCCCTTCTCAAATTGAATAAGACTCTCTATGGCATCAAGAAAGCGAATCGGGAGTACTATGAAGAAGTGTTTGACTTTACTGTTGACGATCTCAATCTCCAAGCCTCTATTGCAGCTCCTGGTCTCTTCTTTGGTGGCAATCTCGGCGAAGCAAATGGCGTCTTGATCACCATTTACGTCGACGATATCATGATAATTGGCAAATCGGCACTTGTCGCCTCTATTGCATCTCGACTATACGATGGAATCAAGGCTGTTGGCCAACTCTCCGTGACAGACACCGTCCAATATCTCGGCATGACGGTCACTGGAGTTCCCAGCAAACGATCAATTGCCATCGATCAAATTGGCTACATCAACCGAGTTCTTGACCGATTGGAGATGACCGACAGCCGGAAGCACTCAACACCGATGGAGATCAGCTACACACCCCTTGCTATTCAGGCCGATGAGCAGCCTTTCAACGCTAGAACATACCGAAAGGGTATTGGTTCGATCCTCTATGCCACTCTCGTTACTCACCCCGCCATCACCTATGTAACCTCAGTCTTAGGCACATATGCCGCTCAGCCCTCGACTATCCATTGGGAAGCGGTCAAACAACTGCGTCGATATCTACGAGGCACATCGAGTGTTAGCAACGGTTCCGTTTTCGGACCATTTCAATTATAGCGGTTCCATGAAAACCCGGACCAGCCCTGGTCGGTCCGGGTTGGTGCCAAGCGGTTCCGTCGATTATGTCGACGAATATTCATCTGATAATTTGGTGTTTGGTACATGAACCATGCAGCTGCAGACGGTGCATCTGTTGTTTGTTGTTTGTTTAAACATACTGTATTGACTCTAATTAGAGTACGACAGGACCCTGATATCCCCTCAGCCTCCGGGCGAGCCGGCTAGATGGCGGAGCTCCCCCCCCACTACCCTTCATCCCCGCTGACAAATGAAAGGTAAGAGAAAGACAAATAGGACAAGAAAGAAAGAAAGAAAGAAAGAAACAATAGTATAATCCCGTTGCCGCCAGCGCCGCCCCCGAGCCTCCAAGCCCTCAGGCCGCTCCATACCGCTCGTTCATTTGGGCGGAAATTTCCCGACCTCAGTGGCCGCCAGAAAGTCCTTCACCGCCTGGTCGCACTCCTCTATGGTGAAGAGCTCAGAGCTCTGCACGTGCCGGCATCTGCCCGCTTTCCAGCTTGTTGTCTGTCCCACCGTTTTCCAGAGAGTCTTCTGCTGGTCATTCCATCTGCTGCAGTGGCGGAAGAGGTGGTCCTGCGTCTCGGCAACAGTCCCTCCACACCACCAGCATTTCTCATCGTCTCGGTGGCCGAACCGCGTTAGGTAGACCCCAGTAGGCGCATGCCCGGACTTCAGTCGGTAGAACCTGGCGGACAGCGGTTTCATGCTTGTCATCGGGATTGGTCTCTTGGTCCCCGCCTTGCCCTTGAGTCTGTAGCTGAAGTGCTTGCTGCACTTGTCGGCCTCCCACTCCGCCTTCGCTGCCGACCTTTCCTCGGAGATCTGTCTGGCCCTGTTCGAAGCCGAGGTGTATGGCCGCTCTAACACTGTGCTTCCGCTCGCGATTCGGGCCAAGTTTGCCTGGCAGTCTGCTTCTTCGTTTCCGGGGATGCCGGAGTGTCCCGGGACCCAGTCGATCACGGTTGCGATGCTGTTGGCGAGGAGACTCCGCGCCCTGCTGTTCATCCGCCTCGCCAGTCGCTGCCCTGGTCCCGGCTCCAGGTGTGCCGCTCGTCGAATTGCGGCCTGTGAGTCGCTGAACACTGCCACCGTCTTCACTCCATGCATCTGCAGTGTTTCTCTCTTCTCGATCGCCATATCAAGCGCAAGCCCGATTGCCCACCGTTCGGCTTCAAAGACCTCCATACGTCCGGTGCCCAGAAAGCTGCGGCGAGGCCTCCATTCATTTCCCTGTTTACACACTGCTGCGGCTCCCACTCGGCCATCGTCTGAGCGCGATCCATCTGTCCACCACATCCAGACCCCAGCTCCGATTTTGGCTTCTTTCTCCCTTGCCCAGTGCTGCGCGGCGCTTTTGGCTGCAGCGGTGTCGTCCAGTATGGTGGTCCTGACCGCTGGTTCTTCGCCCGGGGCCGGCCAGCTCATGCCTTCGATTTTCCAGCCATGCTCATGCTCTTTCCTGACTACTCTGCATCTCGGCGCCCCGGAGGAGGGGTTGCTGTGTAGCTCCTTTGGCTTGCTGCTGCATGAGTTTTCTAGTCTCGCTGCGAATCGCTGTTGTCTGGAGTCTAAGGTCACCGGCGCCGGTGTAAGCCCTGACTCTCTCATCTGTGCGCCTCGCAGGGTCGTGGGCAGCGCGCCCAGGACGGACCTGGCTTGTAGATTGAGGAGGAGTTGGAGGTCGTCTCGCCTGCCTACTTCCCTGGGGTCCCACCAGAGCTCGCTCCCATATAGTGCGACCGCTTGGACGCACGCCACTTGGACGGCCCGTAAGACGGCGCATCTTTTGGTGGTCTCCGATTTTTGATATCTTTAAAACTCAGCAAGCTGCTTTGAAATTATTGTCATTTTTGGCGCAAAAACGAGGTTTTTCGGCTGCCGCTTGCTGAGATTTGAAGATATCGAAAATCGGAGACGGCCAAAAGATGCGCCGTGCAAAGCTACATATTTCACATACCAAACACTAAACTCTCTAATTAATATTTGTGGCCTTAAAGTGATGGTTCGCTTAAACAATGGTCGATTTTTGATGGGGTAAGGCCGTTGCCACGCAGACCTATAATACCCGCCGGGTCCAAAACTGGAACCGTTGCTAACACTAGGCACATCCGACTGCAAATTAACAATCTATGACCCAAGCCTCGAGCATAACTCAAGCCTCGGGCATGACTCTCAGTCAATCTTGTGCTACGCCGATCATGATGACTTACTGTGGGACAAGAGTATCAAGGACAGGGTCACAAGAGTGATGGTCGTAATAGAACAGGGCCAGAAAGAGACAAGGAAAGTGGACACCAATGGCCTCAGTTTAGAGGCCTCGAAATATTGAGACCTGACGCAGACAGGTGGGCTGGAACAACCTGAGGAGCGACAACCAGTGCAGCGTAGACTACAGCTCAAACCTAAGCCAAAGTCAAAGCCAAAGTTGAACCCGGCACTGGCACCGACACCGCCACCAAGAACCACATTGTCACCGATAGCAGGGATGACATCATCACCGACTACGACTATATGGTGGGAGACCGTCCCACTAGGAAATCAATAGACACCGGCCGGCCCAGCCACAGTACAATAACAGGTTGTAAAATGACAGACAGACGTCTAATTCTGTTGAGAGATGATAACGTGCCGCTCCCCAACAAGATGGACCAAGAAATTGTGTCAGTGATCTACAGAGCACTCTGCCACCAGCAGGCTATGGCTCACAATAGGATCATGAACGCAAGGAAAATGCGAAAGGTCCGATCACTTCAATCACAAATCAGAATGTGACTGCAGAGATGGCTCTACCGTAGCGGGACATCATCATCACAGCTAGGAGGACGGTTGACAAAGGTGTCGTAAATATCGAAGAGAACGAGTCCTGGGAAAGGCGAAAGATCCATGCAGTACCTCAGATATGTTAACATGGGGAACAGCATAGAAGGCCTGCAAAAGAGGTGAGAGGAATTGGAAGTGGAGAATGAGGGCATAGCGATCCCCGCCCAAGTGCGGTGGCTGGCAAACCCATGCACCATCAGAGCAGCGTTCGAAACGGGCCGGGCTGGGCCGGCCCGCTATAGCGCGGGCTTTTTGGTGAAAAAGCCAGGCCGGCCTACGGGCTTTCGGGCAGGTTGAGAATCCATGACGGTACGAATTCACTTACTGAGTACCAATAATAGCGGTTATTTTTTCGTTGGTCCTCCTCGAACTAGTGACAATAGTTGGAGGTAACAGTATCCCATAGGGTGTTTCGCCCCTGATTTTCATGTTTCAGATATGCTGCCCGGCCCGGAGGCTTTTGGAAAGCCCGCAGGCTTTCAAACTATAAGCCCGGCCGGCCCCCCTTAGCGCAGGCTTCCAAATTGCCGGCCCGAAAACCCGCCAGTCGGCCGGGCCCGTTTCGAACACTGCATCAGAGAGTAGTGGCAGAACGGAAAAATCGCCACATCATAGGTAGTGTTTATCGTAAAGGGGAGCAATATTGCACAAAGTGTACTCAAGACAGGCATCAAGGCTGCAGGAGTGTGGTACCGAGTCAAAGCGAACACGATCTTCGGCACTGACAGCTGGTGTGAGATCAACTGTGGATAGGGCCATATCGACAACATGTGCGGCAGCAAGCCCAAGTGTGGGTGCTGCGCCGGAGATCACCGGACAAGCGACCACAAACACAATGTAGTCGGGTGTACGCCAAAGCAGGGATCACTCTGTGGCCACACACTGGAGAAGTGCCCTAATTGCAAAGGAAATCATATTGGGTTAAGCAGCAGGTGTGCGAAGAAGACTAACACCGCTAAAGTGGTGCGGCAGAGCAGGAGAATGGGGCTAGCAGGACAACGATCCACAAATGCAGCTGCGGACATGGCAACAGGGATGAACAGAGTGGTGCTTGGTCCTATGCCCAAGGGGGTGGCTGAAGGTGGGGAAAGCGATGAGGAGATGGCGGAAGTTGAGGAAGAGGAGGCAATAGGGGATGCAACAAACTGCAAGATGGCCGACACCGAGATTGCAACTACGGCCGCGACTGAAACTACTACTGAGACTGAAATGGGAGCCCTGGCTACCAATGATTAGAGTGATCCAGCATATCTGCGCAAGGTCACACGGGTGGACGATTATGGCTCTGGAGCCGTGAGTTAAATACTGGGCGGACAAAGTCGCCGTCCGTCCAAGGGCAGGACGGAAACGGCGCCGTCTTTTTGAGGCAGGACGGGGACGGACGGCAATGACGGCCAACTAGCCGTCCCCGGCCGTCATCTACCGACATCCATGGATCTCCAGTATTGTACATTATAAAATCTCATAAAACTAGTTACATCTACTTTGACGTCGAAGCAAGATCATTCAGCATCTGCTCCATCTTGACCATGTCTGACTCTGTTGCTCCAAAGATTAAGCCTTGTTTCACCCAGGATTTCAGACACTCAGAAGCCTCAATGATATCATCACCCAAGCGATTTCGTAGGTCACTAATAAGCAACTTCGCACTGCTAAACAGACGCTCTGGTTCATCTGACTTTGCTGGAATACTCATCAGCTCAACACCCATTTCAGCAAGAAGTGTCTGGCGTGGATCATGAAGTCTATCAACCCAGTACTGAAGGGGACCCGCTGGTAGCTCGTCCTCTAGATCCCGTTCTTGAAATCTTTCAAACTGATCCATTCTATCTGCAGCCTGGCGCTGGCGTTTCCTTGACTTCCAGTTTAGTATGATTGGAGCTTCTGTAATGGTGATTGACGGTGTCATGGGGCCTACAACACCAGATGGTAACGATTTCAACTGAAACTCAGTTGTCCAATGATTTCGAACTGCTCTCTCTGCTCCTGCAATCCAACTTTGACGGTCTTGCCATTCCTCCTGAAACCACTGCAGCTTCATTTCCGGTTGCAATGCTATGGCACTATACAATACTGGCATTTCATCCACCTTCTGGTAGTACTTGTCAAGCAGGGACAAAGCATTGTTAATAGAAGTAATCATATGGCATGTAAGTTGATCGGAAGGGAGAGCTGTATAAGCTGCTTTTCGGTCCTCCATGTGTAGTAGTAGTTTGACCATCGCAGGTACAACATCATACAAAGCTCCCTGGGTCCGATGGACTTGAAGTATCAGCTTCCATCTTCGGAAGGGTTCAAGAAATTGCATCATATCTGTCCGAATCAACCAGTTATCTGGACTGAGTTCATCATATTGAAGTGCAGTTGGCAACCAGTTTCGCTCCCCATTGACATTGTGACGGATAGCTGTTGAAACGAATTCTTCCAATGCCTCTCTGTGTTGAATAGCCCGGACAAGTTCATCATAATCACCACCTCATCGAGTTTCACTGCCTTGCACCAATGCCACAGCTTTGGTTTCGGGGTATAATTGCTTGCGCTTTTCTTGAAACTTGTCCCGATTTTGTGGACTTTGTTCTATCCAAACTATAATGTTGCATAGCTTGCCTAAAGGTCCACGTTTCCGCGACAGGTCTAGCTCAGGGTCCTCATGTCCATTGTGGTGCATTGAGTAGGCCTCCCGTTCAAAGGTTTCGCGGTCATTCCTCCACAGCAAGGCTTTGACAATAAGGTTTACTATGTGACCGAAGCAGCGCAGCGTGTGTAGTGTTAGCAACGGTTCCGGACGGTCACTTGAGGTGCGGGTCCGGGTACAAACTGAACTGTTGCGCAATTGGCTGTCCGGGTTGTCAATAAACGCGAATCATCAACTCCGGGACGGTTCGATGGTAAACTCCCAACCTGTCTGAATTAGGCCGGTTTTCAGCAGGTCGCCCAGCAGGTCCTTCCGTAGATTCATATACTGCACTTTATTTTGGGGTTTGCTAATAGTCTCTTATCAAAAGCGCGTTTTCAACCAATAATATGATTTTGCATGCTTTGCAGCTTGCGAGATCGATTAATTTGGAATCGGTGTTTTATCTTTGCTATATTGGTTATTTGCCTATCGGGGTTGTCAATAATTCCATTATGAACTTGAAGATCCAGGGGATGCCTCGATTGCCAAATATGCAACAACTAAACCTGTTGACGCTCCGTTGACGCTGATCTTTAGGATGTGGCAGGGAGCATGTCACTGATGTTTTTGCCATTTAAGGCTGCCAGTATTTGATAAATGGATGACTGCAACCTATCGGAGCATAATTTACACAAGATGAGAAGTTAAAAATCTTTGACACTCCATTGACGCTCATTCTCAAGATGTGGCAAGGAGCATGTCGCTGTAGTTTTTCTCCGTAATGGCTGCCAATCTCTGATAAACGGATGTTTGCAGCCAATCAAATCATAAATGATCGAGGATGCGAAGCTACAAATCGTTGACACTCAATTGATGCTCATTATTATAATGGGGCGGTGACCATATTGCTGTCTTTTTTGCCTATAAAAGCTGCCAATACATCGGTTTTGCATCTCAGGGACAAAATCACTGTTTCTCCACCGTATTTACAAAGACACGAATCGTACATACTTGCAACGGCATGACTGCACATGTCATCTCCAGGCCGGGGTAACGGCCATTCGATATAGTTGGCTCGCTACGAGACTTAGATCTCTAGCGATAATCTTACCTTGAAATCTACACGTCTACATATATAGTCACTCGAGTCCACGTGTGCAACCATATCCATATACCGCTGGACGCTGGCGTATGGGTCCTTGCACTATGATAGCAGTTTCAGCAAACTGATATGTTTTGCTGACGGGATTCGCAAGTTAACATCCATTCCAACGCGTCTACTTCAATTCAAAAATTCAATCAACCTGAATGCGACAACTTGGAGACCTACCGATTACATGAGCACTGAGTCTTAAGCCGTTCATCTTTTACTCAGGCGAATTGTCAAGAGCAGAGACGATTTCGGAGATGCAATCAGCAGCGAGACGCGTTACAGGCCTATAATGTCGACAATTGCTACAAGTCGAAAGACAACTCCTACACCCGTCCATCAAGAGGAAATTGCGTACGATCTATCGCAAAGAGCACAATGGGAATCGACTACAGTCAATTGAGCAGCACCAAGCAATGCAGAGAGCGCAATTGACGAGAACGACTATATTACCCCCGAACGTGTACGACTGATGAGAACCCAATCAGAAGTCACCAGTGGACGATATTTGAGTCATCACCGTTACCTTGCACGTTCATGTGCACTTGCATTCCCTTTTCCCGGAGTCTACCTCACACGGTAAATGTGCGCCGATGGAGGAGAGGCGTTCTCCAAACGAAATCTGGCTACAGAGATCAACTGCACAATGAAAGCACACCAAGAGGAGATACCATCCGGCGAAGCTCACTTACGATGAGAATGAGGACATTGTGAACGGAGAATCGATGTCCACCTATGATTTGCGCGAATACCCACAGCAACGACTGCGGGATTCCGGTCCAGCGAATACCCTCCACCTGCGAATGAAATGACTATGTTGAACTTGATGACTGTCGGAGGCACTGCGGATGCTGCATCGGACACGTAGCGGCAATTTGGAGGTACAATCAGCGGAGACCTATAAAGTGACCAGGAAAAGAACGAATTCGTAATTGAACCTGTGGTACTACGTTGACCGCAAGCCTATCTCTCTATCGCGATGGCAATCGGGTGTCCCAATGACTCGCACCGGGGGCCCACAAATACCGAGACTTCTTGATCTCGAGGCTATGTATACTTCATAGATCACCTGTGCACGGGTGAGAAAGATGTATGCAATGTAAATTTTGCGCTTTTACGGTTCTAGCTCGGAACTAGTTGTTGATAATAATCCGCGGCTGTTGGACGGCCATTGACTGCTGATCCTTTAGACCCTGCAAGGAGTAACTCACAATCGTCCCGTATTCAACCGACTGGCATCGTCCTGGGGCGTGCATTAGCCACCACATGTGGAGCTTGCGATTAGGATTGCTAGAGGTGCGGTACAGTGGACCCATCGAATTGGTAGATTGACCAGCAGAAGTGGTAACCCTCATAGGCTGGATGAGCGAGCAAAGAGCCGCGGCACAAGTTGCGGCAGAAGAGGGTCCACATGGGATCCATGAATGGCTGCTACTGGCTCGCCGAGGCATGAAGAGAGTGACTGGACGGCAGGGCTTGGTCCATTCGTGGGCGAACCGCTAATGACAAGGCCTCCTGGATTGTACCGTTCATCGCCTCCATCCTCCTTTGATTCATTGGCCAATGGAGATGATTGAGCAGAAGCAGTCGTAAAAATTCGTGCAATCTGTATTTGACAGATATCATGACTTGCAGACAGTCCTGATTGATCGAATGGCACAATCAGCAACGAATATTGGCCCGGAAGCGAGAATTCTGATACAATGATATATCACTGAGGTAGAGTGGTAGCCGGCCTCAATCAACCAAGTTACGAAGATCTTCAATGAACGCAACCGAATGCGAGCCATATGAGTCCTATAAGGTTGTACAAAAGTTATGTGGATTCCTATCACTTCTGAGACCACAGTTGTGCTATGATAATTGCAACCGATTGCGGATATACAACTCATGGCAGAGCAACGACTTTCAAAAGAGGGGGATCACCATACCGGAATCTGAACCCCTACCGGAAACAATTACCATATCGGAAGTGCAGGAACCATGCACCGTGAGATACATTCATCAATCGAGAAGGCTAGCAGCAAATGCACCTGGAGACGAATCGACTAGTGGACTCAGAGAAAGACAATGAGTGGACCGAGTCAAGCAGCATCTGGCAGGAAATAGTAACCCGGCAGATGTACCGTATGGACGACATGATTACAAGATCAGACATGAGAGACCTACAGCACGACTTTTAGCAACTTTAGCAGCCATTGAACCTTAGAATTACTACCGGCTATCATGACAGCCCAGGCTACCGACACACTGGCTACCAACGTGAAGAAGAAAATCGTTGATATCCCAATGGTCGGTACCCCGGACCTGACAGAGAACGGGAGAGCGGAGGGCGCAACGAAGTAGAATAACAATTGGGAAGTTGTCTGAGGGGCCCTGATCCACGAAGAGAGGAGATACCCAGGCCCGCTTCATCCGTACAGACTTACCGCGAATATGACTACCAAAGCAGCTTCCAAACCTTCAACAATGATCACTGATGGGCTGGGCCTGCAGAGTTTTTCATGAGGAATTGGGAGAGCTCGAGTGCTAGCGCACTTGATAGTATGGTGAGTATAACCGGTTACCGGGATGCTTCCAAGTTAGATATACCGATGCAATGGCCAATGGCGACGGCGATGGCGCAGATGAGCAGCGAGCGGATGCAGTTCCAAATGAGATACTGAACGAGTGCAAATATGACTACCGAATTGGTCCAGAAGGCGATGGAACATGACCACCGAGCGTACCGGATAGTCTACCAAATGGCGTTGCAAGAGACTGTCGACGCAACAACCAAGGGATGATCATCGGGATTTCACAGCGACGGATATCACTGCCAAAGGACTTCACATGGAGATCGAACAAGAGGATTACCGGGAGCCCAACCGGACAAAGTCACTGAGGGAGATGTATACCAAATGGCATACCAAATGATCAATAGACTATCGCCGAACAGCATGCCAAACGGAATGCCAAACCACCTTAGCAGAGGCCTAGCGAGAAGCCACCGGATATTCTTCCGAAGCTGCCGACCAAGATAGCCACAGAGAAGTCGACGAAGGACGCACCGAAGACGAAGACAGACAGTCTGCAGGCAAAGCTAAAGCCGATCCGAATTATGTGTCATATCATATGGAGATTTCGATTACTATCCCGGATCACCATTACACTGCTACCGAGCCACGATGGCCATCGATAATCGATATATATTTATGTCGTCGGCGGAGCAATGAACATTCCCAAAGGGAGAGATAGCCGTGTCTATACAATAACGTCCTCCCGACAAGTTAAAAGCCCACCGCCTGGCAGGCTACCGAGACATGCATCGAGAGTCTACCAAGAGGTCGACCGGCAAGTCTACCAAGTGGAGAAAGATTCTACTGAAGATTCCTATCAAGAGCGCAACCATGAAGTCTCACCGAAGCGGACTTCCCAAGACGATACCCTACTCAAGGGGCATCTCCAAGTCAATGCCGAGTACCGATGACTACCGGCTGCAAGATATCCTCTACAGAGCATGCGGAAGCACTGCACAGAGCTCAGACGGTGCTAGCGCGCTTCAACTTGGTAGGTATTACGATCTTGGAGAAAGTAATGTGTTAGATATCGACGAATGAGATGCGGTTGACGCATACGATTGACGGCTATGACTGATTCAGCAGCGGAAGGTCCCATCGATGCCAAGTCTTGAGCGGAAGCTGTCTACCACCTTGACGAATTCCGACAATAACCTACGCCGAGATACAAGCTACGGGAGTGATGCTCGTTGGACCATGGTTAGGAAGTGGAGATATGGAGGACGAGATCACTTTTGGATGTTTCTTTTTTCTCTCTTCTCTCCTTCTCTTCTTTGGATCTCAGCCCGGTACAAATGGAGTCGGCACGGGTTTTTACTACCTTGGGAGTCAATCAGGTGGAGGTGGATTTTCCCCCGTGCGCCAGATCCGCCCAAAGGTCGCCATTGAGCTGTACCGATTGGTTGTGAGACTTATAGGTTTGTACAATTGCATACGTAGGATGATTATTTCATTCTTTGTTTCCCTTCCCTTCCTTTCTCTTATACTGGCTTTGGCAGCCCAGGAGGTCTGCGCTGAAAGAGAGGGATAATGTAACGGCACCATTGCACGTGTCATGTCCAGGGCCGGGTAACGGCCATTCCATAGAGTTGCCTCGCAACGAGCCTTAGATCTCTAGTGATAATCGTACCTTTCCATCTACACGTCTTCATACATCGTCACTCAGGTCCACAAGTGCAACCATAACCATATACGGCCGGACGCTGCCGTATGCATCCATACAACACAACCTGGACGCTCATTTTGATGGATTGTGCATTCAACATCTGGTACCATCGATAATACTTTTCGTCATGATTTGAACTTATTAGTATTTCCTCCGACAGATCGAGACTTGGCCCTGCGGCAGAGCCAAGCGCAGTAACATTTTTGCACTGTTTGGTCTCACACGACTAAAATTTATGTATCTTGCCAAACGCTTCATTGTGCCTGCTATACACCTGTTTATGAACGGATAATCCCAAGCAACTGCTCACCATTCGCCAATAATACATCTGGAACTAAAACTCTCTGTCAAGATACATGCAGAAGCTGGTGAAAAATTGAGGCATTCTGTCATATTGTTTCTTCACTCCCATATACCTCCTCGTTTCGAATGAATTGACCATCATCAACACCGGTTCAGCTTGTCTCATTGACTCCCGTGTATGGCAAATCAATCCGGGAACATTTGGCGCGGCGCTCACCTCCTGCTGCTCTTGGTCATCGCAATCCTCGGTAGTATTCTCTTACTCTATATCAAATTGAGCGTGCGCCGCGCAATCCTCTTCACTGTCGGTTCGATTATGTAAGTCCCCATTCCGGTTGAGCCAATCTGCAGTGACCGAGATACACTCAGTTTTGCTATCCTTCTCACTCTCCACTGGATGACGATTGATTCTTCGGATTGGGCGGACATTCAATATCCGAGTACATCCTCCAGCGTGGTCCTTTGCAGACAATGGTGGCAGCGCCAAAGGAGATCTTTCTGGCAATTTAATTGCAGCTACACCATCATGTTGAAACAGTGACCAGGATGCTTTGATGATCGCTTCCGTGACCGAGCTGTATCCCACGCTGGTCATATGATCGTTTTCAGTGCAAGATTTGTCTGGATAGCACGTAGGTTTTGACTACCCTGCCACATCTCCAAGAAGTCGTGAACCTTGGCCAATCTGTTCAATGCCCTTTGCTCGGCCTCTTTGATCAATTCTGAGTTATGTCTCCGTTCTTGGTATCCAATTCTGGGTCAGTGCCTGCCAACATTCCGATAATCGCTACGGCAAACATCCTCAGAACAATTTTGTGGCGACGAGTGTCGCCTTTAGTTTTTGAGTACGTCCAGCCGATACCATCTCAGCCAAGGGAACAATTGGCCTCCACTCCGACAGCATGTGGTATGATTGAGAATATGTCGCGCGCCACATTGAAGAGATCGTTGTACATGGAGCGCAGTTTCTCCTGTTGACGCGACCAGCTGGTTATGTTCGGGAACAAAAATGTGCTCCAAATCTCGCTTGGATCGGAGTGGTAATCATAGAAATTTGGATTAATCTGCCCCCAGTTCTTTAGTGCTTCAGGCGGTGAATTCGAGGGGAGGCTGGTGGCGGTCAACAAGCATGCTGCGCAAACAGTTCCTCCGGGTGTCATCGCAGCCACATTGTTAGGCGTTATGTATTCTTCATCATAGCTGCACAAATCGTATGGATCAAAGGATGATTGAGAGGAGCCTGATGCCGTTGCAGAGGGGATGAGATTACTTCTTTGTAAGCATTCGTGTTCATTGACCGGCCCACGTCGATGTTTGGCATAGTACCCATTCTCCACAAACTTCGGAAAGGCCTCGTGGTATTGGGCAGTATAGAATGTCTCGTCTTCAGGATTGATATCCATTCCCTTGTCCGACTTTCCTAATGATCGTAACTTCTGAAATGGATTGGGACTATGTGCACAAATGAGAAGCATACCCATTGATGGAGTCACTTCAGCGTAATATTTGGACAGCTTCTGTCATGTGAACTTCACGGCGAAACACAAGTCTTCCTTCCATTGGGTCTTCATCCTGGAAAAGTCACACATCACGCCATCCATATTTTTGAACATGTCACTGTACACTGTGATACCGTGATGCACTGTGACTGTATGCCGCTTCGACATCCATGGGGTCCAATATAGGAATCGCATCCCCACTCCTATGACACGATCCACAATGGTCCATTCATCTTGTGTTGTGAAGAGTGGCCGGTAGTCACTGAATCACGAATTTTGAAACCGCTCTCGTTTGAATCGCTGTAATCGGTAGGCGTGCTCGACCAACTCCAGTGTGGCGTTCCAAGGGGTCTTCACATCCATAATCGAACGTACTGCGATGCGGACTTTGGCTTTTTGACAGTCAATAGACTCATTTTGACGACCAGGTGTCGGTGTAATCAATACACCAAGCATTCCCTGCTATATAAAGGTCAATTGCAGGACTGTCAAAATATGTTGAAATACGTACTTTGTCAAATATCTTTGCTAAGCCTGGTCCCATGGCCGACACCTTATTGAATCTTCCGTTGCCCTCTTTTCGAAGTCTGTGACTCTTCCCAATATCTATGCTTGCATTTTCTCCAAATTGCTGATGGCGCTCATGGGCTATCCAAGACTAGGTGCGGCCTTTCACACCCAGACTTCTCATGAATTCAACTAAAGCCAGCTGTATGACGTGTGCCATGTATGGTATGTGGTTCCTCAAAGCAGGCAACTCGATTCCAGAGACCTCAAGTGATGATTGCAGCTCACACGTCATCGAGTAATTTGAGGAGGCACTATCAGTTGTAATAACAAGCAATTGGCTATCAGTAAGCTCAAAACAATCGAGCACGTTCTTCGAATGTACAGCGATCCTTGCTCCAGTATGATTGCGGTTTTACCTATCATCCTGAATTAGCTTTCCTATGGGGGAAGGAACAGGCAATCAACCTCATCGAATACTAGTTGAACGTCACGCAATGACCAATATTGATTGATATAGTAAGCAACGACCGACATTATGGCTAGTGTGTTCGTAGATGTCCATCTGTCCCAAGCTAAATTAACCTTATTTCGTGAAGGAGATTTCTTCTTAATTGCATCCACAGTCATTGGATAATTCCTGCGGCAGATGTTGCTAAGGGTAGTAGCCCACGGCTGCACTAGGTCATCGCGTAAAGCATGATATGACTGTGGTAGCTCCAGACTCGGTATAGCGTCCCGTGGAATATGAGCCGAAATGGATCCCAATGTGAGGAGGCGATTCCACATGTCTTGCTGGAATTCAGATGTTTCAAAGTCCTTAGCTGCAAGTCTAGATCATTTTGTCCGTCATTTTGGTCAATATGGATCAACCTGGATGTCAAACATGATCATCCTCTGCGAACTTACTGTTGTGATTCCTCGACTTCCTTGCATCTTCAGGATCACCAATGCTGTTGCATCGACTGTTGAACTAGTCAATTCAGTAACCTCTGACGGTATGAATTCGTTTAACTTTGCGAGTCGAGCTTTTGCCAGCAAGTGTTTCCCCATGGAGCTGGTCCCATGTTCTGATGGATGGCGAATGACACGATGACAAACGATACATATGATTCAAGGGCTGCCGGTCTGCTCAACTCCACAGGGTAAATTGAATTGCCACAAAGGCGCATGTCTAGAATTATTCCAAGCAATACGCCACTTTGAGCCAACATTCATTGAGGCCAACCGAACATCGAAGATGATGTGTAAAGTTACGTCGCTCAAATCACGAATACAGACACATTCGTTGTTGGAAAAGATCACAACCTCGACCTATGAGGTGTGCAAAGTGTTTCAATCCGACATGGCAGTAGTAATTAAAAAGCTGCGTAATCCGACTTGAAAGACCGCCGAAAGTAATACTACAGCAAAGCAGACTGCGTGTTCTTAAATACTGACTCTACAGCCACAATGAAAGGAATCAGATATGGAAGATATTGGATGCGTATTTGTGAAGTTGTATACACGGTCAGATTACAAAAACCGACAGCTTAAAGCTCGATTTAGGAACTCTACAATGCAGTTCCTTGCCGTGTAGTATTGTGAGCCTCCACAAGAACTTTTGACACTCTGAGGGCGCTCAATAGTAGAAGGCGGACACAATATCGTCACTAGCATTTTGGGCCAATACAGGTTGCCGATATATCCATTGTGGGTGATCGGCGTTCCGTTGCCGTTGGATTACCCAACTTGCCAGACCATCAGTTGTTGACGCTCCATTGACGCTCATTTTCAGGATGTGGTAGGCAGTGTCTCTCTACTTATTTTCTATATGAAGGATGTCAATACATCAGAAAATGACTGCGCTGTACCATGGTCAATATTTTGCAATTAAAAGTAGAATATCTGAATGCAACTGGAAGTAGAAAAACCCGAAACGCAGAACCGGGCATTGGCACGGACGGGTCAAGCCAAACCCGGCGAAACCTGCCGTTTGACGGGTACGGGTCCATGTAAGCCCCGCCCGGCGGAAGCACGTCGGGTTTCTGGACGGGTTGAGAACCGAACCGACCCATCTACATGGTGCAACGCAGGACAACTGGTGGGTTAACCGGACCCATTGCGAACACTAACCATGTCCCAACATGAGTGTCAATGCAGCGTCAATGATTGATGGTCTTGTATGATGGGTAATCTAAATGGCAATTAATCGCACGTATCAATAAACAAGTGGTTGGAAGCGTGTTTCAGCAAATATGCAAGTGATATTCCCGCGATAGCCTCATGAACGGGAACAACTTATTTCGTTGACACAGGTGCAACTAAGTATTCAAGAGTGTTTTAGACTACCGAACCGGCCAAAACTAACTATACGGACTTTAACAGCCATAGCGTGCTTCAATAAACCATGATCGAGGGCCCAAGATTGTTGACACTCCGTTGCCGCTCATTTTCATGATCGGGCAGGGAGTGTTTCTCATTCTTTTGTGCCTATAAAGGAGGGCAACACATCCATTGTGTGTAATCACTACCATATCGGGTTGTTATTGCCCAACTTACAGGACCCACAATAGTTGACGCGCCGATGATGCTCATTTTGAAGATGGGGCAGGGAGTGTTTCGCTTGTTTTTTGCCTATAATGGTTGTGAATGGTGTCATTATGTATAACCACTACAACATACCTTCCTAATTACCAGACTAATATGACCTGAAATTGTTGATGCTCTGTTGACGCTCAGTTTCAAGATGGGGCAGGGAGCGTGTTGCTTTGTCCTTTGCCTATAATGGGTTGCAACACTTCCAGTATGTGTATTTACTACCAAATGAAGTTTTTATTACCCAACTTACAGGACCATAAATCGTTGACCATCCCTTGACACTCATTTCGCGATGTGGCAGGGCGCGTCTTGTTTTTGATTTTGCCTATAATGGATGGTAACACCTCCATTATGTGTAATTACTACCAAGTCGTGTTTTGATTAACCGACTTACAGGACCAAAAATCGTTGACCCTCTGTTGACGCTCATTTTGCTATGGCCATATCCACAACACAGCATCATTTCATTTAGCAGAATATATTATTAATGGTGTTTTGACAACCTTTCTATTGTCTTCATGTACTATCTTCTTTATAACTACATTGTTCTTTAATAGTATATATAGATGGATCCTTTAAAACACACTATAAGGTGTCCGGTAATTGGAGATTATAATACACGCAGAAATCAGGTTCCTTACAATCCATGTTCGTTTCGACTTGCATTTTCACTAAACCGGCTGCTGACGTCTGCAGAATGGATGTTAGCTATAGTACCATACAGCAGATAGTGTACTAACCAGTGGATGTTTCTTGATCCGTCCGCAAAGCAGGAACATCAGCAAAAAACATTTCCGTCCGGGCGGAATGGCTCCGTCAGAGTGGACGCGCTCCGTCAGAGCCGTCAGAGACACCCCGGTGGCGGATTACTCCGCGCCTGGCGTCAATACCACGCATCGCGTTGCACATCGCCCTCCGATCGCAGTTTCGCCGTTTCTTCCTCAGACTCTGCAAGAGCATTCTCAGATGCTCCTGAAAGCACCTGCAGTTATGGAGGTGCATTCAGGACGCTACGAGATTTGACTATTAGGATAGTCAAATTTTGGAGCTCTGCGGGAGACTTGGTGCCGTATTCTCAAAGCA
>Ga0307512_10001984_pt1 | contig 27248 bp, 25 predicted proteins | sample 14_EM_MG_FD_200267 | JGI IMG/M metagenome (GOLD analysis project Ga0307512, IMG submission 200267) | Populus trichocarpa ectomycorrhiza microbial communities from riparian zone in the Pacific Northwest, United States - 14_EM | ecosystem: Host-associated > Plants > Roots > Unclassified | place... | reverse complement strand
AAGATGCTCTTTCACTTGCTTGTCTCCTCTTTTAGTTTCCTCTAATATTCAAGGAGTGGTTGTAGATCAAGTACAGTGGCTTAGACTATACTTAGCACTGTTGATGCTGCTAAGCACTGCTTAGCACTGCTGGTGTTTTGCATCAGGTAAATTATTTCTACCTGACTGTAAGGTACATATGTGATGAGTGACAGCTTATGACTCAAATATAGAGACTGACCAGTTTACAACCAGTATCAGTACCAGGCCAATGATAATTCCAAACCCATCTGTATATAGTATAGTGCTCTGTGCCAAAGAGCTTTGAATTTGACCAAGGATTGGTGGACTTATGGGTTGATTGCTAAAGGAGAATAAGAAAATGGGAAGCTATCTACCCCATATGATCTCTCCACCACTTGTGGTTGGAATTCATTTCCCTTGCTGTCTGAGTCTCTTCAGCATGCTACAAGGCTACTTGAGTGCAGCTTGGCAGTTTCTAGGGACAATGAAATGTCACTTGGGCAAAAATTACCTGAGTTATGGTACTATAGAGGGTCTCCCACTTCAGCAACTCAGAACTAGTACCTATCTCAACAACCACCAGCCCAAATCTGCCAAGACTGACATTAATTCACAGCTAGCATACTTTATATGCTCTAATAGTATTATCAGTGGATTCCATTTACAATTGGTGATAAAACAGGGGGGGTTAGGAGGTGGGCAAAAATCCGCCAGCTTCATAGACTCTCACTCACATTTTCATCTTACTCAAAATTGGACCATTTGACTTAATTTTTGGATTGACATGTAGGCCTTGGAGTTGTCTATTATACTGCTCTCTCTGATATTCTCTCCATTGTGTGGTTGTTGAGCAATTTGCAATTTTGAAAAAATTCCGGGATTTACAAGGTGCCCCGCTAGCAGCTTGTCAGGTGTGGGGGCTGGGCGTGCCCACGACCCTAATAAGGCGCCTGGGCCGTATGCACCCTGGAAACCTTAAATTCTTGGCACTGTCGATCCTAGACAGCCCCGCGTACATTCGCTCGGGAGCAAATGACCACGGGCATACGCGAATTCCGATTGCTGGCGAGGATGTGCTGATATTCCCACTAGTCTACCTGACCAAGCTTCTCCGTCTCGAAGCACGATTCAATAAACAACCCCATTAAGCCAGCTACACCAAAACCATCTACCGTAGGGTCAGAGAAACCATCCCATTCGGACCCGGTGATCTCGGCTCCCTACAGCAGGCCTACAAACCACTTCAATCGAATATACCCAACATTATACCTTTGTTGACGGAAATACTGGGCTTTCGTCCGAGAGCATCGACGGGCATCGTGTCATTGCTTGGTTGCTACGTGGGCTGCCACTCTCAGTACAGTGATCTTAATATCGTGTACTTAAGCTTTTCCTTTTTCTTCTCGCTCTTTAGAATTCAGACGATTGACGTGTTCTCCGCGCACACTGCAACACCCGCGTGTCAACAGCCTTATCCGGTTATTGTATCAAAGACAAGAGGGCTCTGCCGAATCTACTATTTGTCATTTGTCGATCACTGGCCCGGGTCTTGCAGTTTCTTATACGAGATTAGACGTCAATTTCTGGTTTATGAGATAGGACGGACCGTTTCTACCCCTAGTCTCTGCTCACTCAGCTTTGCAGATGTCAGCTTGAAAGAGATTTAATCTAATAACTCTAATGATTGCCATGTCAAGTCTTATTTAAACACCTCCCCGAGTACCACATCCTGTACAGCGGATTTCACTATGTTCAGATATATGGAGAATAATATGGTGTTGCACGGTTTCTACAAAAAGGGTGGGTCCATTTAATATGCTCCAATTCCCTTACAGCCATAGTACGTATTCATTACTTAATTCTCCTAGATTCTGGTATAAACACTATTCGTGCTTTGCCTCTTCTCTCCAGCCCCATCCGATTGTTCCTACTGAGGTTGCACTTGTAGCCCATTTATGTTAACAAACAGATTCCATCAGTCCCTTCAAGCAATCATGGGCCGGCGTTATTTTGCAAATCCGGTTCCACTTTAGGCGTTGCCACAAAACTACAGGTAGCACGGTGATAACAATCTGCACCACAGTAAATGCTGGAAACATCCAAAACTGGGCCGCGGTCGTAAACCGTCCATCGTTCTCATTCTTGGTCAGCCCCGAGCTGAATACCGTCTAAAAAACAACTAATAATTAGCATCGCTGTGAAATTGCGCCATATGGCTACTGATTCGCTTCGTTTCTCATCAGATGAAGCCGTTGTCATTTCTTTGATGACTGCGGAAACAGCCACCTGGGCAGAGCAAGGGATCTAGTTACCGCTATCAAAGTAGCCGGAAGATATAGCATCGCGACGAATGTCAGGACGTTCAGGGCCCTGGAGTCTCTTTGTGATTCTTCTGCTAGACGAGCTAATGTTTGATTTTCCGCGTTCGAAGCAATGATTAGCTGCTTCACCGCCTCACCATTTTGATGAATCCGTTCGTTAGTTTCTGACATCTCAGTTGTAGCTTTGGCCACCAATTCATTATTCTTCACTAGGTTATCGTTGTTGCGTTGCTGTAGGATTTCGAATAGTTACTGCGAACATTAGTTAGAGAACATATGGCTCAGGTAAATTCCAGATGTAAGACGACAGTACCACTTTCGAAATTCCTTTAGAGTGTTCCAATAACATTGATACGCTACGGCTATAACTGCGAAGTTGGGTCATATATATGGACAACCTGCCTGCAAATGAACTATGACGGTCATGGGCAATTATCGCATTGGAATGAACTTCCAAACCTATAGCCACATCCATGTGCGACTCTAGAATAGCTTGGAGCTTTAGAAACTTTTTTCGAAGTCTCTGGATCTCCTGGACGTCGGAGAATGTTAATCGGTAGTCACCGGGGTCGAATTTTTCCACTCTAGAGAATAGCGCTTTCTCCTCCTATACGTGGTCAGTATAAGTCCCAGTAGATGTAAGATTCCCTTGACCGACCATTTCATCTAAACTTTTCTCCAAATCATTGATGTACTGTCTCCAATGCCGCCCACAGGATTCAAGCAGCAGTAGATGAAGTACCATAGGATTTGGATGCCCACTGTTAGAGTTTATGTGCTCGATAGCTTTGGCGTTGAACATATTTGGCGTTTGTATCATTATCCATCGAGACATCTTGGTTACAACATCATATCGTTCACAGAGAGCAGTGTGGCGGATTGGCCACGGATCCCCGGTTTGCCGACCATTTCTTGCGGCGAATCGGATGTTATAGCAAACTTCTATAACTTTATAAGAGAGCGCAGCCTAGAGACACCGGGGAAGAAACATACCATGTGGTGGTGGAAAATGTCCCTCTCATGGGGAACCTCTCGATTGGCGATAAAAGCAGTTAAAGTTTTCGTCCTCCGCGCTAGATTTATACCCAAAACCATGGACGAAGTCGAGAAATGCATCGGAATGACCACAAAATTTTGACAGTTGCTGAAACATCTTCATGCTAACATCAAGAGAAGACTAGGTGTTTTCTGCCGAATACTGCTACCCAGCGTTAATACGTTTGGACTCACTAAGATTGCCGGAAGTAGTCCCACAAAAATGCATCCATCGCATCTCGTGAATACTGAATCCCCATGGCATGTTAGTCGGCATTATTGATACTTCGAATAGGGTTCACCACATTCAATGTCGCTTCAAATGATGCTGCGCTGTTGATTAAGGATGGGTATAACTCTAAGGTCAAATGTTGTCGGTAGCTCAATTTCCCATAGATATCAACATACTTTCCACTGGCTTCTCTCCAGCTGATTACTTCAAATGAGATCAGAAGTAACGTAAATGAGGTACAACTTTATAGGTAGTCAGTAGCCCGGTTGAAATTCGAAGGGCTCGTTGAGAGACCTTGTATTTCGCCTTGAATTTCGTAGGCAACCGATATTAGTATCTATCACGTTTGCTAGCACATGCCTACAGCACAAAGACAAACCAATGTTTTCTCGTGCCTTGTGATGTGGATATAAACTGAAAGTATCACTCGCAAACTAGTGGCGCTGGCCAGTATGGCAAACATTATAAACAAATGTATGCGTGACCCAGGAATTTCTCATATATTCCATAGACTTATGCTTTGGCGGTCGCATGGAAAGGAACTGTTTTCTACCTTTTTCCGGAGACTTGTTGGAATACTGTATAATTCGGCTGTAACCGTGATTTCTCGAGTACCCGACAAAACCACGAGTTTCCATTCGCTCTGGCTCGAACTCGCACGAGTTGGCATATATCAGCTGGACTTGACGAATACATGCTGCAGAGACGCATCTTGAACGCTACAAAAATCACGCATCCAGCTTAGCAATGTTGTTGTTGTTGTTTATTCATATTGTATTCACTCTAATTAGAGTATGACAAAGACCGATTCCCCTCCGCCTCCGGGTGAGCCGGCTAGATGGCGGAGCTCCCCACCCACTACCCAAAAACGAAAATTCACCCCCTCCCCTCTTCCACCATTACCCCAGGGCACCATATTCTAGTCCTCCCCCAGAAATGTAGCTTAGCAATGTTTGTGGTAGATTTATCCTGCCATCTGTGGAGTCGAAGAATTTGGATTGGTCATCTCGGTGTTGGCATGGGATTTGGCCCGATGGCTTGTGTGGCGTTCGGGGGCTTACATACCCCATCGGCCTAAGGCTGCGGATATGGACGGTGGCTGGCGGCCCTCATGGGCCGCCACCAGCCCCCATGCCGAGGGGGAGGACTAGCCCCGGGAGTTATGCCTGGCATCGGTCTCCGGATGTGATACTCGGCTTCGCCGAGTATGGTCTCTCCTTTCCCATATATTTGCCTGTCTTTCTCTCTCTCTTTGCTATTTAGACAATCACTTTTGTACAATAGTCAATTCAATATCTCTATTCATACTCGATTAATCTCAATACTCGGCTCTTGACCGGCATGACCTTGCATTGCAGGACGCCAGCAAATATTCCACAGCCACACAGGTATATTTCGGAGGCTCTTCATTACTGGTCAACGCTGCCGGAATTCACTGCTGCCTAAATTTCAGACTCCCAGGCTTCACTATCAGGATGCTGCACTCCTACGGCACTTGGACGGGATTACTATCCGCTGGGACGCCCGCTGTGGTGCCTAGGAACCCACCTGATAGCGGTGACAGCATGTTGTGGAACAAAAGATAAATAAAGTTGTACCCGTGCACCTATTGGCGGATTCTGTCAATCAGTTCCCGATATGCGGATCCACCCAATCCATGGATGAGGTAGAGGTGTAACAGTACAAAATCGGGACAATGCTCATTAAGTATATAGATCGGTCCGCATTCTGTTCTGATTTTCGTACACCGCTTCATGTACCTACAGTTCAAGGCAGTGCGATCGGAAGGTTGACCTTCGATGGATCGCATGCCGCGCCCTATATTGACCGGGCACGCTACTCAAGATCGGGTGTTCACCTCCGCAGCAGACAGCAGAGTATTGAGGTTTTTTATCCCGTATATCTGCACATGCAGGATATATGCACTTGTGTTGCATCTAATTGAGATAGCAAAAAGAGGAATTAGAATGCAAGGTACGGGATCTGCGATAAGGCAGTTATTTTACATCAGTTAATTGATTTTGTTAAATATATAGACTTAGTTTTGCAGCTAAAACTCGCAGAAGATGGTAGGCGACTGTTTATAACACCCTCGAGAAAGCGCCCGCCCAAGGGCTCACGTGGTCACGTTCGGCCCCAAGATAATCAATCCTCTTTGCTGATCTCTTTTTTCCCCTCCTAATATAATACCAGTTAAAACGCACAATCAGCGTGGAAAATCAGTGGTGGTACTTCCGTGAGCTTTCGAGGTAAGATCAGGGCATAACGATCGCCTTTGTCCTTGTTTAATGGTCAATTAAGGTAATTCAGGCCAATGTCCGCATGTACGCGACGAACCTCGAGTTCAAAATTTCCATTCCCGAATAGCTTAACGAGCAGTACACAGAGCTTTGCCTTATCGACGTAACGCTCTTCGAGGACTTCATTAGCCATTTTGTTGAACTTTTTAGTCTGATATATGTTAGGCGGTTTTGGCTCATGCCGTCCAGGAGTGGGCTGTGCGGTGCTGGGGAGAATAATTCCGTAGCTCATATATATATGATTAGGCTTCCGCCGCTTCGACATTATTAGTGTCTTATTAGCTCAAGATTGACTGAAAATAGTGTAACATGCAGGGCCATTATTTCGTGTTCCGCTTGTCAAGTAACCATTCGGCGAGACCCCAGCAAAATGTACTTGTTTCCTTTTTTCTTTTGACATATGCATCCGATGCACTGAGCGTATACTCTGTGGCAGTGTCACTGGAAATTTTATGCATACAATACACGAGATCGCTCACAAAATCTTCTGCGCAGCTATGCTTTACACATCAATAATTGCTATTACAAAGCCTCATATGGTCCTATACCCTGCGCCCCGCGTTCTGTGTCTGTATTGATTTCGAGACCCAAGGCAGACATTGCATTACGAACCGCCTAAAAAGCAATATATTGTCAAATTCTGATCTTTCTCTGCAAGCAGCCAACTTGTCGCGTTATCTCAAACCACGTCTTGAATCACGTGATTGTTGATGTATTGTTTTATACAAATTGATCAGACGATGTCTGTGCTAATTTCCTTCATTAGATAACTACAGAAACAACCTTTATGGCCTCGTTACGCGAAAGGTTGCGAGAGTGAAACAGCTGACTCAACATTTCATTCCTAACATATCCCTAGAAGAAGCAATTCCTGAGGACTCTATCGGAGATGTTCTTTCTGACTCCCAATTTGCCACCAGCTTTTACAAACGAGATGAATTGGCCCATCTAATTGCGAAAGGTGGGAGAAAAACGCTCGCGATCTTAGTCCTCATCGGTATGGAAAAGGCGATTTTGAAGTTTGTCGAGACCGACCAATTACAGATGTTTGATCTGAAGCTTCCTCTAGACATTGCTAAGGCAGTATAAATACTTAGAGACAGTGACGCCGCAGAGAAATTTTGCGAAATGCAGTGGGAATTCTTGGTGCCAATTCTTCGAAAAGACAGATCTCAGCGCGATTTTGAATACGATAAAACAATACTACCGTTCATGAAATCCGAGCAGTTGAAAGCAGGAGGGTTTGGTGATATCTTTAAGATTGCATTGTACCCATTTCACCAGCGGCTTGTTGATCTTGATTCTAGAGGAAATGTAAGTGTTTTTTAGCATGATCCAGGCACAGTGACTGACTCACAAGATGAAGGCTGTTGCTGTTCGAAAAGTCATCCGTTCGAAGAAGCAGTCCGGAGAAGAATCCGAGGAAGAACGAATCGAAGTATCCCTTCGTTCTCGAAAATACCCAAACATCATCGCCCTTCTAACGTCCTACAATCTCCATAGTATGCACAATCTCATTTTCCCGTTGGCACAGGGAGATCTCAAAGCACTGCTGCGAGGGGAGATGCAGTGCCCACCGAACCTTTGTCAAGAGCATACAATACTACGTGAAACGTACGGTCTATCCTCTGCTATCGAAGTCGTCCATGCGTTCTTTGTTGGAAACTCCGACCTGACCCTAATCGGTTGCCATCACAACTTGAAGCCGGAGAATGTACTTGTAAAGGATGAGAAGTTTCTTCTTACAGACTTTGGATTATCTCGACTTGAACGTGCCGAAGAGTGGTCACAAGAGTTAAAGAAACTTCAGGGATTTTATTTTGCACCGGAATGTGAATCGGTCTAAGAAGCGTTCAAGAAGAATAATGTGGGCAGGCCGAGCGACATCTGGTCATTTGGCTGTATCCTCGCCGACATTATAACTTACCTTATACAAGCACCGGATGGAGTTCAAAGGTTTGAAGACAAACGAAAACATAAGATATTTGTACCATCATAGAACATTATATACAACTAGTTCTTTTCACTAAGACGGAAAACTAAACCCTGGCGTCAAAGCGTGGCTCGGAGAACTGAATCATAACTCGAAATCCAACGGCCAAAGTGGTGCTCTTAGGTTGATCCACAATATATTACAGGCAGATTCCCTCGCACGCCCAAAGGTAGACCTAGTAGTAGATGCTCTTTTCTTTCTTGCTCAGAAAACACTTTTCGAGTTCATCGACCAAAGGACCAAAAGCTCATATACCAACTGAGCCAGAAAGACGCCTCTTCAAGATCGGGAAACAAACAACTGGAGATGGACACTACACGGTACAAGATCTGGGGCCGGATGGCCGGACTTACAACAGAGTTTGTCAGTGTTGATGATGTCCGGAACCATGCAATCATGAAATCTAGTAGTCTTCTTTTCGAAGTCAACAACGTACTGCGGGAGATCGAAGATGAGATACAATTCATACATTCGTGGGACAATCGTTCTCTTGAACCAACATATTTCCACTTGAAATCGCTTACAGACAAACTGTGGACCTACCTCCCTTCCCATCTGATTAGCCAAATGAACCTTGAGCTACAGAGTACAATGTTGGATTCGAAGTCTCCTGAGGACTTGCAAAATACAACTGATACGTTTCAGAGTAATATATCTCCGGCATACTCTGTTATTGGTGCTCTTGCCGAGTTCAAATATCTAGCGACGAGGGATGATACTAGCTACACCGAAAGCAGCGATTTACTTTTACAGCCTTCTGATAGCACCGATACGTTTGATTTCGATGTCCATCGCCTGGGGAAATTTGCAAGCAAAGATGTGAATGTTTTGGTTGAACGGCTGATTTGCGGTCCAACAGTCGCTGATGAACTATCCGCTCGAGCTCAAAATCTTGGAAGTCCAATGGGGGCTCAATACCGCAATGCAGTCAGGGCATGCTTGACAAGTGACTTCATCACCAATCGTGGTGGAGACGAATTGCGAAACGATTTCGAGAGGAAGGTATTAAATCAGCTTATGAAGTGCCGAGCTTAGTAACGGTTCATAGCGAGGTATCGAATGTCATTCTATCCCTCTCTTAAGGAATAGGTGCTGATTTTAATACCTAGACTCAATGGTGGGGTTTCGGGAGGACCACGGATTTCCTTTTCTGCCGCAAACAGAATGCTTTGAATGGTGGGTATTGGGAAGTTTGGGAACGGACAGGCGCGATTTCGATGGGAACATGCACAGGGGATTACCTATAAATGCTGACATTGGTAATTTCTTACTTGACATCATTAAATATTTATCAAAATTCGGGATCCAGAGTGTCACCAATGAGCGCGCCGCACAATAGGATCACAATTCTTACGTGAAATGCCATCTATAGATCTGGACTGGTTCTGAGGAAGCGATATTGAAAAAAATTTAGAGCGGCCAGAAAGCCGTTTGACTGATCGGAGCGGTAAAAAAGTTCGTCTGAGCAGCGGTATTTTCCGACCCAATGTCCTCCTCGTAACTGCACTGACGTCATGTCACATGAATCATGGGCACCAAATTTTCATGCCTATACCACTTATCGGTCAAGCCACATAACGAGGGAGCCTGGCTATTGGTAAACCCAGTGTAATGGTCAGTTCCACCGTTTTGGATAGGTAATCATTGGCCGACATGGAGCATACTCCCCACGAGGTTTTGCTTCTGCGCCAGCATTGCACTTATTATTACATGCTGCATGAGAGGCTACATATCTGTCAATCAGATAAGGAAGATAGCACAAATATGGACACCTTCTTTGAAGTCTCATGGACATGGTACTGATACCATCAGACAATATCTGTGACGCATATTTCCAACTCACACTCGCGCTCTAGGACACAACACAAGTACTTACACGCTACGCTAGAACAGAGCTTTTGACTCGATAAAGAAACCCAACCTCAGGGGGAGATAAAAAATTTAACAATTCGCCGCATTAAGTACGATAAGGTCCATGCTTGTCCGCGAACATTGTGCCAGATGCAACAGTGATATGAGCGAATGCAAATCCCTCACCAATAATGTGTTACGTTCATCGCTTTCATAGATAATGTGATGTAACTGCCATTGATAACTGCCGTCATGTCACACGATGTTGCAGGGTATCAGGGTGCAGCGTTAGCATTCTGTAAAGTAGTACGGATAATACGCAATGGTTTACGCCTTATATTTATCGTCCTTAGCTTGCAACTACGGCGCCGCGCATCATTCTCCACAACCACTCATCAGTACTTCCCCGACAATGAGCTCAACGCAGTACGTGCAGTCATCGCAGTGCCCATCCTCCGATGATCAATTGGTCATACCCCGTGCCACTAATAAGTTCTACCCTGACATCCATTGCAATCTTGTTTCATTCCTATCGCTCGTCCAGCGCCTCAACATTGACATCGTGCCCATCACCTGGAACGCCCTCGATGCGGCAGCTCAAGGCGGTACAGCCAAGATTTACCAATCTACCGTTGATGTCCCCACTGACTTCGCTTACAAACGCACACGGACCTCTTCGCTGGGGATAAAACGAAGGCTTTTCGGATCTTAATGTCGGAAGTCTCGGTATTGGGGAATCCGTTTATTAGAGACCACCCTAACATAGTTGACCTTGAAGGAATCACCTGGGAATTGGACAATGAGAATTTAATACCTGTATTTGTCTTCCAAAGGCACAACTGGGTAGTTTGGATCATTACCTGAGATCGGAAGGAAGAATGAGTTCGCTCGAAGACAGGCTTAAGATCTGCCTAGATGTTGGGAAGGCGATTGCAGCCTTGCACAGTACCAGTATGTGTTCCCGTGACCGAAACTTGGCCGAGTTCTAAGATAAGAAAGATATTGTTCATGGCGACATCAAGCCAGATAATATCCTTATCTTCCATCTTCCATAATACTGATGGGAATCACGATGACGACGAACACGGTGGTGACGAACATCAGAATAGTGCCGGGCGTCTCACGGCGAAGGTGATCGATTTCGGTTTCTCTTGCTTCGGTTTAAGTCAAGAAGATATCGTTCAGCTTCCCCTTTCATGGCCTTGGTATGCCCCAGAACGTAAGATAAACTATCGTTTCACCCTCAAGGATGCAAAATGCACGGATGTGTACTCTTTTGGGATAGTGTGCCTCTACGTTCTGTTTTGGAATCGCTTCAGCGAAGACTGTGCAGGAACTCCGCAGAAGCGAGATGGTGAATCAAGACTTTGCCAGTGGAAAGATTCTTCAGAGGGAATTCTTTCAAAGGCGGAAGAACATTTGGATAAAACAGTTGACGAACTATTGCCTAAAACTTCTGCGTCCAATGAATCCTTGAAACAGTCACTGCGGGCGTTTTTCCAAGCCACACTTCACGACGAACCAGACTCTCGGAATACCGATTTTCAAACTCTGATAAATTTCCTATCGTAAGTAGTTACATTACCCATGCATAGAGCTTATAAGTGTTAATAACTACCATCGACAAGGGAACCTAATTCACTTACCATTCACCCGATTTCGCAGACAGCAATCTCTGATGTTGACCTCATTTCCCATGCCGATTTTAGTGTAAGATTGAACATTTATGGTACGAAGCAAGAAGTAACTGATCATTTATTAGGTGGCTGATTCGGTGGGTGAGCTGAGCGCTTTCGACTATCAGGTGCGGCAGAAAATCAAAGAATCCATTGAAACCCGAGTTTCGTATTACATTGATGACGAGCCCAACTGCCCTACATATCAATTAAGATCCACATTCCAGTTAGCCTTCTGCTATCGTTTAGGATTTGGTGTGAATCCAGATGTGTCTAACGCTTTGCGTTTGCTGGAGACAATAGGCCAGGAGATGCATGCACTTGAGAAGGAAATCAAATTTCTGCAAAGTTCAACGCGAAGTCGCTTCAATAACAAAATGTTGTACGATTTGGTATGGAAGCGAAACTTTTAACACCATGAATCTGTCGGTACAATATCTGAAGCACATGCAGCTAGAGGAAGTCACATCTTGCCAGAAGAGAGAAATTTCGAATATGGAAGCCCCTTGAGTGTATGCATCCTGTTGTTAGAAGCCTTAAAGACGTATTGATTCAGTGCTTTACACTCTATGGGAATTTCTCAAGCGCTGAACAAACAACAAATGAGCTGCTCGAGTTATTGGTAGGGTCGGAACACCTAGAGACGCTTGCCTGTAGGTCCAATCTCGCACAAACATACAGAAACCAAGGACAGTGGGAAAAGCCAATGATGTGCTATTTCAGATCGTAGAAATGAAGAAAAGAATCTTTAGCGGAAATAATCCAAGCGTTTTGACCAGTATGACCAATCTTACATCGACATACCGATGTCTGGGACGATACAAAGAAGCCGAGACATTGGAGCTGCAAGTGATGGACGAAAAAAAAGAAGATATTCGGTGAACACCACCCAAGTACCTTAGGTGCCATGGCCAATCTTGCATCGACATACAAAGAGCAAGGGCGGTTGGTAGATGCCGAAACATTGGAAGTAAAGGTCATGGAGACGAGAACAGAATTTTAGGCGCGCAAGATCCACTCACGTTGATGAGCATCTCCAACCTTGAGGAAACGTACAACGAACAAGGGCGGTGGATCAAAGCCGAGGAAATGAAGCTAAAGGTCCTCGAGGACAGAAAGAAGATACTCGGTGAAGATCATCCAGAGATTTTGGACAGCATGGCCAGTCTTGCAACGGTATACCAGCAGCAGGGGCAGTGGACGGATGCCGAGGAGCTGTGTGTATTAGCCATGGAGATGAGTTTGAGAGTGCTTGGTCCGGAGCATCCAGGTACCTTAGACAGAATTACGACCCTAGCATCGATCTATAGCGACCAGGGCCGATGGGAGGAAGCTGAGGTCAAAGAAACGCTGGTCAGGGAGACACGCATGATGGCACTCGGCAATGAGCACCCATTAACCTTAGACAGCGAATCACATCTGGCATCAATTTACCACAATCAGGGGCGTTGGAAGGAAGCTGAGGAGCTAGAGAATCATGTGATAGAGATGAAGAAGGAATTACTAGGCCAAGAGCATCCAGACACCTTGAGTAGCATGGGAAAGCTCGCATTAATATATAGGAGTCAAGGGCGGTTGGAGGAAGCTGAAGAGTTGGCATCGCGGGTTATGCGGACACTCCAGAAGGCTGTCGGTCAAGATCACCCAAACACTTTACTGATCATGGGAAATCTCGCGACAATCTACAATAACCAGGGATTGTGGGAGGAAGGTGAGCGACTGCAGAAACAGGTCATGATGGCAAGAAAAAGGGCCTCCATTGTCAACCTTGCCGAAACGCTTTGGTGCCTAGGCCGGTGCAAAGAAGCAGAAGTGCACGAGATAGAGGTCGTGGAGATCTATCAGCGGACACTCGGCAGCAACATTCAGCACGGAAGAGCGTTGGGGAGAAGCTAAGAAATTGTTTACAGAAGTTATCGAGACGCGAAAGAGTCCTTGGTCTGCGCACCCAGACACGATGTCCAGCATGTCAAACCTCGCGACAACATATACAAAGCAAGCGCGCTGTATGGAGGCCGAGGAACTACTTATAAAGGTCGTAGAACAGACAAAGACAACGCTAGGCCTTGAGCATACCTTAACGGTGGCCACTATTAAGAACCTTGCGTCGACCTTTGGAACCAGGGGCGGTGGAAGGAAGCGCTGGAATTGGAATTGCAGACAACGGAAGGAAAAATGGCAACGCTTCTGCTTGAAGGCCATGATACCTTGACCGTTATGCAGAATACAGAAGAGCTACAGGCTCGTGTCGGCGGCGGCCCCACAGCTTCGATTAACTAATATTGAAGATCAGAAATGAATAAAATCAGCGCATTTCAATAGTATGCCGTAATGACCCATCCATTGTTGCTACTATTCGCTAATACTTTGTACCTGCAGAACTATTTAGCGATCTCCCTTAGTATGTACGATGGCCCTAGCTAATTACCGATCACCACACACCTTAGTCATATAGGCTACGCTATTTTGATATGTATTGTTAAATTGATGTGTGCTACTGTCGTCCTTTGGAATCTTGAGGATCATCTTGGAGGTTGCAGGGCAATTCATTAATTGGTGGAAGAGCTATTGGCGATTGCAAAGTCCTTGTTTTGGCTTTGGTGGTTTGTGTTTAGCAGGTTTTAATTGATGTAGTCCGTTACGTGCTTGCAATTGCACAAATTGACAGCACTTAGCTTTGTATGTGACTGGAATCGGGAGTAGCTTTTCATTTCACTCCACTGGCCCGATTCGTAGTATCAATCTATCCAAATTTATCTTAACGAGATTAGCAGATACGCGAACGATTTTGAAGCCTGGAATACTATTGGCACACCCTCCATGAATCACGGCGAAGATGTGGCCAGACGGTGATGTACTGAGCATGATACGCGGAACGACACAATGCATGTATATATAGAGCTGACACGAGCTGACCGCTAGCAGGGCTGATGGTACACTTCTCTCTCATATATAACTTGCGTCTTTCTCCTTCTCTCTGTGCCTAAGTCTATGCACACGGTTCTCCCCATATTTCAACAAGTATTGAATTGTGCGATACTGATGAAGTCTCTTGATCTATCTAAAGGTAAAAGAACCTATGCCTTATATACAATGAGAGCCCTGTGATTCCAACAGTCTCCGGAGGCCTTGGCCGTCGGGAGTGGCCGTCGGGAGTGGCGGTCGGAGTGGCGAGTGAGACCGGCGGAGCGGCAGGTAGCAAGAGAGAGAATTTGGGTAGGGGTGTAGCGGCGACTCCGAGAGACCTCTCTAGGCCTCATAGCAACAGTAAACACACCCCACATCCATCGACAGACATCTGTAGTGCAGTCCAAGCCCGTACTAGGCACAGGTCGTTTCCAGAAAGCCAGGATTAGTCATATTGGAGGCTACATCAAAAATGGGCGGGCGGGCTGAACACAGCTGCTGATTTCATCGGCAGCGACAACGATAAATATGTACGCTCCACACAGTAGAGTGAGAAGTCTGATATAGAGATGGTATTGATCTTGCTAAAGCCATGCAAACCGTGAGTTTTGTTTTGCGAGGTATGAAAGCGGCCATGTAGTTGCGTTACGGGATTGACCCAGGGATGGGGTGGAAGTAACATGGGCAGAGGGAGGTTGGAGAGGTTGAGCTGGGGCGGGGGAAGAGGATTAATTCTTGAGACGTGGAGTATGCATAATTGCACAAGTAGAACGTGGTGGAATGCGGCAGTACCTAAGGAAGTAAGGAAGTACCTACCTCCTAGGTATATTAGGTAGTCTCGGAGGCTTTCCAGCGTTAGGTAACACCCAGGGTCTGTTGGGTATTCGATGCTGCAGTTATCGGCCCGACATGCAAGCGAAATAAAGTCTATTCCTCACACTATGTATCCCTTAACTCGCTGGCGTGCACCCACCCCGCTGCTTAAAGTCCGGCACCAGGTACATACGTAAGTAGCTAAGGATGAAACTTCGATAAGCTAAACGGGTTGTGGTATCGAGATTTTGTAGTAGTTCTAAAAGCGCAGAATACTTATTCTCCATGATGTTTACAGTGGAGTTGCCTCTCGACCGACACTTTTTGAGGTAGTGGTTGGTAGATGCGGACGGGCTTCGGAATCGGGTGCATGAGGCGCCAATCCCTGATTCTTCCGACCTTGTCGTGGTTCCGGTGGCTCGGGCCGATGTGGTAAGAGGAACCGCGTACACAAACGGAATCAGCCGCTTCAGTTACTTTTTCGCTTGGGGCTGAATACAAGTAACACCGAACCCTGTACCGAGTGAGCTTTTTTCTTCTAAGAAAAGCACTGACCGCATTGCCTATTTCGCAACATTGCGATGAGGCGTGGGGGGTTCCGACCTCGGGCGCATCTACACAGGGAAACATAAAAGGCCCAGAAAGATGGTTCTTATTATATTGTGTGCTACGGCACTCGGGCGCATCAAGGCATGTTTAACGTAGCCCGGCATGCCGCTATTGTCTTGTACTTTCCACTGTACGTATGAAATCTCATCGCGAGCATTAGCAAATGGGTGGATATACTACATCTATTTACCGTCATCCAATATATTATCTACTTTAGTATCTCGCCCGCTACTACAATATCTACCTAGGTGTCCCTGCTATCAACTTCCGTTCAAACCGCATTTCAAACATAGCATTATTTCAACACATCACCCATATACAGTAAGTATCAATACCGTGCAATCCTGCAAAGAGGTACCGCCAAGTTCTTATCAATCTGCCACTACAGCATCATCTCCACTCCTCATGCAAGCAACAGGCGAGGTAAAAGTAACTTGCTTCCAACTACAATGAAATAGCTCGAGTTAACGCACGCATGTCGAAGTAAACACCCGAAGAATTGACTGTAGGGATACTGCTGGTTACGTGGCTACCCCGCGTCGCATAGAGTATATAGTTGAATGAAGAATGTATCCCTCCATGTAGTTGTCTCCACATCGACCTACTATAAGGTATAGGTTAGTCCGTGGTTTTACAATCAGATTCTTCGAAAAGTCGCCTCGCTTCTAATATATGAACGATGCGTCCTAACGAGCGGTGGTTGCAATGGAGGCGGAAATAATATATTAGTACTAGTCGGCGGTACTATGGTTGCGGAGTAGCTGGATCGTGCCCGCGTGGCCTCCCAAAACTGCATAGTCAAGCGCTGTCAAGCCATTTTTGCTCTTAGCCTTATGGTCGGCACCGCAGTCAAGGAGTAGCCGGACCGTAGCATCGTCGCCCCTAGATGCTGCGATGCGGAGCACTATCCCCTCGTCAGCCTTAATGCTGGCACGGCGATCGAGAAGAAGCCGGACTGTGGACTCGTAGCCCCGAAATGCAGTGTTGTGGAACACCGTCTCATCGACAGCCATGATGTCGGCGCCATGATCGAGGAGAAGCCGGACTGTAGACTCGTGACCCCCAAAGGCTGCGAGGTAAAGTGCCGTCCTGCCATCGGTGTCCTGGGCGTTGACGTCAGCACCACGTTCGAGGAGAACTCGGATTGTAGGGTCGTGGCCTCCTGATGCTGCCACGTTCAGCGCTCTCTGGTTGTAGTGGTACTTGACCAAGAAGTCGGCACAGTAGTCGAGAAGAAGCCGGACAGTGGCTTCATGGCCCTTAGATGCTGCATGACTAAGCGCTATCCCACCGTCGGCACTGAAATTGGCGCCGCGATTGAGGAGAAGCCGGACCGTGGACTCGTGACCCTCGGAAGCTGCGAGGTAAAGTGCCGTCCTGCCATCACCGTTCCAGGTGTCGATGTTGGCAGCATGAAGGCAAAGAAGCAGCCGTACCGTGGTCTCGTATCCCTTCGATGCTGCGTGGTGCAGTGACTTCGGGCTATTGCACTGTACTGTCCCGCGCAGGGCATCACATGCAGCGTCTTCCTCTCCTTCAAACCCATGTCTAAGGATCAGCTCTACGATACCATAGTGTCTCTTCTCATCAGCCATATGCAGCACTTTAGACATGCCATTAGATACGCTCTCCCCTAGCACTCCACACCCCAATAGACATCGAACACCATCCTCGTGGCCCTCGGAAACAGCTCCCTGCAGCGTCTCTCCAGCTGACCAGTCATGGTGTTCCGCAAGCCATTTAATAATGCAGGAGTAACCTTTGCAGGCGAGAAAACAACGATGATGCTCGTCTTTGTTCTTAAGAAAAGTCACAACATTTTGCGCTTCCGAGTCGTCAATCTCCACTTCTAGTTGCAGGAGCAATTCGATATCTCCTATACGGTCGAGTCGAACGGCTGTTTCGAGTAGCGAGCTAGCGAGTTGACGAAAGACACTGCATGCATGTTCGAGATTTTGAAACACAGAATCATCTCGGTACGATACGAGTGAAGGGTTCAGGAGCCCTGAGTGATACACCGCATAGTTGAGCAGCCGAAGTTGAGATGACTTTAGGGATTGAAGACGTTCACTGTAGATACTCGGTTCGAACTCCCCAGTTTCGTTAGTAACGTGCTCTCCTCCAACAAACACCTTCGCCATCTCGTGGTTCAGTAAATTGAGATACCGAAGACACGTAGAAGCGATGTTCACGGGACTCTCATGCTCTGATAAGTGAAGAGTTGACGTCTCAGGTTGTTTAAACAAGAACTCGCGGACGGTTTGGTGAATGAACTGCACAAAGTCATTCTTAACCTCCAGGAACCCTCCACACTTGGTCAATATTATTCGTCTCGCTTGGTTGAAGTTCCGCGCTCTATTCTTGTCTAATAGCTCTAGTGAGAGGTCATGGGTATTGCAAGCAAGAACGGCATTTGCTTCTATGAGTTCCAGCAAACTAAGAGGACGGCTTGAGTACGCGACCCATTGAAGCATGTGCACAGTTTCCGCCATTCCGTTACGGATAATGCGAGGTTTCTCCAATTTCGCCTGTATCCGAGCGTATAGATCGTCCAATTCCGGGGGAAGTGTTTCCAGCATTGCTTCCATATCGGCTAGTGTACTGCCATCATGTGCCATGTCTTCCAGTTCATCGAGAACCAACTTTACCCAAAGGAAAACGCCACGAGATCTTTCAACCATCATCTGACCAATGATTCGAGTCTCTCTCTGGTCAACTTCAAGAATATCGCTAATCCGTTTGGTGCCTTTAGAGACATATCGTCTTATATCCTCTGTCGTCTGGTCTTCAAGCTTGATCGTGATGCATTTCTTGAACTCGCTTTCGATCCGAGGTACTGGCCGACTGGCTACGAGGATTTTCAGGACCAGAGAACTTTCTTCTGGTTCGCAGACGCTAGACAACTGTTTCATAATCTCTCCCCGTCTGGATACATCTGACTCATCCATCGCATCGATGAGCACCCATATTGTCGAGTGAAGCTTGCAGCGCGTTTTAAGGAAGGCGAAGATTCGCATTAGTGAACTAAGTGGCCATCGACCATCTTGACGTCGCTTGAAGTCTTCGAATTCGGTTCGATAACACTCCCACAGACCGCGAACTGCGCTCAATAGTTGATACAATAGAGACTGCAACATCCATTCGTGTCCACGCTGGACTGTTCCACCTCGGTCACTATAGAAGAAGTCAATGACCACCCGGCTAGATGGGCCGCTGATATTAGAATGTCTGCTGTCGAGGTCTGTGCGTAGATATTTCATAAGAGTTGACTTCCCGCTTGCCGGCTTTCCTTGCAACCTGCGCTCTTACAGTCAATCACGAGAGACATTAAGTGCGAGTACCCTAGAATGAACCTACCAGAGAAGCAATGAAGTGGTACTGCGTTCCCATTTGTCAAACTCTGGGTGTGTCCAGATCCATTCAAATGTACATTCGTCTCTGTCGGTGACATTCATTCGCCGAGCCTGGTATTCGGGAAAGTAGAGACTCCGGAGACATTCTAAAAATCTTCAGCGTAGCAACTACTTTGAGTGCCATAGATTGACTGACCTTCCACTTGGTCATCGACTACTGTTCAGAGTGAGCATAGGTTGAACATGACCGACTAATATTGCATTACGTTACGTACATGAAGCTCGATAGATACTCTCTAGTAACCCGACCACCGCACCTGATACCATAGGATATACACCGGTATCCTGCCGAGAATATTTGCATATACCCGAATGATCGCGAGGAATTGCAAAGAGACGTTCATTGGCGATTCCAAGAGTTGCAGAAACTTTGTCAACAACCTATAACGCAGCTTAGTAAATAGCATCCCAATTACCTATGAAGGCAACCCACCAATACCCTCCTTGTCAACATCTGCTCGTACATTGACGCGACTTCCAGTCCTAAGGCTCGATGCACAAACTGCTCCGAAATATCTTGGAGCTCCAAAGATTTTGGCTCTAGCGCCTTGAGGAGATCGCTTCTAACGGCTCCGACGGTAGCGACATTGGCAATATTCCGAAGCACTCTACTTGCCGCTGCTACACCACTGCCAAGGTGCGGTGTACCCATGAACACGATACCCTTCACGCTTTTCTTAATATCACGGTAGTGCTCCTCACGTTCGTGAGCTATAATAAGTGCCTGGTGCGGTTAGAAGAGTCAGTAGGACTAATGTTGCATTGCCTACATACCGCTTTCGCAACGATACCTCCTAAACTATGAGCTATGAGAACAATCGGGATTCCGGTGCTCTCGCGTCGTGTGCGTTCCAGCTCGTTCAAGAGCTGGACGGCAAAGTCACGGATTCGGGAAACCGACTTCCCAAAGGCGATAGAAGCGTCGTATCCAAAAGTTGAAACTCGAGGATTCATGGGAGCAACACAAGGATGCTCTGGAAGTAAGTCTTTCAACCACACCTCGTCATCTTTGGTGAATGTCCTCAGTCGGTTACCGCCGAGTCCATGGATCGCAACAATCCTGTGCAAGTCAGCTGCGCGAACGACCACCTCCACAGCATCTTCATACTCGATTCCCGGTTTTGTATTTCTAACTTCGGACTCTGGGGGATAGAGTTGTAGGAGGCCAAACGGTTCGTCGTCAGGCTTTTTTCATCAGTCGGGAGTGCCTGGCTTCTCCGGCGGTTTCATCACGTACCTCCGTACGCTGCGAGAACCATGACAAAAACATGTGCATAGAGTTGTCGCGTCGCACAAAGTTGTCGCGTAAGTGCGGGGCAGTTGCAGGTAAAGTGATAGAGGTGATCTAGATGAGAATGTGCACTAGGGCGCCACGAACGAGGAAGGAATGGTTGATGCAATAGGAGAGAAGCTAGAATACGGGAAGGATAACGTGGTAGATGATGGGTATTAGTATGGAGAAGGTGAAGAGGAGCTGTCTGAGCACTCCAGTTCCTTTTTCGCTTGACGCTGAGGCGAAAGATCAAACCCCTGTAGGTACATTTGCGCACATGTGGGCTCCACCAATGAATTAGTCTCTGGCTGCTGGCGAATTTGTGCGCGGCACGTCTGATTCAGTGGACGTTAAACGATCTATTTTGATTAGCCCGACAAAACGTCTGTTTCATAAAGTTACCACGACGGAGCTTCTTTGAACAGACGAATTTGTTAGGAATTTTCGTAAAGTAGCGGATTGTGTTGTATACAGCAGACCTATAATTCAAAGAACGAACCCCAATGTAGAAATTCGGTATCCCAACTGGCACAACTCGATCCCTCGAAGAAGTGACAACTTGTCGAAAGATCCGACAGCGTGTGAAGGTTAACCAAGGTGAGTCACCCTGAAAATTCATATACATCCGAACCAAATCACATGCTACACTAAGTAGATACTTAAGTACTGATAGGTGGCTATGGTCACACGGGTAGCTGTATAGTGGGCCCCTATAGCTCTGCTGTGGACTCTACCCTCTTGACGCGACTCGGGTTCCGCAATCCGCCGGGTGAACGATAAGCCGAAAAAACGCGGCGAAGCCACTGCGCAACGGGCGGATACCACGGTGGCTCAAGCACGTCCCCTTTCGAGACGAGAGATATATAACAGCGGTAGATTAATCGATGGGCAAATTACAGTTATGTCCGTGTCCATGTGCTGCCCTTATAAAAAAAAAACCCTGAAACTAGACAGACAAAAGCAAAATCGAAAGGATATCACACCATTGCAATGAAAAGTGGGAACAACCCCCAAAGTTACTACATGAGACCGTTCCTGCGGCGCCGCCAAACGCCGCTAATCCTCATGGCCGAATAAAGACCATCGCCAAAGTGAGAAGCAACAGGAAGAAGGCAAAAACATAGATCCAAAACCAGAAGCACCCGGTCGCACATTCCCTTCCATACCGAAAATAGTAGAGCAATACGACAGTGGCACATAAATGGGTGCCAAATATGTCATGCGAGCCATGTTTCTGGTTTCAAGGTAGAACATCGGCCGTCAAAGATCTAGATCTGAGTAGTAATAACGTCGAGTGCACCTTCAACCCGCTGTTGGAGTACAACACACGAGATGCAAGGAAACGGAAATCGAGCTCTATATCAGCAAGATAACTGTTATTTTCATCCAGCGGATGCTTAATGTGTGATTGAAATAACCCGCGGATAGAGTCGATACTGCCCACGAAGGTCGTAAACCGTTTCTTCAACATTTGAAGGCTAGCCATACTGTTCTCCAACCGTTCGTATTCGTCTACTTCTGGGCGTTTCCCCCTGACGTCTTGAGATCTTTCGAAGAACGCGGTGAGGTACCGGAGAGAATCAAGACAGCACTGCCACTCGCTCGCGGCAATTCGAAGTGCGAAGTATGATATGCAGGGTATATCTGCGTTGCTCGGATCGAAGTCAAATGGCGGGCTATAAGAGGACCAGAAATGCACAAGATCATCCATGGCAGATGTACGAGGTGGCCCTGACTCCCCTGAGCTGGCAAGATTCGGAACTGACTGACTAGCTCTAGGGGTTGCACGAAGCTGAGTGGCGAAATCTACATAGCTTTTATTATAAAGTAATGTTCCAGGCGTGAGGTAGTGGGTTCTGGTCGTTATGTCGTCGTCTTCTAAATAGAAACGATCACCTTGCGGCGGATCGAGCAGCATGATGTCTACAGATACGGTCAGTAACGACATTCCGAAGGTTCGACGAGCGTACATAGTGGCTTCGCGTGTCGGGTTACTTTGAGTACAGAAATACACCTTCTGACATATGCAATACACTCCGAAGAACCAATTTCCACAACACCGACAGGGCGAGCACGTTCGAAAAAGCTCGAAGTCTTCTAGGTACACCGTGTGAGGGCCGCATAAAGCCTAGCGGCTGCACATACTCAAACATGAAATATGGCGCCTTGTTTGCGATAGAAGGGAGCATCTGCGGGAACGCCGACGATAGACCGTCCGGACCTTCAATTCCTGCTTGAGGACATCGCAAATGATTGGCGAAGAATGTAGGATTGAGGTCGAAATGAGAACCCAATGCATTGATCGAAGCACGTGTAAGATCTTCAACCAGAAGGACATGTGCGGTACTTTTGTCATTATTAATATCCGACAAGAATTTCGACAAATCATCGAGCTGGAAAATCGCTTGTTCGTGAAACCGTCTCTCACTGGAAATGTTGAGAACGGTGATCTTCCCAGTTCCTAGACTGGTACTTTCACTCAGAAATTTGGAAAGATACCCTAAATTTGGGCACCGTAGTTTTGAGGGCAATACAAATTGTTCATACGTGTACTACTCGTTTTAGCATTGTTATCGAATCGCATAATAGCTATAACTCACCATCTTCCTGAGATGTCCACTAGGCAAATACCTGTCGTAACCGTCACAACTGGTAGATTGAAACTAACAGAATAAGCTAAGTTTTCGCACACGACTATCGCACAATCTTTAAGGGAGCTAGTTAGCAGTGGTTGAGTCAATTACAATCGCAGATTGCTTTTTGTGAAGGGCATACATAGCCTTCCCGGAAAACTCATTATCATAAACATTCCAAGCTGAACTTAATTCGAAGTTATCATATCTATCCGTAGCTATAGGACGAGGCAGTTAGTATCCATGCATTGGCGACAGCAAAATGTACAGGTGACAGCCATCTCAAACCTGCCCAGTCATTGATTCCGCTGTGCTACGTATCCTCCATTGGCGCCATGGCTGCTATAAAGAAGGCTTTGAGAAACCCACGCCATCATCCTACGATGCAGGAAGATGTTGCAGTTATCGTGCTGCTGGCATTCTGGGGCTTCCTCCGCCGGACCATTATTAAATGATTATGCGGGTGATATCTTGGAACAAGTTTAACCCTAGCATTGCAAAAGCAACTCCCATTCCTCCACGGCGACTCACAGACTTATTGCCGTTGTTGTCGAGTGTGAGGCAGCACAGCTACCCGCGTGCCAGTTCCAAAATCCGGATCCCCCGCGAGACTCCCTCCCAACCAGAGCACTTTACCTTGTTAGCATTATTTGTTAGTAGAATTTTTTTCGTACTCCTTTCGGCCCCTTAGGCTCCTGCCGTTCCTTCGGTGTTGCATATGCCATCACTCCACTACGTCAAATTCATTCAAAATTTGATAATTAAGAACCTCACCAGAGCGTACGGTGCGGTTGGCTAAAATATGGAAAAGTCACCATTGAACCTGAAATCATGGCGCTTGCTGTGTTTGACAGTATCCTTATAAGCTTATTTGTTGCAGAGGTATTCATTCTAACAATACGGTAAGCACGCGACTACTAATTCGCACCAAAATCTCCACCCGCCAGTGAATGGGTATGTGGAGAGGCTGCCCAGTTTCGACTTCCTACCACAAGAATATCCAAGCAAGACTGAGCGACTCTGTGCACCATACTTGCAAGCTTGAACCAGGGCGGTGCTGGTCGGCTGTTCGGTAGCACTAGCAGACTAAGATCTTTTAAATGGGACACTATCATAAGTACCTACATCGTTGAGTTTGCTGTTGCAACTCATTGGGATGGTTCCAACAATGTCCTAACATCAGATTTACTCTAGTTCGTGAAGTAGAAGCATACATCTTCGCTATGTTCAGACCGTTATCGTGTCCTACCTCCTTCCCTTCTCTCGCACGTTTAAACATCCCGCGGAGTTCTCACCCTATCCACGCTTGATAAGGTCGGCAGCCTACACTCACCGTTAGCCTTCTAATCTCGAATCGCATGTCAAATCCTTACCCTCTCAGCTACTGCGTACACGGTGCTACCTACAACCACTGTCAGCACCTACCCAATCATCTAACCATATTCACAATCATACTGATATGCGTAGTAGGAATCATCGGAATAACACTCGCATCAACCACCCTCAACTTCCCTACCCCATGCACTCTCAACTTCGCATCCACAACACCACCCCCTAACCCTAACTCAACTAGTCTTTGCGGGTGACCATGTGGTGTCTTAGCAGCTTCTGTGCCTTGCGGAAAGACCAGTGTTCTAGATTCGTGTGTGCTGAGGGTAGGAGCTCTTGGATGTACAGGCGCGACTGGTGGTTGCTTCTCTGAGGCTACTGGGGCTGGCTCAGGTGCTTCTATTCAGTGTGGTACATTAGCTAAAGCACTCCCAATTACAGGTTATTGCAGAGTACTCTTGTTCGCATCTTTTGCGGACTGTTTCTGCATAGCCTGTCGTCTCCTATAGGCGGCTTTCTGTTTTCTATGAGCAGCTCTCTTTTCTACTTCCGTGACATATTTACGGGGGCGTCCCCCAGCATGTGCCATGCTTAATTGGTTCGTAGGTGATATCTTGGGTGAGACTGCAGTCGGTAATGTACAATTGAGTACTCGGTAAAGCAATTGGAATTGAACAAATGGTAGGAATGATAAGAATCTGGATATGAAGACCCCTTTTCAAAAGCTGATTACATATCAATTGAGACGATTGCTTGTAGATCATAGGATAGACTTTTATGAATTATCTACTCTGTCAGTTAAAATGCAGCTCGATTTCAGACCCACAGTATGATTTACTAATTTAAGTTTATATTACAATGGCAGTCAGTCTCAACTGCATATTCACATATATATGAAGGCATTGAACAAGTCCTGTTGTGACTGGTTGACGACAGGTGAAACTGAAGTTTCCGATTGGTCAGAGCTTATCTTGTGGTACTTTCAGGGGTAAAATCTACCATCTCACATCTCCCATCTCGACAGCACTGTAGTTGTCACCATGTCCCCACTCACATACTTCAGGCTTTATGTGTATCCATTCCCTCTTCCCCATCGCACAAGTCCCACTCGGATGCTAAAACGTCGGCGTAGTCTTCGTCCTAATCCACGCGATCAAATCCTCGTCACTCTGCACTTTTATCCCCGGCGTCGTTTCCGCAGGATTCAGAACCGCCAACTCCGGCCGCTTCCACAACTTCCTAACAAACCGCGTCCCTTCCAGTAACACCTGGATATCGAACGGATTCGATAACGTGCGCCAGTTGACTGCCGGGTTTTCCCAGGGGTTGGAAGAGAGGATCTCGACGTATCCTCGAAATAAGGGCTTCTGAAGCGAGGCGAGGGTGAATACGTTTTCGTCTACAGCTGTTTGGTTGGTTGCGAAGGAGGAGAGGAGAATCTTCTTTTGGGCTTTGTACCCCGCGAGAACCGTTGGGTGGATTTTGGCACGGAGGTAGTCGATGTCTTTTTGCTGACGAGCTGAGGCGATGAGTTTTTTCCACCGCGATGAGATGTATGGGAGCGAGAGGACGGTGAGGTGGGCGCCGGCAGGCCCAGAGGCGAAAGGGCTTTGAAGAGCTTTTGTAAGTAGTAGGGTAAAGATCGGGGATTGGGGAGAGCAGTACCAGTACGGTTTTTCAAGTAGAGCTCGAGCATTTCTACACGGTAGGTTAGGTTCGTAGTTATCCAATTTGGATCTGGATTGAGCGTCACTGGAATACAGAAGGTCAGCCAGTGCCTAGGGACGAGGATTCCGTAGAACGTACTATTATAAACGAGTGACGATCCAGAATTGTCCTGGAAATTGTTGCCAACCCCAGGCAAATCTACAACTACTGGGATATCAAATTTCTTCAGTAGTCTTTATCTCCAATTCCTGAGAGCTGTAGTAACCACGCAGACTGGATCCCACCAGCTGAAAGAATTACTTCCTTTTTAGCTTTCACTTTTTGCATCGGTGCCGACTTGGCAGCAGAGAACTACCAATGGGTCTTTCGACTCCCCGGGCGAGCGCCGGAATTATCGCGCGTAGGTATATTCAGTCGGAGGAAAATGCCACAGAAGACGCCGAAAAAGAGGGGGGAATGGAAGAGACCCTGAAAGTCTACACACCCATTCCGAGAAAATTCGAAGCTAGCGATAGCAGCGACAATGAAGATGATGCGATGACGGAGGTGGAGTGGAGGGACGAGTCGCCCTACATGACGCCAACAAAGAAGGGAAAAAAGCGCAATAAGGGGAAGGGGGTGAAGAGGCCGGAAACGCCCGATCGACCAATCCCGAATATGCCGCAGACGCCAAGCAGGAAAAAGTTGGAGGCTGATTGGGCCGAGCCTGCAGAGTCGTTGACGAATGAGAACGGACCAGTTAATCTGGAAGCCTTTATTGGTGAGTATCTTCGGAACACTAATGGGCTGAGGGATTATATGGCCACAAACCAGCTGCATGATGAGCGATATGATGAGTGGTGCCTAAAGCAGGCAGAGTTTATGGCGGCGCGACAAAATCGTACGGATGCGGGGGTTACCTCCAATCGTAGGACGTCGGAGAAGATTTTGACCGAGGTTGAGTTGAGCAGGGAGTATGAGGAAGAGAGGGCGAAAAAACTCGATCAGAGGTTGGAGAAGATTGAAAGAAAGGTGGCCAAGTTAGCTCCGGTTAACATGGCTAAAACAATCGAAAATGCAATGAGTGCTTGCATGGATAAGTTGGTGGACCAATTGACCGATAGGGTGGTTAAGAGGTTTGAGGATGCGGCGGAAGAAAGCCGGAAGAAGGATGAAATCCGAAGGGGGAAACAGGTAGAAGCCACCCCTGAGG
>Ga0307512_10001983_pt1 | contig 27259 bp, 29 predicted proteins | sample 14_EM_MG_FD_200267 | JGI IMG/M metagenome (GOLD analysis project Ga0307512, IMG submission 200267) | Populus trichocarpa ectomycorrhiza microbial communities from riparian zone in the Pacific Northwest, United States - 14_EM | ecosystem: Host-associated > Plants > Roots > Unclassified | place... | reverse complement strand
CCAGTACTTTTCGTTATATACCTTTCGGGGTTGTTCGGCCAAGTTGAGGAGAAACAAAAAGAGTGTGGAAGTGAGGGTATATCTTTTGTCGATGATGTGGCATGGGTGGTGGAGAGGTGAGGATGTGGGGGAATGTACACAACGATTAGAGGGATGCGCCGCGGAAACAACAATTTGGGCAAAGAAGAATGCCTGTCAGTTTGACATCGAAAAAACGGAGGCGATGTTGTTCACAAGACGAAGAAAGAATCAGGAACCAAAGATGAATGCCCGAGTAAGGGTAGGAAGTCATGAGGTTCCGTATAATAAAGAAGCGACAAGATGGTTGGGGGTATGGCTGGATGATATGCTTACCCTGAATGATCATACGAAAAAGACCTTAGCGGAAGCAAGGAGAGCGCAAAATAGAGTAAGATCCTTGATGACGAAGAAAGGATTAAGCTCTGAAGGATGCAAAAGGATTCAAGTTGCTGCGGTTCAGGCGGTGGCGTTGTATGGGGCTGAACTGTGGTGGCATGGACAAGAAGGTCGGGCTCAGGAAATACAAAGGTTGTTGAATGAACAGGGCAGAAGGGTAACCGGATGCTTTGGAACGACACCTCAAGGAGCTTTGATGAATGATGCGGGTTTACGACCGGCAAAGGCTCTTCTTAATAACCGGGTACGACGGTATAAGTTGAGACAGATGATGATGCCCGATGCTCAAGGCGGAGGGAAAATGTTAGATATACGAAGGAATGTCTTACAAGGGGTGGAGGGGATTGATGAGTTGATCCCGGAGGATAAACCTTTCGAAAGGAGGAGTTATGAGAGGACAACATTACCGACGGAAAAAAGACGCCTTAAAGGCGAAGTGATAATTCAGGATGAGAAACAAGCTTTGGTAGAGGCGAGGTTAGAAAGAGAGGGACTTGTTTTTTGGACTGATGGAGCTAGGAAAGAAGATGAGTGGGTCGGATGTGCAGTGGTATGGGAAGAAGAAGGAAGGTGGAATCAGAGGAGGATACATCTAGGCCGACAGAAGGAAGCGTTTGATGCGGAAATGTATGCGATGTCGGAAGCAATGAAGGTTGCGGATGAGATGGCAGAAAGAAAGGAGATTACCAGGGTTACGGTTTTTACGGACTCCCAGGCAACCTTAAGACGAATACAATCGGATGAGCCAGGACCAGGACAGGTGCTAGCGCTACGAACGATGAATTGGACCGACGCATTAGCCAGAAAAAATATTCAGGTGGAGTACCGGTGGGTACCTGCGCATAAAGGGATAGAAGGCAATGAAGAAGTGGATCAACAAGCAACAAAGGCGGCGCATAAGCATTGCGGAAGTTATACCGAAACGCAAAATCCGTTACCTTTCTTAGATTATGTTTCTTTCTCCCATGTTAGTCGAAGGTTGACTGAGACGAAGTGGGAAGAAAGTAAAGAAGAAATAAAAAAGATGGGGAAGAAGTCAAAGCACAGTTACCGGTATGATTTGGTGAAGAGGGGAGGTAATAGTGCGGTGATGGGAGCCAAAAAGACGATTGCGGCGAGGTTTTATCAGCTTAAGTCAGGACACGCACTGATAGCGAAATACCTATTGCGGATCGGAAAAAGAAGGGATATGAAATCCTGGTGGTGTGGGCATGAATATCAGACAAGAGACCACCTGTTTAAGTGATGTAAAAGATGGAAACGAGAACAAAAAAGGCTTTGGGTTGATGGGCAAGAGGGGGAGGATGGGTATGAGGGCGTTGAAAAGGTTTTGAAGAAGCCAAAGATTTCTTTGCCAATGTCTCTCGTTTTTGCAGAAGAAAAATGTTCGCAGGCACTGATGGATTTTGTATCTTGTACAGATGTCGGCAGAATTAGCGGGGTGGTGGAGGAGGCGGAGAACTCAGATCACGAGGAGTCGAGTGATGGGGGGGTGTAAAAGTTGATGTTGTTTTTTGGCGGTTTCTTTTGTTTTTTTTGGAGATGAGGACTCGCGACTTTGCTTTTGTTTCTTTACGTTACGGAAGAAGCGGGGAGGAAATATGTACGGGATATGCCATGGCCGCCAGCGGCCGAATGCAATATGATTACAAACAAACAAAGAAACGATGCTCTGAATCACCTCAACACATTCTTTCCTTTACACAACCCTTTAATCCATTTACAATACATTCAGTCACATTTCCTTTAGTCACCGCTTTGATTTTTTGTATGTATCACTCACCGCCTTTTGAAATCATGACACGAAGATGCTGCCCTTCTCCTCCTACTCCTTATCCCTCCAGCACCGGGACAAGCAGACGATATATCCACGACGAGGATCTCGATGACAATTTCGGCACAATACTCGAAAAATACGATGATCATCGAGTCGCCAATTATGAACCCGATGATGAGACTCTTTGTCGACCATCCAGGGAAGCAATCAGCCAGCGACCATCGAGACATTGCTTCACATCAACACTGGGAATGTGCGTTGTGGCAACGCAATTATCTCCTACATCGGTGCAACCCCTACAACCTAAGCGTCGGGAGATCAATATTGTCTGGGAGGAGGATGATGAATGCGAGCCTACGCCACTGGCATCCAAGAAAGTCTTGGACTATGTGTATAAACGATTGAATTTGCCCACTAATGAATAGATTTACTAGAGGAAGGATTCAAACCAAGCTGGTAAGCAATTGGTTGCATGGGAAGCTGGAAATATGTGGCACTATGAGCCCTGTCTTGATGAAGTGAGAGGCCTCAATGTCGGCGCAGAATCCACCGCCCAGACAACACTTTCAGGTAGTCTGGCAATGGTCATGGCACGTGTGAAGCCTATAGCTAGAAATTATGCGATGTTTGAGAGTCCCATTGTGACAAATGCGGTGAAGACCGCCCAGATTCATGGTTGGTGGTTTCAGGAAATTGCCAGGATTGTTCCAGCCCCGAGAAACTTTGAACCTCCTCATGCCAACAATTCAGTCGTAAACGAATCATCTGAACAATTGTTTTCATTGCTGACATCTTGCACCAGGCTCTGACAAAGATTTCTTGCTCCCGTGCAGCAATGGTTTACCACTGCAGGACCTCAATCCACACAATTTACGGATTTTCAACACAGTGGCCTACAGACATCCAGAAAATGGAGGCCTGGCTAGTGGCCAAGGATAGGTTTACATGCCTCACAAACGTTCCTGAGGTAAGTTCAAAGTTCCCTTGTTGTTTAATGATTGGCTTGACTATCAATTTAGGAGTGCAAGTTTCGATTTGCAGCAACTAAAATTGTTGATCATATTGACCGGACATACTTCCATTCCATACGACAGATGGGAATGAAAGATTGATCATTGATTGATAAAATCAGCCCGGCATTCATTGCCCTCACAGCAACTCCCATCCACCAGTGTCTGTCGGCCTGGAACACAGGTGAGTTGAGGGTCCCGCTGGAGTTTGTTCTAGGAGGTGGAGCACAATGTAAGTGCAATACAACAAACAATAATAACGCGTTTAATATTGCATGCACAGATGTATTTCGTCAGCTCGATGTGGATTTTTGTTCTACCTTGCCAGAGGTTCAAACTAAAAAGATTGACAATATCCGCAGCATGATTTGCTGCAGGATGCAGTGTACTGGTACAGACCCAGCGATGGCACAATGTCACAAGAATCAGGGCAGCTGTGATGAGGACTTCATTCAGTATGTCCCGGAGGAGCTGATAGAGCAGTCCGACAATTCTTTTAATCATATCACCAGCTGTGTTCCTGCTACTGAACATAGCATGCGGTTGTCAGCTGTTCTGCAAATTGGTTGGTTGGCAATCGCCAGCTGCAGCGAAGCCGACCCCTGCAGTGTCAGCAATAGTAACAGAAACGACGTCACCAATATCACCAGCATTGGGAATACAGGATTAGTCGATGGAAGTACGAGTGTAGAGGGTGCCATGTTGCTTGGCGGATAGGCATGGTGTCAGTGATCAGATATAGGATTTCCTTTGTGTGCAATTTTATTATCGGTTTCATCGATATATCATGATAGTAGTAAATGAAATTCAACTGATTGTTTACTGAAGTCTGATTTCAAACGCATGAAATCACAATTGCGACAATGCATAACCCTCCCACATCAGTTGAACAACTGCAAGGTAGTGTAAGATCTTGAATCAACAAATTGAATATCGTGAACCACTTCTGCATGGTAACTATCATTGGTCAAATTATGCCATGAGGGTCATTAAAAACAAGAACTACACGCTTCATCAAACATATGTAGCGAGAAATAGCATTAGCATGAGAAAACATTGAATTGGGCGATGTAGCAGCATGCCGAGAGAGGTTTTGAGATATTTCCAACAGACCTGTGAACTGTTTGTCAAGTGCTCATTGTTACATTCGCAAGAGTGGTTGCCCTGCCAGTGACACTTGAATACAGCATTGTGACAACTCAAAGATCACTCTGGAATGTTAAAGAAATGCCATATTTCAAGGAAACCTTGAAATTTTTTTTTTTTTGAGTTTGTGAGAATAATAAATGAAACAAATTTAATGAAGGAAATGTAGTTTTTGCTGATGTGGATTTCTAAAAGTATGCATGGAACCGAATTCAGTCAATGTAATGGAGACCACTCCTGCTATTTGCCGATAATTCCAACATAGTCCTTCTATATCATATTCACCCACTTGACAAAGGTGTTGACACACACAACTGCCAGCTATAAGGCCACAACTACCTTCAGAGTTAGCGATTGGCGTATCGTAGCCTCTGCCAGTGAGATCGAAGTCATGTCAAGACGTAGTTCATCTGCTGCCAGGTCCCCTGCCATATTCAAAACACAAACCCATCTCCTCATAATCAACCATATTGCCCACAGGTGGTGATCCAGAAACTAGGATGCAGGCAAGTCTGCAATTGAATGCATGTCATGAGGGACTTGGTCAGCTTGGAATTGGCGAATCAGCTGGGCATTCAGGAGCTTTACTGACTCATCACATCAGTCATGATTGAATTCCTTGTTGCTGGTGTGTAACGGTGACACGTAACCCAGGGCGGGGTAATGGCCATTCTATATAGTCGGCTTGCCACGAGACTTAGATCTCCAGCGATAATCTTACTTATACTCATATGTCTAACATCACTTGCACCCACGTTTGCAACCGTATACCTATAATTTGTGTTAGCAACGGGTCTGCGTAACCACCCAACAGTTCGGATTTGGACCGGAAACACAATTTGGTTAAGTTTCAGAACCATCCAAAAACCTGACACGCTGCTTCTTGGAGGTCCAAACCAGGCCCAGGACCTGTCAATCTGCAGGTTTCGCCGGATTGGGCTAGATCCGTCGGTTCCAACCTCCAGTTCTCCGTTTCGGGTTTTTCTATTTATTGGCGCATTCAGATATCCTACTGTGAATTACAAAATATTGACTATAGTACTGCATTGTCATTTTCTGATGTATTGACAACCTTCATATGGCAAACAAGTAGAGAGACACTCCCTGCCCCATCCTGACAATGAGCGTCAATGGAGCATCAACAATTGATGGTCTTGCATGTTGAGTAATCTATGTGGTGCATAATCGCACCTATCTATAAACAAGTGATTAGTAGCGTTTATCAGCAAATAAGCAAATGACATTCCCGCGATAGCCTCCTGAACAGTAACAACTTATTTCATTTACAAAGGTGCAACTAAGTGTTCACGAGCGTTTTAGACTACAAAAATGGCCAAAACTGACTGTATGGACTGTTACAGCCACAGCGCACTTCGAGAAACCATGATCGAAGGCCCAACATCGTGGATGCAGATTTTCATGATGGGGCAGGGAGTGTGTCGCTGTTGTTTTTGCCTATGAAGGATGGCAACACTTCCATTATGCGTATTCCGTGCCAAATCGCGTTTGTATTACGCGACTTTCATGACCAAAAATCGTTGACGCTCTGGTGAAGCTCATTTTCAAAATGGGGCAGGGAGCGTCTCACTATATTTTTTGCGTATAAAGGTTGTCAATGCTGTTGTTATGTATAACCAGTTCAAAATTACTCCATAATTACCACACTAACAAGACCTAAAATTGTTCACACTCTGTTGACGCTCATTTTCAAGATGGGGCAGGGAGCGTGTTGCTTTTTCTTTTGCCTATAAAGGGCGGCAACACTTCCATTATGTGTATTCACTACCAAATCGCATTGTTATTACCCGACTTACAGGACCTAACATTGTTGACGCTCCGTTGAAGCTCATTTTGCCATGGGCATAACCGCAATATGGAACCATTCACTTTGGCATACAATATCAATCATGGTCTTGTGGCAGCCGTTCTGTGCTGTTCATGTACATTCTCCTTTCTAACTACATTGTTCTTTGATGATGCATATAAATATACCCTTTGAAATATACTTTAAAGTTTCCGCTAATTGTAGATAATGATAATACTTAAAAATCCACCTGCCTTCGGTCAACTCTCGTCTTCGCCGTCGTGTTCATTGAAAAGGCTGCAGTCGTCCACAAAATGGCTGTCAGCTGCATTACCACATAGCTGATAGTGTACTAGCCTGTGGATGGACCTTCATCAGTCAGAAAATCTGGAATAAAATCTTTATCGCACAAGGGTTCCTTGGCATTTGGATCAAGATTGGAAAATCGAGTGCTGGGAAGCGGAGTATGTATATACACATATCCGGGTAGCACACCTTCTGTTTCGGAGCATTAAGTTCACTCACTGTCATCAGGTGGCGCAGGAGGCATTCCGGGCCTCAGTGGTGCCGGTCGTGGTGGAGGTGCACCCATGCCTTTGCGCCTCCAGCGGGTCTCTGGATTCTTTGCAGTGCCATTGTGGCAAGGGAGACAGCCGTCGGTTTGACTTTCCCGAACCATTGCCGTGTGTCTTGCTAACCCAGCCTTCGCCTCATTATGCACGGGGAACACAACACCCCGCATTTTGCCTTGTCGGACTTTGGCGCGTGGTTTCTTGATTAGTTGTTGCATTCCACCAATTGCGGCGCGCGAAACCCCTTCTTTATCCATTTTGGCCATATTCAAGGCAAGATACATGTTGGACTGTTCAAGCTGTACCCGTCCTCCTTGTCTTGCCATAGTAGCTGAAAAGTCGAAAACTTACAACAAATTAGTTGCTGCTTCTAGAGTGAGATTCAACTGTTATTTCAACCATATACGACTCTGTAGCCTCCTCTAAGGTCTCTGTAGCTTTCTTCGTCCATTGCTGGAGACATTGATCACCAACTTCGTCTGTGGAAATTCCAGAACTTACAACATCGTGATGTTGAATCTCGCGGACTGTGCGGACAAATGCCTTTGTTAACCATGGAGGTTGCCCATTACAGAGAGGGACAAATTAGTCACGTAGCTCTCTACGTATGCCAGCTGTGCATTATACTGGTAGTTGACCATCGTCTACCTCAATATCAATTGACTCACATGCGATCGCATGCAGCTTCTCATTCTTGCTGCTTCTGGTTTTACGTACTATTTTTAAATTTGCGTCCTGGGTCATATTGTCAGTGGCTTCAATTGCAGCGTCGCGGTGAAATACCTGGTGTCTGGGTTGCTGCTTTGCCTCACTGGGTGGCGCATTGTTTGAAGCGCCTGTCATTCGGCTCGATTCGGCTTCAATCGCACCTGGTGGAAGTATTTCTGGAGCCATGACATGCTGTAGTGGAATGCTCAGGAAGATGATCACGAAAAGAAGTGGGAAGGCCTGAACGTGACAGAGTTAGCTACATGTCAAAATGGATCGAGTGACACCCAACTTGCACCAGCAATTCGAGCTGGATCCAGCAGCATATAGCAGCATTCCGTATAGCTGCAGGGGATTCCAATGGTCCTGCGATTTGCAGTAAGTCGGTCTGATGTTGCTTGTATGTTTGCAGCGATATATCGTGATGAACGACAGGTGATATCTCATTTCTGCTAAGTATAAAAGGAACTTTCTTCGATGGAAAGGACGTCTGGTGTTGCTTGTCTAATGATATCGCCGGGATGTTACATGGATCACACACTAACCAACGAGTCTTGATGTACGGTTAGCATGACTATTCCCAATGAAGTGACTGTCAAAACGCTGATTTTGCTTTCTCCTAATTGATGTAACCTACCAACCTTGACATAAACGACGCTGCTTGCCTCCATCCGGTCCATATCTTGCTACATCCAACATCTAGCCCAAAACAAGGTCAACACAAGGTACAATGTTCAAAGCTCCAGAAAAGAACCTTTCGCCACTTCCGGGGGGCAAATACGGCAAATCGAAGAAGACTTCCACACGACGACATTATGTAGCAAATAAAGGCCAGAGTGGCTTGGAGGCAGACAAGGTCCGAGCTTCGGGAGGATTGCGCAGCTTACGATCTAAAAGGAAGCTTTCCGCGGAGACATGACCGCAAACGCACCTTTTAAGCAACGAACAGAAAGAGAACCAGATCGAGGATGAGGTGGATAGCGAGACCGCAGTGGCAAGAAAGCGAGTTCCAGACACAGAGACAGAAATTATGCAGGAGCATGAACTTATGAGGAATGTTGACGTGGCAAGATCGACGTGAACAAGCCCTGAAACAATATTTGAGGAGATGTTGAATGATATTGGAGACAGTCTGAGGGATCTTGCATGTTCCGAAGATGAGGAGGATGGGGAAGACGAGGATGATGATGATGAAGATACAGTGCTTGGCAAGCTGAGTGAAGATGATGAACCTGGCTGGGTGATGAGCACAATCTCCAAAATGGTACAGCACCACATGGAGCGCTATCGGCAGAAGCAGATGAGGCTTGACGAACTGACGCAACCGGATGGGGGGATGCAGCCGACTACTTCTGTGAGTGAGATATGAAGTACGGGACAACTGAAATGAAGGTTCCAGCAGTTGTGAAGCCCCAATCACACAGGACAGCAGCCACACCATCACCGACAACATTTGGAGAGCTTATGCAGGTTCTTGATATTGTCCGCAGACAATCACAAATGCCGCAAGTGACGTCTCGACAGGGAAGTTGTCAAATGAGGTTGGGTTCGGAGAAACCTCAGGCAGACAATCACATAGTATCTCTCATGCCTGAGGCGGTGCCCGATTCGTCACAGATGGAGACTCCAACGCCAGTTCAACCCGTGAGCTTTCACCCCAGCATATAGCGTCGCTAGCTAATTACCATATAGACATCGGATTCAGACCAAGACATGATGACGGCTACTGCGTCACCGGAAGACCACATTGCCAAAGACGTATTTTTGACGACGCATCTCGAGTAAAAACAATTTGTACCTAGTTTGTTACATGTCAGCCTTTTCTGGATTTCAGCGACCAAAATGGAACACAGGATTATTCGTCAGTGTGTGTGCGAGGGTCGTTTGGGCCATCCAAAGGTTCTAGACGCCAAACCAAGTAGATTGATGAACAATGAACTGTATATGGTGTTTCCTGTTACAGTTTAATGATAAACCAAAACCTAAATTTGGGACGAAATTTACTAACAACATTTAAGTCAGTGATGTCATACAACTCATAGAAGTAGCAGTGGAAGCACATCGGAAACCCGGATGAATGACATTCGTCAGTCTGCATCAATCCATGCAGCCGACTACTTGACTGTCCGCTCAGACCTCCTGCACATGGTCGATCAATTGAATATTACTTATGGTGCATCATGGACATTGAGGAGAGTGAGCTGGATAAGGAATGGTGAGGACATCGCACTATAATTATCTAAAACTAGTGTAGGGATTGTTACGTGGGATATTGCCAGCCGAAAGAGCCGAAATGCGATGAACCTACGTTAGTTGTCATGCAAATTACGTGTATAGTGGTGGCTCAGAAACTGAGATGTCTCGAAGATTTTGGATTCAAATGATAATACATAGAAACGGTTTACTGGCTGCCAAACAAGACTGTATGGATTTTGTATACAATTGTTGAGCACCCAATGACTGTTACTATGTCTCAAAGGTGAGCTCAATTGTGAGCGTCAATGCAGCGTCAATGATGTTTGTCATTGTATCATGGGCAATCCAGATCGTTTCGCTACAACATTCATTCATAATCCAGCTATAGCCCGCCTTTCTAGTCCAAAATGGTCAAAACAACATCGCTACTATGTCCTAAAAATGAGTGTCAACGGAGCGTCAATGACTCCTGGCCTTGCATCATGGACCATGCAGGGGCTGAGTGGCGAAATTAAGCCATAATTGAACCATCCGCTGCCGTTCGAAGCAAAAATGCTTTCGACGACCTCGTCACTATGCCCTAAAAATTTGCGTCAACGGAGCGTCAAAGATCTTAGGCCTTGCATCTTGGAATATCAAGGGGCTATGAGGTTACTTTGAGCCATAATCAAACTATCGGTCACCTTTCGCGGCAAAAATGCTTTCGACGGCTTCGTCACTGTGCCTCAACAATCAGCGGCAAAGGAACGTCAACGATTTTAGGCCTTGCATCTTGGAATATTAAGGGGGGATGAGACTTCTTTGATCCATAATCGAACTATCGGCCACCTCTCTAGGCAACAATGCTTACGACAAAATCATTACCATGTCCCGGAATGAGCGTCTACGTAACGTCAACAAATTTTGATCTTGCATCTTGGATAATCCAACGGCAATGGAACGCAGGTAACCCACAATGAACCCATCGGGTGCCTTTATTGGCAAAAATGCTAGTGAGGATATCGCATCCGGCTCCTACAATTGAGCGCCCACACAGTGTCAACAGTTTGTGTGGAGGCTCAGAACGCCACACAGCAATGAACTGTATTGTGCCGTTCCTAAATCGAGTTTCACGCGGTCAGTCTTTGCAATCTAAACTTGTATACAACTTCACAAATATGCATGCAATGTCTTACAGATCTGATTTTTTTACTTGTAGCTGTAGAGTCAATATTTGAGAACCCGCAGTCTGCCTTGCTGTATCGTTGCTTTCGGCAGTCTTTCCAGTCGGATCACCAAGCTTCCAAATTCTTACGGCCATGTGAGATTCAAAATTTTTGAACACCTCATTTCTCGAGGTTATGATTTCTTCCAAAAATGAACGTGTCTTTATTCATGATTTAAGCGACCTTACTTTACAAATCATCTTCGATGCTTGGTGGGCTTCAATTGATATAGACTTGAAGCGGCCTATTGCTTGGAATAATTCTAGACATGCGCCTTCATGGCGATTCTATTTACACTGCGGAATTGAGGAGACTGGCCTCCAAGGCATCATATGTATCATTTGTCATTGAGCTTCTCGCCATCCATCAAAACATGGGACTAGCTCAATGGGGACACATTTGCTGGCAAAAGCTCACATCGCAAAGTTAAACGAATTAACAGAGTCAGAGATTACTGAATTGACTAGTTCGATGGTCGATGAAACAGCTTTGGCCAGCATCACACACCAAGGAAGTCGAGGAATCACAATACTAAGTTCGCAGAGGAAGATCAGATTTGACATCCAGGTTGATCCATATTGACAGAAATGACAGACAAAACGTTCTAAACTGGCTGCAAAGGACTTTGAAACTTCCGAATTTCACCAAGACACATGGGATCGCTAACTCATGATACGATTTATTTCGGCTCATATTACATGGGACTCGATATCAAATCTAGAGCTACGGCGGTCACATAAAGTATTACGCGATGACCTAGTGCCGCCATCTGCTACTACCCTCAGCATCATTTGCCAAATGGAATAGGCACTGACTGTGGATGCAATTAAGAAGCAATTGCTGTCACAAAAGAAAGTTACTTTCGCTTTGGATGGATGGACATCAACAATCAAACAAGCCATAACCTCGGTCATTGCTTACTATATCGATTGAAATTTGGCATTGCATGACGTTCATCTCGTGTTTGATGAGGTTGATCCCCTGTTCTTTTCACGGTTCGAAAGCTAATTCAGGATGATAGGTCAAGGGCCTACATACGAGAACACGGCTAGGGGTACATCGAAAGGAGGTTCTTGATTGTTTCAAGCTTACCGATGGCCGTTTGCTTGGAATTACGACTGATTATGCCTCCTCAAATTACTCGATGACACGAGAGCTACAATCAACACTTGAGGCCGCTGGAACCAAGAGGCCTGCATTGAGGAACCACATACCTAGCATGGCGCACGTCATACAGCTGGCTTTAGGTGCATTCATGAGCAGTCTCGGTTTCAAAGGTGGCACCAAGTCTTGGGAAGCCCATCAGCATGATCAGCAATTTGGAGAGAATGAAAGTTTAGACATTGGGAAGAGTCAAAGGCTTCGAAAATGGGGCAACGCTAGAATCAATACTGTGTCGGCCATGACAGCAGGTTTTGCAAAGATAATTGAAAAAGTACGTATTTCAAGATATTTTGAAAGTGCTGAAACTGACCTTCATATAGCAGAGAATGCTTGCTGTATTGATTACACTAACACCTGGTCGTCGAAACGAGTTGATTGACTGGTAAACATTCAAAGTCTGCATCACGGGACTTCCAATTATGGATGCAACAACACAGTGTAACTGGACACTTGAGTTGGTCGACCGCGCCTTCCGATTATGTGCATTCACACATAAGTGGCTTAAAAACCCAAAATACAGCGATTACCCGCCACTCTTCACAACCCAACATGAATGGACGATGGTGAAGTATGTCATGGAATTGTTGAGGCCATTGTGATTTTGGACTATGTGGATGTCGAAGAGGCATACAGTCACATTGCATCATGTTATCACAACGTTCAATGATATGTTCGATCACATGGATGGCGTGACGTGAGCTTTAGCTAAGAAAAAGACTTCCTGAAAGGAAGACTCGTTCTGTGCAATGAAGTTAGCTCAACAGAAGCTGTCCAAGGATTGCGCTGACGTGGCTCCATCAACGGGCATGCTTCTCATTTCTGCACATATCGTCGATTCTCTCGGAAGGTTGCAATCCTTCAGAATGTGGGACAACGGAATGGATATCAACTCTGAGGACGAGACATCCTATACTACCCAATACGAAGAGGCCTGTCTGAAGTACCTGCAGAATGAATACTGTGCCAAACATCGACATGTGCCAGTCAATGACCACGAAAGCTTACCAAGGAGCCATCCTATCCCCTGCGAAACGGTTTCAGGATCCTGTCAATCATCCTTCGATCCATATGATTTGTCTGGCAATGATGAGGATTACACAACACCTCACAATGTGGCTGAGAATCCAGCAGGACGAAGCGATCGCGCAGCACGCTGAATGACCGCCGCCTGTAACGCCAACCAACTGGGGGTAAATTAATCCAAATCTCAATGATTACCACTCCGACCCAATGGAGATTAGCTCTACATTGTAGTTACCGGAGATCACGGACTGGTGTGGTCAACAGGAGGAAATGAACTCCACGTATGCCAATCTCTCTGATGTGGTGTGAGACACATTCTCTCTCATTCCACTGGGTGTTGGAGTGGAAGCCAGTTGATCCCTTGGCCGAGATGTTACGGCTGGAGGCGGTCAAAACCCACAGGAGAGACTCTTGGCGAAAAGGTCGTTGTAAGGCAGTCTGCTCAAGCCAATAATGGGATTTTGGCAGGCGCTCACCCAGACCTGGATACAATGGACAGAGCAAATGACACGGAAATGAAGGAAGAGGCAGAGGAAAGACAATTGCACAGAATGGCCAAGGTTCACGACTTTTTGGAGATGTGGCAGGGAAGCCCAAACCTACGTGCTGCCCAGAAGGATTCTCGCGCTCAGATCACGCAGATGACCGCCGTGGGATACATTTCCGACACAGAAGACATCGTCAATGCATCCTGATCACTCCTCCAACATGATTGTCTGGCTGCATTCAAATTGTCAGAAAGATCTCCATTGCCACCACCTTTGTCTGCAAAGGACCTCCCTGAAAGACGAACTGAAAGATTCAATGTCCGCCGAATCCGAAGAATCAACCGTCACCAAGTCGAACGAGATGAGGATAGCGCACCTGAAAGGATTTTGGACCCTGGAGATTCGCTCAACTGGAATGGGGACTTAGATAATCGTAATGGCAGCGAAGACAATTGCGGGGCGGAGGTTGAATCTAATCTGGAGCAAGACGATAGCATCGAGGATCCGGACTGCCCAGAGCAGCGGCATGTGAGCACCGGGCCCAATGTTTCCGGTTTGATTCAGCCTACACAGAACTCCAAGAGACAGGATGGAACGGCGTTAATGATGGTCAATGCAATCAAAATGAGGAGGAATAAGGGAGTGATGAACAACTGGGACAGAATGCGTCAATGTTTCACCAGCTTCTTTATGTATCTTGACCGAGACTTTTAATCAGTGATATATCATTGGCAAATGGTGAGCAGTAGCTTGTCAATATCAGTTGATAAACAGATGTATAGCTGGTGCAATGAAGCTTTTGGCAAGATACATACATTTTAGTCGTGTGAGAGCCAACAGTGCAGAAATGTTACTGCGCTCGGCTTTGTCACAAGGCCAAGTCTCAATCTGTCAGAACGACTCCCAATAAGTTCAAATCATGATGAAAACTATTATCGATGGCAGGAGATGTTGAATGGACAATACATTAAAATGTGCGTCAACGGAGCGTCAATGATTTGTGGTTTTGTAAGTACGGTAATGGAACAACATTTTGGTCGCTGTTATGCATAACCGATATATCGGCAGACTTTATAGGCAAAGGAGAAAGTGACATGCTCCCTGCCGCATCCTGAGAGTGAGCGTCAATGGAGCGTCAACAATGTTTAGCTTCGTATTTTGGGTAATTTATGTTCTGATTGTGTGTAGACATCCATTTGTCAGATATTGACAGCCTTCACTGGGAAAAACTACAGCGACATGCTCCCTGCCGCATCCTGAGAATCAGCCTCAATGGTGAGTGAAGGATTTCCAGCTTCGTATCTTGGGTAATTTGTCATCCGATTGGTTGTAGACATCCATTTGTCAGATATTAACAGCCTTTAATGGGAATAATACAGTGACACGCTCCCTGCCACATCCTGCAAATGAGTGTCCACGTAGTGCCAACAATGTTTAGTTTCACCTCTCGGGTAATTTATGTTCCAATTGGTTGTAGACATCTATTTGTCAGATATTGGCAACCTTTACTGGGAAATACTACAGCGACATGCTCCATGCCGCATCCTGAGAATGAGCGTCAATGAAGGGTCAACGATGTTTAGCCTCGTATCTTGGGTAATTTAGGTTCCGACTGGTTGCAGAGATCCATTTATCAGATAATGGCAGCCTTTACTGGGAACAACTACAGCGACATGCTCCCCGCCGGATCCTGAGAATGAGCGTCAACGGAGGGTCAACAAATTTCAACTTCGCATCTTGGTTAATTTATGTTCCGATTGGTTGCAGAAATCCATTTTTGAGATATTGGCAGCCTTTACTGCCAAAAACGACAGCAAGAGTCTCCCTGCCTCATCCTGAAAATGAGCGTCAACAGAGCGTCAACAGTTTAAGTTGTTGCATATTTGGTAATCAAGTCATCGCGCAGATCTTCGGATTCATAACGGAATTATTGACCGCCCTGATACGCAAAAATACAATATATCACAGGTATAACACCAATTCCAAATCAATCTATATTGCAAGCTGCAAAGCATGCAAAAACATATTATTGGTTGTTGAAAACGCGATTTTGATATGATACTATTAACAAACTCCAACATCAAGAGCCTTATATGAATCTATGGATGGACCGGCAGGGCGACCAACTGACAACCCACCGAATTCAGTTGGGATTGGAGTTTACCATCGCACCATACCCGAGTTGACGGTTCGGGTTTATTGACAACCTGGACCACCAATTTCGCCATGGTTTGGTTTGGACCCGGACCCGGACCCGATGTCATGGCCCGGCATTGTTGCCAACACTCTCCATAATTACCTTGCCTATCCCTATCTGGCCAAATGCTGGCGTATGTGCCCTTACATTCTATTGAGAATGCATCAGCACAATGCATTTTTGTCACTGGGATTCTCCTGGAGGAATTGGAAGTTGTTGGACCAGAATACAAGGGTGGTCAAATCATAGAGGTGACTGGGCGAATGGAGTGGCGTTAAGGTGCACCTGGGAGCACTGGTGACCAATCAGCAAGGACATAGGTGGTCTTGTGACCATCAGGGGAGTGCCTGGGAGTTCTGCCACCATGCCAGGGAGTATATGGAAATGCAGGTGACAAGCCTTAGAGTAGCTTGAATTGCTGTAGTGTGGTCAGGGAAAATCTTAACCTTCTTTGGGAATGCTGCTGGTGCCCCTGGAAATTATAGTTACTACAAATCATTACGCAATAATTAAAGCTCACAGTATTATGACATTGTTCTCATCTATGAATCTATGTATCTATGCATCTATGTATCAATATAACAATCCATCTACAGACAGTATATCCGGACTGGCTGCAGGAGTTGGGTGAGAGCAATCGGAGGAGCACCTGTTCATAGGGATCGAGTAAACTTAGATATACCCTTCGAGATTGTGATCAATAGAGGTTTCAGGATATGTTTCAAAGCGATGATCGTGTGAACTTGGAGGCAGTGATTGAATAAGTTTGGAGATTCACTTGGAGGCTATGATTGTGTGAATTTGGATGACATGAATGAGTGAGGTTGCTGATTCACTTGGAGGCCATGATCATGTGAACATGTAGAATGTAGTGCAGCAAGATTGGTGATTGAACTGGAGGGTAAGATTCATCAGCAGAATGTAATTATGTCACTGGGAGCATCTGGGATTGTCTCAGAGTTGTCGGACCAGAATCTCAGGGTGGTCAAATCTCAGAGTTGACTGGACCAACGCAGTGACCTTCAGGTGCTCCTGGGAGCACCTGGGAGCGCCGACGACAAGCCTGGGATCGCTGGTGACATGCCTGAGAGCACTTTGAATCACTGTAGAGCAGTCTGGGAAAAACAACATCTTGTTTAAGAACACTGCTGGTGCACTTGGAAATCATAGCTACTACTTATCGTTAAACGATTTTTAAAACTCATGTATTCAGTTTATATTCTCATCTCTGTATCTATGCATCTATAGAGCTACCCATCTACACATGGTATATCTCGACTGGCTGCGGGCAGTGTTGGACAGCAATTCGAGGCGCGCCTGAAGATGACGATTGACTGAACTCAGATATACACTTGGAGGCCGTGATCGAGCAAGTTTAGTGATGCACTGGCGGGCCATGATCGAGTGTACTCAGAGATGCACTTGGAGGCCATAATCGAGCGAGTTTGGAGATGCACTTGGAAGCTATGATCGTGCGAACTTGGAGGCAGTGATCGAGTGAGTTTGGAGATGCACTGCAAGGCTGTGATTGAGTGAACTAAAAGATGCACTTGGAGGCCGTTATGGACCGAGGTTGGAGATTCACTGGAGGCCGTGATCGAGCGAGTTTCGAGATGCATTTCGAGGTAGTAATCGAGTAACTCAGAGATGCACTTGGAGGCCGTAATCAAGCGAGTGTGGAGATGCACTTGGAGGCCATGATCGAGCGGAGATTGGAGCAGAGCTTGGAGGCGGTCGATGGGAGGTGTGCCTGGTACTCGAGACTCAATTCATCAGTTAATTAACTTGCAACCATGGGACTGTGACGAGGTGACTTTACCTTTGAGCTCTCATGGAGAACTGGCTGGTGGTGGTCGATCTTGTAGGGAGGCTCGTCGGAAGCTGAAGCTGCATTCAGGGGTTGACTCGTATCCATCAGAATGAAAGGAAGACAAACAATATTGGGGAGATGCTGTAGTACTCGGTTTATGCTGTACTCGGTTTATGCTGTACTCAGTGGTAACTCATGATCATGGCATGGAGAGATTTAGAGGGATGACTTAACTTTGTGTTCTGTGATGATGGTAGTGTTGTGGACAAAAAAGAGGGATGGAGGATGGAGATGGGAATGATATGGAGGATACGAGCGGATAGTAGAAATCAGGGGAATGACTGCCCTGATCGGGTTTAAAACACCTCGTATCGGTGTTATTACCCACTGGATTGGGAGTTGTACCTGCCATATTGGGAATGGCGAATTGACTCCCACACTAAATTCTCTTAAGTCCCAGTTTCTCACGATGGATTCCCCCATCTCCTCTGAACTCTCGTCCTCACCTAAGATCACGAAGTTAAGTCATCCCTCTCCATCTCTCCATGCCATGATCATGAGTTCACACCAAGTACAGCATTCCCCGAGTACTGCATACACTGAGTACTGCATCATCCGAAGATTGACTTTCTCCCACTCCCAGCCAGTCTCTCATCTCTCATCTCTCGGTGGACCTTGTTGTCCTCAATTCTCCACAATCTGACAATTATGAATTAGCAAATGAATCCAGTCGCAGCTCCCATCCTGCCTCCATTCTGATGTACCGCCTCCAGATCGACCGCCTCCAAGTACTCCTCCAAACTCGATTGATTATGGCCTTGATGTGCATCTCTAAACTAGCTCGACCACAGCCTTGGAGTGCATCTCTAGGATCACTCGATCACGGCCTCGAAGTGTATATTCATATTCGCTTGATCACGGTGTAGTGAAATGGCGGAGCTCTCTTGACATGCGAAGTGAATTTGTGACAAAGAGCGGTTCTGGCTCAAGGAGCGTAGGAAGAGGGTGAGAGCATATGAAGGGGTACCCCTGCTGTGAGGAACCACACAATTTGCATGGATTCATGAAGGCTCAGAAAGAGTGTGTGAGGAACCACACAGGTTGCATGGATCTATGAAAGGTCGGCAAGAGTGCGTGGGACCAAGAGCTGGGAAAGATAGAATGTGTATTTCATATAATGCGATGATGTCTATATACTCCCCATTGCTCAGTCCAACTCCGGTATCCTTGTATCTCGGTATGCCTCCCCACCCCTCCGCGCACGGCGCTCAGTCCGTCTCCATTTTCCCCAGTATCTCAGTATGCCCCCCACCGGCCTCCCCCTGCCAAACTGAATGGCGGTGGTGGTCAGAAACGGATTTTGTCATCACAATGGCCACTAAGTGCATGTCTGAGTTCTCTCACTCGCAGTCTGCAGGTGATCCTCTGATTACGCTCAAGTACCGTTTGCAGCCAGATTGACTGTATGTATATATAGAGAGACTTAGATAATGCATGCCATATTATGATGTACTGAATCGTGTGACTGTAACAAAGATGAATATGATAGACAAAATGCCTTCTGGTTAAGGAACCCCAAAAACCACTGCTTTGAGAATACGGCACCAAGTCTCCCGCAGACCTGCGCAGCGGTCTCAGCTTCTCCGAAACTTGAATATCCTAGAAGTCAAATATCAGAGCATCCTGAATGCACCTCCATAACTGCAGGTGCTTTCAGGATCACCTGAGAATGCTCCTGCAGAGTGTGAGAGCACTTTGCTTAGGTCCAGGGGGGCCTGGGAGCATCTGAAAGTACTTGGAAGCACTGGTGAGGTCGACTGGAGTGTCTGGGAGGTATGCATGTGGCTTCTGGACTGATTTACATTTTGCTGATGTAGCTTGAACTCTGACATACACTTGGAGGAAGCAATCAATTGAAATTGGTGATGTACCTGGTGGTGGTCAATCTGGAGATGGTTGATCTGGAGATGGTTGATCTGGAGGTGATCAATCTGGAGTTGGTCAATCTGGAGTTGGTTGATCTAGAGGTGGTTGATCTGGAGGTGGTTGATCTGGAGGTGGTTGATCTGGAGGTGGTTGATCTGCAGGTGGTTGATCTGCAGGTGGTCAATCTGGAGGCAGTAGATCTGGAGGTGGTCAATATGGAGGTGGGTAATCTGGAGGTGTTCGATGTGGAGGTGGTCGAATAGGAGGTGGTTGAATAGGAGGTAGTTGACTGGTAGATGGTAGATTGGGTGGTAGTCAATTGGGAGGTGGTCAAAGATGAGGTGGTTGACCTGCAGGTGGTTGATCCGGAGGCAGTCGATTGGAAGGGGGGTGCGACAGCCGCTGGGAGTCTAATCGTTGGTCAAGTTCTAGTCACAGGAATATATTTAGTTCAGAACAATGTGCTTTGCCACTAGATGAGTGATAACAGATGAAGGACTGGCCAGGAATGGGAGACAGTCATCTTGGGTTTGATGCTGTTCTTGGTGTATGCTGAACCTGGTGCAAGCGGTTCTTGGTGTTTGCAGCACTCTGTGTGTAGTGTGATGAGTGTGGGCTGTACTGGATCGTAACTCATGCTTATGACATGGAAAGATCGAGAGGGGTGACTGAATAGTGCATTTATAAGTAATGGTTGAGTTGAGGATGACAAACAGAGAGGTGAGAGTCAAAGGGGGCAACAATTGTGGGAAACTGGAACTTGAAAGAATTTCTTGTCTAAGTCAAGTTAATATTGCTTTTACTGCAGGTAAGAATACCAATATGAGGGATTTTAAACAGCAGCAGGCTAGTCGTACCCCCGATGTCCCATATCCACTTGTATCCTCCATATTGCTCCTGTCTTTGCCTCCAGCAGTCCTCGTTGTCCACAACTCTACTATCATCATCGAACACCTAGTTCAGACATCTCTGTCTATATCTCCATGCCCTGATGATAAATTTAGACCAAGTACAGCATATACCAAGTGCATTATACACCATGTAAAGCTTCCACTCAGTAAAGCATCCAACTAAGATTGACTGTCTTACAGCCAGTTTCCAGTTATACTTACAATTACCAGTTGACCCTTGACTGTAGTTTCGGCGCCCAGCATGCTGCCCTACAGATTACATGCTATCAACCAGATTTCCATGAAAGTTGAACAGTAAAGTCAACTTGTTACAGTCCCATGGTAGCGAGGTAACTAATCAATAGATAGAGTCACAGCACCAGGCGCTCCTCCCAATCAATCCCATACAGAATGGCTACCTCCAGAGTGACCGCCTCCAGATTGACTGCCTCCAGATTGACCACCTCCAAATCAACCTCCTCCAGATAACCGGTCTTCAGATTGACCACTTCCAGAATAGCAGTTGCCAGAGTGACCCCATCCCGATGGACTACCTCGAGATTGACTATTTCCAGATTTACAGCCTCCGGATTATCTGTCACCAGATTGACTACCGCAAGATTGTTTGCCTCCGGATTGAGCACCCGCAGATGGACTGCCTCCAGATCGACTACCTCTGGATGAACTCCATTCAGATCAATCACCTACAAGCACTCCACAAGTTTTGTACAATCATGGCCTCAAAGTGGAGATCTGAGTTGACCCATTCTTGGCATGCATGTGTGTCACCAATCTTGCATGATTAGGACCTAGAAGTTCAAACAATGATGGTGTTCAAGTGAGTCTCCAAATTTGCTTGATCATGTTCTCCCAGTTCATAAGATCATGGCCTCTAAGTGCATCTCAAAACTCGCTTACTCACGGCCTCTAAGTTCCTGCCGTCATCTCTTTCATGTGCATCTCGCAATTCACTCGATTATGGCCTACAACATATCATCATGATGGCCTCCAACCACATCCTTACACACACTTGATCATTGGCTCTATATTTATCCCTTAGTTCGCTCAAACTCAGCCTCCATGGGCATTTTTAAGCTAACTCAATCATGGCCACCACACAAGTCCATCTCCAAACTTGGTCAATTACAACATCCAACTTCATCTCTCAGGTTTCTCAATTGGCATCTTCAAAGTGCTCCTCAAGTTGTACTCAGAAGGCCTAATTGACAGCATTCAGCAGGGGGGAATATCAAGCTTGAACATGGGTAGTGGGGATTACCATGGCCGGTCTCATTAAATGCTCTGCAAGCTTCCTCCCTTCCAGTCCCCTTGTGTGTAGCCAATCTATCTTCAGATTTTGTTACAGTTTCAACTTGAAAGTATCTTAAAGGCAACAATTGTACAAAATCTGCCAATATATGGGGTTATTCAGCATTTGCCTGGATGTATATAGTCCTATATACTCTACGAATAATTAATCATGCTGCTCCAAGGTGCACTTCAATATTGTTGTTGGAATGTATGGCTCTTTTGGGCTTGTGTTTGTTTCGATGAAATCAATCAGCTCCTCCCAGTGCTTGATCTTTATGAACTTGGCTTGGAGTTGTTTGGGGGTATAAGGTTATTGTTGCTGTTTGACACCCAGCAAATCACAACTATGAAGGTTGTATTTGCCATCTCTGGGAGGTTACTTTTTGCAATTAAACCTGTGTGTTCTCCCAAATCTGTCGCAGGTCACTTGTTGCCTTATGTTCCCTGTTTGCTTGACTCCCCTACCTAACATGCACATTTCTTTCAAATTACTTTAATCCACATTCGCTGAATCAAAGCAGTAGGATAGACATTTTCTCATGCCAGCCATTTCTCGAATGGCATCGAAATATGTTTAACTGCCATCACTCCCTGCATGTGTTCCTCATCAAGCAGCGTGAAATCCTCATTCCCTGGTTATTACCGCAATGCCTTTTCTCCCAGAACTTACTACTTAGTCACCCTTAGTTTCTTCCACCAGTTGCTCGCACATGAGCTGATGTACCCTATCTGATTCACACATTTCTTCAAGAAGCATTCAGCTTGATTCAAGATAAATGAAGCTTTGCCAAAGTCTGACAAATGGTTACCCTCATCATCCACATTATATGTGTTGTAGAAAGGCTCCATTAATGGGAACTGGTCAGCAATCCCTTGGATATCTGTTTTCCATAGTTCTGCTGATGGCCAGAATTGATTTGTTGGGAGGATAATGGGGAGTCTCTCAGGTGTAGTGGAAGGAGGTCTTGCAGGGGTAGAGCTGGATGATGTTGGCTGAATGACTGGTGTAGTTACCCAGAAGAACTGTCGGCTCGTAAGGTACACCTGTACATAACGCCCCTTGTCCTGAGAACGATAGACAGGCAAACATTTGAGATCCACCATTCCTGCTTTGGTGGAGGTCATATTCTTGCCACAGAGGTCCATACCTTGGAAATTGATTGCTTGCGCTGGTGCTGGGATATGAACTAGGTGTCATGATGAATGAAGTATAGCGGTAAAACTGTAGAGCACTTGCAAATAGCTGCTCAGATGGAGGGTGACTATTGATGGGTCATGAGTAGGTTAAGTCAATTAGCATTCTAGCAAAGCGTAAGTTGATCGTGTCAGTGCTGGGAAACCTGGTCAGTTCACTGCAGCAGAGCTGCACAGAATGGCACCTTACGAACATGTCTGAACCTCCAACGACTACCTCTGCTCCATGACAACCAGTCCCAGCCACAAAGGGCAGAACCCAAAAAGGAAATTCAACAAACAACCCATTGATTGTGCCTCCTGTGTCTCACCAGCCATTGAAGCTCCAAAAACCCGTTTCTTAGCAGTCCAACATCCATCCATAAACCAACAGACTTTGTGTTGCATGGTAATGGCACAGGAAATATCTGCAGCCGCCTATCAAATTTAACGACAGTTACCAGTCCGGTTCAGGACATGCAAGGCCCTTGACCTTATATTATTTGGTTTTGGCTGGAGTGGCCTGATGCTCAAGAATGGCTTCTACCTCTTAATCCGGATTCTTGTCAGTTATTATCTACAATTGTGGTGGTGGACGATGCTCATGGCCATAAGCCACACCATCCCGTTTCAGCTGGGAGACTTTACAATCATTGGGCATTTTCCTGTGGGCCAAAGTGTTCAACCTGAAAGCATTGGCACCAATAGCTTTGTTAATGGAAAATGCCCTGCACAAAGGTGGTTGATACTTTCTGGGATCAAAGTTTGCCAAGTCTGATTTTGTAAGATTTTCACAGCCAATCAGGAGGAGCCAGGTGTTGAGAAACACTGAATCTCCCACTTTCAACTTCTGTGGGTGGTGACACTTATAAGGTTGTAAAATCATCCTTGTTTGCACTTCCTCCAAGCACTCTCTCAACATGTGGAGATGTGACATCATCTATTCAGCACATTCATCTGCTTCCAGGTTGATCATTGACTGTGTCTCAGAACTCAGGGTCAGTGCCAGCAGACAAATTGTCATCCCCTGCACAAATCCCATGTTGTTCCGAAATGGGTAAGTAATCAGATACCTCTGGCATAGTGCATTGTAGGTGAATTCACCCAATTGTAGTAGGCATTTCCACTCCTTTGGGTACTGAACCATGTACACATTCTAATAGCATTAGAAGACTGCATTCAGATTGTCCACATGGCCGCCTGTTTGCAGACGACAGGCGGTACTGTGATGGCGTTTGATTCCCAGTTGAAATATCAGGGATCTCCAGAAACATTACATAAAGCGCACATTCCTATCAGAGGTAATATCATTTGGAACTCCCCTAACTAAAATGCCTAATATCCTTTGAACCCAGTGTTTCCGGAATTGGTAGCGGTTGCGGCAAGCTATATGGGAGCTGGTTGGAAAGTTTGACACACAGCCAAATGTCGCAACCTCAAACACAAGCCTATATAGACTATGTTAGATATGGCCAATAACATCGTGATGCAATGGCCACCATGGTGTTTTGAACTCCTTGGTGTCCGCCACCAAGCAGAGAGTCCTGAGCTTTCGAGATAACTTCACTCCCCACATCCAATGGCATTCAAAGGGCGGTAGTATTGCTGCAAAAATCAAGGCCATGATCAAGTAGGAAAAGTCTTGTTCGCACCATGTTGTTCAGATGGTGGTAGTAAATCCCATATTGAGATCCCTGGTTTCCCACCTCGTCAGGTAGTTTGGCGTCCTTGCGAAGGACAATGACAATTGGACCAAAATCCACGTCATCCACCAGTCACCGACACACCTCTTGCTTGCATTCCTCTGTGCCAATGACCTGGAGTTCCATGGAATGTACGCTGATGGTGGCTGCTGGGGTTGCCGAAACTGGATTGTGAATGGGGTTCGAAGCATCTGATACCGGAATAGCTGCTCCTGGGAAGTGCTTGATTTCCCAGTTGATCTGCCGAAGTTTGTCCAGGTCTCACCATTGGCAGCTAGAAACATTCTGCTGGCTCAGAATATGCTGCAGCAACACGTGATCTGTGTATACTGACGTGTGTTGATTGCAAAAGTACAGCTCCTAGTGGATTAAATTATTGTGGATAGCCAACAACTCGTGGTCATACACTGGGTAGTGGATTTCAAAGTCAGATAGTGTGCGGGAGATGAAGCCTAATAGATGTTCAGCCTGCCGGCCCTCTGGTTCCCAGAGTTGCTTCTGAGCCAGAACGCCACCAACCGCCACGTCTGAAGCATCAGCGCATAGGATATGACTACACTCAGCATTGTGCAGAGGCCGCCTCGGAGCCGATGCCAAAGCCCTCCGAATATCACTAGATTCTGCTTGAGGCTTCTCAATCCACCTGAAGGAGCTCTTATTGGCAGTTAATGCATGAAAATGCATGGTCCAGAGTGCGAACTTGTGTACAAATTTCCCATGATTGTCTGCAGACCCCACAAATGACCGACACTGGAGTGTGCTCAATGTTACTGGAAAGCCATTTATGGCTGGGATCCACCTGTCCTTGGGGTGGACTCCCCTCGAAATAACCTTGAAACCAATGATTGACATATCACTAGCTGCAACAATGCATCTTCGTGTATTCAATCGGAGATGTGCCGCCCGAATTCGCTGCAGCATAGTGTCAATATACATCTTGTGTTCGGCCAAACCGCGAAAAGAAATCTGCATGTCATCTACGTATTTAATTCCTAACCTCTTGTACAGTCCCAAAATGCCATGAATGGCATGCATGAATGCTGACAGTGCATTAGCCAGACTAAACAGAATTACAGTCCACTCATAGAAGCCATTTGAGCGACAAATGCTGTCAAGTCCCTGTCATCCGGGTGTATATGCCACTGGCAGTTACCACTGGCGAGGTTGAGTTAGGTGAATCCTCTGAATCTGTGTAGCCGGTCGATATGATCTTTTAAGTATGGAAGTGGGTACCAGTCTCCGGTGCTAATTGCATTTAGGCATCTGAAATCGACACACATCTGAAGTCAATTGCCATCCGGATTTTTCACAAAGACCACTGGTGCCCCACATTGGGACTGGCAGTCAGTAACCCAGCCATTGGCTAGTAACTGGGTAATCTCGGATTCAAACTCTATGTTCTTCAAATCAGCCATTCTGTTTAGCTGATCATGATGAGGCTTTGCAGTAGGGTCGGTGTCAATTCGAAGTTAGGTCTCAATACTGGAGGGACTGTGGTTGGATGTTCAGAGAGGTCTGCAAATGCCTTACTGATGCATAGCCGTCATGTTTTGGGGTCAGCAGGCTTCCGTGGGGTAGCTATGATTCTATCATCCATCGTCTTGTCAATGCATTCATGAATATTCACAATGAATATCTCTGATGACTGACACTTATCGATGAAGGACAGGGAGACCACAGTAATCACTGATCTATGTGCGACTGTCCTGCAATAGGCCTGAACTGTTCTCTATTGTCAGTGGGGAGGCTGCAGACCTACAAGTAATGTTGTGATGATTGTTGAAGGAAGGTGAGAGCAGTGACGCAAATCTGTCCAATTGGGCTCCAGCATATGTAGAGTATGAGTTTTGTGATCAATGTTATGCAGATTGGCTGCCATCCAATTTTTACCAAAAATAAGGTGATAGATGCCTCCCAAGTCAGCAATCATGTACCACCCAGAGATGGGGACATGATTGGTGGTGACGTCTCTCATTGACCCATTGAGCCATACTTGCCATCTATCCTCCTCTGCGTTCTCTTCTCCTGTGCCAGAGACTGTCATGTGCCTACAGAGTCAATGTTTCAAGCCCAAAGAATCAGCATTTGCAGTCCCCATGAAATGTTGGATGGTGCTGCAATCAAGTCAGTAATATGCTGAATGACCTTGATTATTGAAAGTTGAAATGGAAGTGGTAAAATGCAGTAAGTCCGAATTAGCCAAACCAGGAGGAGCAGAAGTCGGATGAACTGAGAAGCTTCTCAAGTACAATTTCGCATGCTGCATGCGTTCTTCCTTGCCTTCCCGCATTTCCTTACTCTGCACCGTTTTCCCTTTTCCAATAATACTATGGGTAGCAGGTTGTTCCACCACTACTCCAAATTGCCATTGCTTTGGCCGTCCACATCATCCCGACCCTCCGGCTATATTGCCAAATCCTACATATCATCATTCATATTTGTGGCCACCACTGCGGTCACCTGCACACTATTGATGTTTCTGGCAGCCAACCTGGCCAAAGTTCCTGAACCGGTATGACAAGTATCAATGTGATCAGGACCTCTGTCCCAGCTGCCGCGGTTTCCACCCGTTCCTGTACAGAATGGTTAGCTATGCTCCCGTGGATCCAGGGTCATAGCATCGTTTACCTCATGTCCAAAAGCGTCAAAGTGGTAGCAACTCGTATAGGAATATGCTGAAGTAACATCCATCCGCTCCAGACCGATAAGCATTGGAATGGTCACTAGGATACCAGGGAG
>Ga0307512_10001981_pt1 | contig 27264 bp, 39 predicted proteins | sample 14_EM_MG_FD_200267 | JGI IMG/M metagenome (GOLD analysis project Ga0307512, IMG submission 200267) | Populus trichocarpa ectomycorrhiza microbial communities from riparian zone in the Pacific Northwest, United States - 14_EM | ecosystem: Host-associated > Plants > Roots > Unclassified | place... | reverse complement strand
TTTCTAGGCAAAACCACTTGCCACAACATTGCTACTATGTCCTAAAAATGAGCGTCAACAGACCGTCAACGACTTTGGACGTTGTTTCATGGAAAATCCTAGTGTTGTGCGGCGACATTGGGCCATATTCAGATTATTGGCTGCCTTTCTAGGCAAAAACAGTAGCGACAACATTGCTACTATGACCTAAAACTGAGAGTCAACGGAGCGTCAAGAACTTTGTGCCTTGTATCATAGAAAATCCGAGGGCTGTGCGGCGACATTTAGCTATAATCAGATTATCAGCCGCCTTTCTATGCAAAAACGGTTGCGATGATATCGCTACTATGTCATAAAAATGAGCAGCAATGGAGTGTCAACAACTTTGGGCCTTGTATCATGGAAACTCCTAGGGCTGTGCGGCGACATGCAGTAATAATCGGATTTTCGGCTGTGTTTCTAGTCAAAAACGGTTGCGATGACATCTTTACTATGTCCTGAAAATCAGCATCAATGGAGCGTCAACAACTTCTCGCCATGCATCTTGGAAAATCTGATGTCAGTGTGGCGACATTAACACATAATCGTACTATCGGCCGGCTTTCTAGGCAAAAATGCTTTTTACGACATCATTATTATGCCCTGAAAATGAGCATCAACGTAGCGTCAACGATTTGAGGCATTCTATCTTGGAATATCAATGCGCCAAGCGACCACTATGATCTGAAATGGTACTATCGGCCACCTTTGTAGGGAAATATGCCAATGACAAGATCGTAACCATGTCCCAAAATGAGCGTCAACGGAGCATCAACGATTTGTGCGCTGGCATCCTGAATGGTCTAACTGGAATGGAGCGGAGATACACCACAGTGTATCTATCGGCAACCTTTGTGAGCAAAAATGCTACTGATGATATCGCGTCCGCCTCAAACAATTGAGCCCCCACGTTGCGTCAAGGCTCCGAATGCTACACAGCAATCAACTGCGTTATGCCGTTCCTAAATGGAGTTTTTCACGGTCAGTCGTTGCAATCTGTCCTTGTATTCAACTTCACAAATATGCATGCAATGTCTTACTGATCTGGTTATCTTCCTTGTGGCAGTAGAGTCAATATCTAAGAACCTGCAATCTACATTACTGTATCGTCATTTTCGGCAGTCTCTCGAGTCGAAATACCTATCTTCCCAATTTCTACCACCATGTCGGCTACACAATCTTTGAACACCGCAGTGCTCGAGGTTATGATCTCTTCCAAAAATGAATGTGTCTTTATTCGTGATTTGAGTGACCTTACATTGCAAATCATCTTCCATGCTTGGTGGGCTTCAATGAATGTAGGCTCGGAGCGGCCTATTGCATGGAAGAATTCTGGACATGCGCCGTCGTGGCGATTCTATTTACACTGCAGAATTGAGGAGACTGGCAGCCCGGGTATCATATGTATCGTGTGTCATCAGGTTCTTCGCCATCCATCAGAACATGGGACCAGCTCGATGGGGAAACACTTGCTGGCAAAAGCTCACATTGCAAAGTTAAACAAATTGACAGAGTCAGAGGTCACTGAATTGACCAGTTTGACACTGGATGAACCAGCTTTGGCCATTCTGAAGAGACAAGGAAGTCGCGGAATTGCAATAGTTAGTGTGCCGAGAAAAATGATATTTGATATCCAATTAAATCCAGACTGACCGAAATGACAGACAAAACGTTCCAAACTGGCAGATAAGGACTTTGAAACTTCCGAGTTTCACCAAGACACGTGGAATCGCTACCTCATGTTGGGATTTGTTTCGGCACATATTCCATGGAAAGCAATATCAAATCTTGAGCTATGAAGGTTATATAAGTCATTACGCGACGACCTAGTCCTACAGTCCGCTACGACCTATAGTCACATTCGCCTGAGGGAATATGCTACACAATACCAAGGGGCCTTTCTAAAGTATGTGGAAATTGAATACTGCACTAAACATCAAGGTGCGCCGGTCAATAAACTCGAAACAGTACCGAGCAGCAATCTCGTCCCCTCTGCAACGGCATCAGGGTCCTATCAATCATCTCTTGATCCATATGATTTGTCCAGCGATGATAAGGAATACTCAACGCCTAACAATTTGCCTGAGACGACACCCGCACAAGGAGATCGCGCAGCCCGCTCATTGACCGCCGCCAGGCTCTAGTTCAATCCGCGCCCTGAAGTACCAAAGAATTGGGGACAAACGAATCTCAATCTCAATGATTACCACTCCGACCCAATGGAGATTAGCAGTACATTTTGGATACTGGACATAACTGATTGGTGGCGCCAACAGGAGGAAACGCACTCCAAGTACGCCGATCTCTCCAATGTGGCTCACGACATATTCTCTATCATACCACATGGTATCGCAGTGGAGCGCAGTTTTTCCCTCGGCCGAGATGTTATTGGGTGGAGGCAGTCAAAAACCACAGGCGAGACCCTTCGGGAGAAAGTCGTTGCCACGCAGTTTGCTCGAGCCAATAACAGGATTTTGGCAGGCACTCACAGAGAATTGGATACCCCACACACAGAAAACGACTTGGAAATGAAGAATGAGGCGGAGGAAAGGACATTGCACAGAATGGCCAAGGTTCACGACTTTTTGGAGATGTGGCAGGGCAGCCAAAACCTACATGCTACCCAGAGGGAATCTCGGGCTCAAAACACGCAGATGACCGCTGTAGGATACATTTTGGACACTGAAGAGAGCGTTTACGCATCCTGGTCACTCTTTCAACATGATGGTGCGGCTGCATTTAAATTTTCAGAACGATCCACTTTGCCATCACCATTGTCTGCAAAGGACCTCCCAGGAGTACGAGCTCAGATCTTACATGTCCGCCGAATCCGGAGAATCAGCTGTTATCCAGTTGAAAGCGACGACGATAGCGCACCTGAAAGCATTTCGTACACCGATGATTGGCTGAACTGGAATGGCGACGTGGATAATCCAAATCACAGCGAAGATGATAGCGCAGCAGACGATGAATCCGATATAGGCCCCAACAATGGCATTGAGGATCAGGAATGCACAGAGCAGCAGGATGTGAGCGCCGCGCCAAATGTGCCCGGATTGGTTCGGCCGACATGGAAGTCAAAGAGACCGGCTGACATGGTGTTGGTGACGGTCAATGCAGTTGAAATGCGGAGAAACAAAGGAGGGAAGAAACAGTAGGACAGAATGCGTCAATGGTTCACCAGCTTTTGGTAGCTTGACCGAGAGTTTCAGTTAGAGATATATTATGGGCGAATGGTTAGAATTAGCTCGTGAATATCGGTTCATAAATAGATGTATAGCAGGCTCAATGAATGTTTTGGCTTGATACATCATTTTTAGTCATGTGAGAGTGAACAGTGCAAGATTATTCTGCCGCTCGGCTTTGCCACAGGGCTGTGTCTTAATCAGCCAGAATAACAGCCGATCAAGTCGACTCAGGATGAAATCAATTGTCGACAGCAGCAGTTGTTGAATGGACAAGTCATTTCAATAAACGTCAACAGAGCGTCAACAACTTCTGGCTGTGCATCTTGGGAATTGCATGGGCTGTGCGGCAACGTTACGCCAAAATCGTGCGATCGGCTGCCTTTCTAGGCAAAACCTCTTGCAACAACATCGCTACTGTGTCCTAAAAATGAGCATCAATGGAGCATCAACGACTTTGGGCCTTGTAGCATGGAAAATCCTAGTGTTTTGCAGCGACAATCGGCCATAATCAGATTATCGGCTGCCTTTCTGGGCAAAAACTGTAGCGACGACATCTTTACTATGTCCTAAAAATGAGCGTCAACAGAGTGTCAACAATTTTTAGCTTTGCATCTTCAGTAAGTTATGTTCCGATCTGTTGTAGACATCCATTTATGGAATATTGGCAGGCTTCACAGGCAAACAGAACAGCGAGATGCTCCCTGCGGCATCCTCAAAATGACCGTCAACCGAGTGTCAACAGTTTTAGGACTTTCGTATTTCGTAATCAAGGCATCACGCGGATCTTCGCGTGCGTAACTGTATTATTGACCGCCTTGCCAGGCAAAAATAGCATATATCGAAGATGAGACACAGATACTGAATTAATCGATATTACACACTCCTCAACAAGCAAAAGCACATTATTGGTTGCTGAAAACACGATTTTGATAAGAAACCATTAACAAACTGCAAATGCAACAGCCCCATATGAATCTATAGATGGACACGCTGGGCGACCCACTGACAACCCGCCCAATTCAGACGGGTTGGGAGTCTATCATGGAACCGTACATGAGTGGGCAGTTGGGGTTTATTGACAACCAGGACCGCCAATTTGGCAACGGTACGGTTTGGACCCTGTCCCAGACCCGAAATCACAGTCCGGAACCGTTGCTAACAATATGCATACAGGATGTCATGAATTACACCTTTCGGACTCGTCACGAAATGCATTCTACTCGCGAGATATCATACAGATTTGAGAGGACTGATTACATCAGAGAAATGTCTAGAAATGTCCATTGAATTGGGGCTAATGGTAATAAAGACGATCCCGTGCGGAGTCCAGAGGCCAATTGGCCAAAGATGCGTCGCGACATCTACGAATGAGAAATCATATGGACTTGATATTTTAGAATTGCAGATTCATAAGAGGAATGAATTGTCCACCCAATCTAGGTTAACAGTAGTACAGACAATCTGAGTTGATACCAGCGGCCAACCAGCCAGGAGACTCGTCAGCGACCGAGTCTGTCAAAGTCATTTGCAACAAATTCATCATCCGAGAACGCGAAGGCTACCACTCTTGGCATCAATGATATTCGATGAGTTATCTTTCAATTAAGTCAATTGATGATTACAGCGACCATGCCAGAGCCCATACGTCCTTAAGAGTTTCATCACCGGCAATCCCAAAGCTGGGCATTCTCCCGAGACGGAATACGACTTTAGCGTGATTCATCTCGATCCACATCGCCGATGGCAGTTCCAATAGCATTCACCTTCCGCGACTCTCACTTCAGTGATCTACGTTAGAGATAAAGATTACTGATATGATCACTGGTGTGATTGGTCTATCTACTAGCAGAGTTCAAGATAGTGGAGCAGCGATCACAGATTGTATGGCATCTCCGAATAGGAAGTATAATAACCCCTCCAGTTCTAATGTGGCTAGCAGGTACAATTCTGGACTACTATTGTCAATTATCACCGGTGGCACCTGATTGGACGACCCAATCGGATCGTTGTGAGGAGAGAGAGCTATTTTTGCTAACTCTATTGTATTTGGTCAATCAAGTCAATGAAAGCGGATCAATCGCCAACAAGCCAATACAGATATGTCCCTATCAGATGGCATAAGAAGAATGTTGTGAAGATTGCAATTCTGATGGTTTGACTTTGTAGCCGGGATTCTAAGGATCCACGGGGCTACCGGAGAAAGGACCGTCTGGGCCTCTTGAGGACCAGGGGATTCGGGATGTATTTAAGGCGTGGTGATTCAACTGATGTGTCGTATGCCCAAGTGGGAATGGATATTATTTGCTTGTCAGATAGTTTCAATTGGGTGAGGCAAGGTCGTTATTTGGTTGTCAGACAGTCCCAATTGGGTGTGATGAGAACAAGTTTCGCCTCAACAGCTTATTCGTACACATGGTGGCAGCCGTGGTGGATACACTGTGAGCTGGAGAGTGATAAGAGTCAGCTTGGTACCAGGCCAGGAATCCTAGCGTCAACTTACAAAGCATTCGACTTTTGGCCCTGCAACCCCAGGGTGAGCGGAAGAAGTGGCAGTGGACCGGGCAGGCCATCAGATGAGCCGCGGGAATGTACCAGGATCACGGCTATGGAGGAAGCACGTTCCGAAGGTGGCTCTACTTCATATATTCAAATACTTCGAGCTACTGCTATTGACGATCTACTGGCCAGTGAGGTGGTCATTTGGTCTTTCTCCCTAAGAGTGGGAGTTCGTATAGGGCTACTGGGAGTGACCGTGGAAAGCATCGCAAGTGGTGAGATAGGCACCAGGCACTAGACAGGCGAGCAGGGAACAGCGGCGGCAACGGCCAGAATCATGTTCCCAATGATATACTCGTGTAAACGTTGTCAGCACGCCGAGACACGAAGGGAGTACTGGATGGTGGGGCTTCAATCTTCCAAGGACGAACCGTTTTAAATCCTGCCTCCTGGATATTCCTCCTTATTGCTGCATATATATCTATTATGAATTGAAAACTAACATTTGCAGATGGAGCTGGTACCACGACATAGATGGCGCCTACAGCCTATGGAGGTCTTATCCAGCTATATACAGAGATTTTGTGGAGGTTTTCAGCAAAGCCCAGCCGGAGACACTCCCGCCACATCGGTCAATTGCAATCAATTTCGTGCCCAGCTACACGGTGCAATTTGGGCGGATTTACAACTTCTCGGAGTTGAGCCGAGCGATATCCATGCGATTGGGTGGATTGAGATCACGTGCTCACGAGGCCGGATCATGGATCTGGATTTGGACTTCAAGATCCCATACCACATGGACAGATCAATGAGTGGGTATTTTCTTATGATGGAAGATATGTCAGCGGACGGATCATGGGACTGCGATGAAGAGTCAATGGAAGACGCACATTATGGTGATCAGTTACGATGACCTTTACAGAGCTTACAGAGCTATAGCAAGAATGATGGAATGCTGCCCATACGAGCACAATGATTCACAGGGTGCAAACGAATGGCAAGAACCAAGGATCACGGCTGGAGATGGATCGCGGACAGAGAGGGATTGTGGCCGGAGATGGATGACAGGAGATGGATCAAGGGAGATAGATCAAGGGAGACGGATGACAATCAATCTCCTTTCATATATGAAGCTACCAAGTTACAATCGAGCACGGATTTGCAGACATACAGTGTTCAAGTCGAATGGCTCCACCAAGTACAATGCCAAGGACAACTCAGCACTATTCGGAGTACTATTCAGAGATACGGAATCATGCACCAACATGCCCGAGTCACACAGCTACAATACCGATACTGCACATCTCGAAGCCGTGAGAGATAAGTCGTCAGCGGAGCAACAATCTTCAATGCGGAGGATGACAGTGCTGGATTCGCAACGACCCTTACCGCGACCAATCACAGTACCGGAAATGCAGGAACAATCCACCATGAATTGCATTCACCAATACAGAAGGCTGGCAGTGGTGCAATGTGCATGTAGAGAAGCGATGGCAAACGCACCTACAGATGAATAAAGAAGCCGCATGTCCAAGTAACAATGCCGAATGGGATCCGCACTCAGTCTCGGCGATCCCGACTCAGTCTTGTCAATCCCGAGATACACAGCCGATACTGGAAATCAACCTCAGAATCAAGCCTAACCGACTGATATGACACCCAAGAAAGCCGTAATATATTAGTCCTCGGCGGAGCTACGACGTAATAAAGGGCGATAACCGTACGGGATGTGCTGGGAGGAAGCACCTTGGAGGGCACTTACCAGCATAGAATCGGAGCTGGAGATTAGTCGATTTGTGTACCTTGGAAGAGATCCCTAGCAGAGCCAACAAGCACTTGGAGAAGAGTCAACCAGATGAAACGACAAGCGAACTCCGAAAACGATGATGTGGATACCCATACACATGAGTCCAAGCACACCTGTAGGAGGAGTGGAAAGCATACGCGGAGGAAAGCCAACAAGTGCAACCAGCAGTTGGAGACAATATGTGCACCGAACACAGGGCGGAAGTCAAGTGTACCTACAACGGCACCAACTTGGAGGATGATCAGTGCGACTGCAAGGGCACGGGAGTGATGATGAGAAGACCAAGCGAGTTTGCTCAATGCCAAGTACGGTGATGTCTTGGGAAGCAGTCCCGAACGAGACCGAAAATCATCTATGAACTTCCTGAATAGTCCACTGTGTGGCATCGCACAAGACAGTCCCCGAATGGCATTGTGACAGACAATTCTGACAACTACCAACACATGATGACTTAGCAGAGCGACCAAGATCATGGCCGAATGACTCCAAATTAGGATTGAATAATACGATTGTCAGGAGCCCTCTAGCGAAGAAACCATGTAAGATATTTACCAAACAACTTACCAAACTGGATGTTGGATGACTATACTGGAGGGCTATAATTCTGCTTGGCCAATGCCGAAGGCGTATGAATTTACCACCAGACGGGCACGGTGTGAGAGCCACCATCTGCAAGGGATGATCTCAGATATATCAAGATTCTACACTGGCCTACCAAGCTATGCATGAGGGCTCGCGGGAGAGTCCACGTGCCAGCATATAGATCTGGTTTGAAGCACAATTCTATGACAAACTTACAAGATAGATGCGAAGTCATGTATGATTAAACATCACCGACGGCTATGATACCGGGAGCCGAAGCTACCACAGCAGCAACATCGATCACTGATGGGCTGGGTCTGCGGAGTTGTTCACGAGGAATTGGGAGAGCTCGAGTGCTAGCACACTTCAACTTATGGTGAGTATGAATGGATAGTGGGATAGATACATGTGACATATACCGATGCGATTGCGATGCCGATGCCGATGATGATGCCGATGGCCATTATGAGCAACGAGCAGAAGCCACCATCAATGCCGCCGAGTCGGGACGAGGCTCATACTATAATTGGGCATTTCACTGAGCTTACTGTGTCTAATTCCGACAATGACATACGCTTGGCACAAGCTACGAGTGCGAGGTTGAGGGTCGGATACCGGACATTCCGCAAGTGGAGATATGGAGGATGGCGTTCCTTTGGATGTTCCTTCTTTCTCTTCTCCCCTCTTAACTTCTTTACTTGTTTACTTCATGGATCTCGGCCCAGTACAAATGTCATCGGCACGGATTTCAACCACATCTGGAGATAAGTCAAGTGGAGGTGGAGTTTCCCCGTGTGCCGGATCCGCCGAATGGCTACCATACGGTATTGATCGGTTGTGGAGGCTATGGGTTGTACGTTTGCGTACGTTCAGCGGTTATTTGATCGTTTCCTTTCCTTTCCTACTCATGTATGGGTTAATGCAGCCCAGGGGGTCTGCTCATCAGGAGGGGGATAATGTAATGGCACGGCTGCACATGACGTATCCAGGACCGGGTAACACCCGCATTATATACTCGGGTCGCCACCATCCTTGGATCTTCAGTGATAATCTTCCATTTATACTCCTCTACAATATTGACATCCATGTTTGCAACCATATCTAATGATATAAGTTCCTCCGAGGCCATACACGGGCGTATGCCTTTACATCCGATTAGTTGCAGACATTCATTTACCAGACGATGGCTGCCTGTACTGGCAAAACCAACAGCAACATGCTCCGAGCCGCATCCTAAAAATTAGCGTCAACGAAGCGTCAATGATCGCGCTCTTCTCTTCTTCGGTATTTCATGTTCCGATTGGTTGTACACATCCACATAACCGATATTGGCTGCCTTTACTGGGAAAAACTACGGCGACATGCTCCCTACCGCATCCTGACGATGAGTGTCAATGGAGTGTCAACAATTCTTGGCTTCAAATCTTAGGTTATTTATCCTCTGATTGGTTGCAGACATCCATTCATCAAATATTGGCAGCCTTAACTGACAAAAACAAAAGCGACATGCTACCTGGCGCATCCTGAAAATGAGCATCAACAGAGTGTCGGCAGTTTGAGTTATTGCATATTTGGTGATCAAGGCATCGGGTTGTTCTCCGCATTCATATCGGAATTATCGATTGCCGTGACCGACAAAAATTCAATGTTTCCAAGGTACAGTACCGATTCCAAATTACTCAATATTGCAAGGTGCAAAGCATGCAAATGTATATCCTTGGTTTTTGAAAACATGATTCTGATAAGACACTATTCACCTACTACAAATGCAAGAGCCTTAATTGAATCTATGAATGGACCCGGAGGGCGACCCGCTTACAACCCACCCAATTGAGACGGGTTGGCAGTTTACCATCGAACCGGATATGAGAAGATACTTCGGGTTTATTCATAACCCTTCCTGCCAATTTGAACACGGTTCGGGTTGGACCCGGACCCGCACCTGACGTGACGGTCCATGACAGTCGCTGACACTACTGACGCAGGGATTTGTGGCAGCTACATGATACAGGGACTTGAGGTATCGACCTCATACCGCATCAGCAAAAACTAAATCTCCTTTATTAAATTTATTTAGTTTATTTTACCCACAAATTCAAAAAAAATGAAATCAAGGTTTCCCTGAAATATGGCATTGCTTGACTGTTCCAGACTGTTCTTCGAGTCGTCGCGATGCTGGTTTCAAGCATCACAACCACTGAACCCACGCTTATGAATGTGACAATGAGCACTTGACGAACGGTTCACCCTTTCTTTGGCACTATTACCAATCATCTTTCGGCATACTCCTACGTCGCCCAATTCAATTAGTCCTCGTGCTGATGATAGTACTCGCTCCATACGTTTAATGAAGCATGTAGTTCTTGTTTATAAAGACCCTCATGGCTCAATTTGACCAATGATAGTAAGCATGCAGAAGTGGTTCACAATATTTAATTTGTTGGTACGAGATTGTCAGTAGCTTGCAGTTCGTCGCGGGAGGGTCATGCATCATCGCGATTATGATTTCCCGCGTTTGGGATCAGACTTCAGTAAACCATCAATTCTATTAAATTTACTACTAGTATAATATATCGACAAATGCTAGATGTATATAACACACAAAGGAAATCCTAAATCCGATCACTGACAGCATTCCTAACCTCAAAGCGACATGTCGCCCTCGACAATCGTACTTCCATCGACTAATCCTGTATTCTCACTGCTGGTCCTGTTGGTGATGTCGCTGCAGGGGACGGGCTGGCTGCTGCTGGCGATGGCAGGCAGAACAGCTGAGAACCGCATACTATCGTCAGTAGCAGTAACAAAGCTGCAGGGACGATTGAAAGAATTGTCGCGCTGCGCTATCAGCTCCACCAGGACGTAATCAAGGAAGTCCCCATCAATGCTGCCCTGATTGTTGTGAGGTTGTGCCATCGCTGGGTCTGTACCAGTTGAGTGGATCCTTCGGCGCATCATGCTGCGGATATTGTGTATCTTTTTGCCTTGAACCTATCGTGAGGGAGAACAAAAATCCTCGTCGAGACGATGAAATACATCTTTGCATGCATTATGAATCCCGTGATTGATGTTTCTTGTATCGCACTTACGTTGTGCTCCACCTCCTGGACCAAACTCTGGCGGGACCCTAAACTCGCCTCTTTTCCAGGCCAACAGACAATGGTGGATGGCCGTTGCGGTGAGGGCAATGAATGTTGGGTTGATTTTATCAATCAATAATCTACCTTTCATTCCCATCTTTCATATACCATAGAAGTATGTCCAGTGAATAAGATCCACAATTTCAGTCGCTGCAAATCGAAACTTGCACTCCTGAATTGATCGTCAAGACAACACTTAAACAAGTGGGAACTTTGAACTTACCTCACGAACGTTTGTGGGGCATGTAAACCTGTTCTTGCCCAATAGCCAGGCTACCATTGTCCGGATCTCTGTAGGTGACTTTGTTCAAAATCCGTAAATAGAGTCGATTGAAGTCTTGCAGCGGGATACCATTGCGGCATGGGAGCAAGAAATCTTTGCGAGAGCCTGATGCACATTGTCAGCAATGAAAACAATCCTCGAGATAATTCATTTCCCACTGAAATGTAGGCACGTGGAGGGTCTGAGTATCTCTGGGCTGGATCAATCCTGGTGATTTCCTCATACCACCAACTATGAATCTGGGCGGTCTTCACCGCATTTGTGGTAAAGGGATTAACACACATTGCATAATTGATAGCTATAGGCTTCACACATGCCATGACCATCGCTGGAACGCCTGAAATGGTTGCCTGGGCGTTGTATTCTGCGCTGACAATGAGGCTTGTCACGTGGTCAACCCAGGGCTCCTATCGCCACAGATTTCCAGGTTTCCATGCAACCAATCGCTCACCTGCTTCGTTTGAATCCTTCCTCTACTACATATATACAATAGCGGGCGGATACAATCAGTCAAACGCTTAATTGGATACCTTGTTGCATGCCAGCAGCACAGGCTCGGGTTCATCCTCCTCCTCCGAGACAATAGTGACCTCCCGACGCTCAGGATTTAGGGGTTGCCCCAAAGGATGAGTTAATTGAGTTGCTGCAACTCGTTCTCCAAGTGTTGATGTGATGGAATCTGTCGATGGCCGCTTGCACATTGCATTCCTGAATGGTCGCCAAACATGCTCGTCGTCGGATTCTGAAATGTCATCTCGATGATCATTGTGATTGTCGGGTATCATGTTGAGATCGTCATCGAGATCCTCGTCGGGGATAGATCGTCTGCTTCCCCTGGTGCCGGAGGGAAGAGGAGGAGGAGAAGTGCGGCGCCTTCTTTTCATGATTTAAAAAGGCGGCAAGTGATAACTACGAAAAATTCAAGGAGTGACTAAAGAAAATGTGAATGAATGTAGAGTAAATGAAATAAAGCGTTATGTAAAGGAAAGAAAGCGTCGATATGATTAAAAGCATCGTCGTGATGAGTCTTTTTATCCTGTCGATGATTCAAGGATCTTGGCATGTTCCGCCTCCCACACTTCCAACTCCTTGGACAGACGGGCACTCGGAACTAAGAATGGCTGGTGACAAGCATGCCGCAGGGTTGTTAATTGGCTTTCTTTTAAGAAAATCATTATCGCAACAAGCTGAAAATCATTCGCGTTTCACCAATCATTCAGGCTAACTTCTGCTGGGTAAAGATACCGAACTACTAATTACATGATAGCCATACACAGAGTCCTTTCGGTGCCACTATGCCATTCCCAAAAATACATGGCTCAATGTTAAATCCCAACATCGTGAACGCTGAACACAGCCCCTCATCCATGAATATGAATGATGTAATAATAAGATAAACAACACACCAAAAAGAGACCCAAAACCTCCCCAAAAAATTCCAAGTTATCATGCATCCATCCACCCTCCAGAGTGCCCGAAAAATACCCACCCACAACACGAATCCTTGAACAACCATCCAGCCAGTGCATTCCATCCTCACAACGACTAATTTGCAGCTGGGCGGCTGCTTGTACGCTTCCTATTGGCCAAAGAGCCTGCAGCAGGGGGATTCACAATGTGATCATGCTCGGGTAGCCAAGGCACATCCTCATCAGCAACAATGCTTTGCTCGTAATTAGCAAAGAGACCAAGAGCATGGTTTCGGATGACTTCAAGGTATCGCTGCTGTCTGATAATCCTCATTTGAAGCTTCCATTCAAACTTGTGGAAGCCTCTTTTCATCGTCAGGAAGCTTCTTGGATTTGGGCGCCGCGTCTCACCATCATCCTCCGATTCCTCCACGATATCGTCGTTGATATTCTCAGCTGGAGATGGGAGGATGTCATCCTGAGGAAGGTAGCTGCGGCCACCACGCATAGGCGTCTGGGCACCATCTGTGCCGTCGGCTTATTGGCCACGATAAACGACACAATGAAGCGTTCAGTTGCTTAGTTTCATCGCCGCCTTTACCCATCTGGTGGGAGTATTGTAATCGATGATTGGGATTACATTCCGGGCGCACAGACCTCCATCATCATTGGGCTCCTCCAGACAGCCCCACAGCTCTCGGATTTTCTGGCTGGGGTCTTGCTCACGGGCGATTGCAGCATTCACGATTGAAAAAATGGTCATATCGACGATTGATGTAACTATCGGAAGTATCAATTCATCATCTCTAGGCCAGTGCCATGAGGATAGCGGAGTATTGTTTTCACCCACCCTCTTCCCAGCAATGTCGGGATCCACATAAGCGATAATAAAGCTAAATGGCTCGCCAAGGATATCATTCGAGTGTTCGCAACGCACGCTGATTGGCGAACACGTGTGTCCCGGGGTTCCTTCCTCATCGTCTTCTGGATCAACACATCATCAGGAATTGCGAAAGAAGCATCGGGGCGATGAAATACATACCAACGTTCGTGAGTTTCCTCTTCTTACTCGGGGTTACCTCACCCCTATTCTTCCTCCGGCGAAGGCCTACCTCCGCGGACGCGTCCAGTGCTGCCTTGAGTTTCTGACCATCAAGGTTAGTCTTGTCTGCCATGTACCGTTTCCAAAGTAGTCTTTTAGACTCCAGTTCAGTGATTGGAGTAACGCAACGATCGATTAGGAGATCCCATTCCTCGCGGCTGGCGCCTTGCCTGTTGATGATGCTCATGGACTGGGCAATCTCCCAGACGTGCTCCCTCACTTTATTATCCATCCGTTGTGTTGTCAAGCCACCCTCATCCTGCCAAATCCGCATGGTTTCTGCTGCCCATTGGCTGATTCCAACACCAGCGTTCTCGGCCCAGACGCCGACTTGAAGAGTCGGCATCTGTATTGTATTAGCATCTGTGATGACTGATTTCGGCAACCAGAAGGTATCACATTACATTTTAGGTTCTCAACGGTGGTCAATGATTGAGTGGTGGATATCGAATGCTTGTTACTCTAAACAAGCGTCTGGAGTGTGGAATATATCATCAAGGGTGATGCGATGCGGTAGCAGAGGTGAGGAGGGTGTGTTGCAGGTTCTGGAGATTGTAAGTAAGGTGGGCAGGCAAGGCGAATATATATATGGGCTTGGAGGGTTTTCTTGATCCGGTGACATCATCTTGGCTGTAATTCAGCTAGGAGGCAATTTGCTTAGCATCATCTAAGCGCCATGATTCGTCGACTGAACGCTTAAGTTCATCACAAAGACAACTGAAAGCATGCTCTGCAGTCATATCTCACTCGTTTGTCCTTGCGCTAGTTCTTGTGCCCCGCGATGACGTCGCTGAGTCGGTATCTAAGGAGAATGCACAGTTCATATAAGGTACAAACTTAACATGAAGTGACAGCCATAAATCAGGCAATGAGCGTAGGAGGGTCTTGTGACGGTGCAAAACAATCGCCATGACGAGCTGAATGCAGATTCGGTATCTTTTTCGACATCCAAGGGATGAGGAAATTGAGAGAGCCAGTAAACACTTTGCAAACGTTTGACTGAGGATGAGAGAAATCCTACGAGAGTGGTAGGACCCCTGTCTCGAAAATGTAAATCGCGCTGCGCCATTTTCCGAAGATAGCTGGCTTGTAATAGTGTCAGTAGGTAAAAGACCGTCAAGACGCTTCTTAAGTTTGTTGCGACAGTTCATTTTGCCAACGAAACATGGATCTTCATCATCAGTGTTGTTACTGCTCGAAGACATACGCCTAGATTGGCGCTTACATCACTCACCTCCGTCGCGACCACAAAGTAAGGATAGTATACGTATCAGCCGCACAACTGGCAGATGATGGTTTCGCGATTGAGCACGATAGTATTCAACTTGCATTCATTCATGAACCGCATCACGACCCTTTTTTTCACCCTTCCGACGATGATTCCAGCGATACCGAAGCCGACTGCGAGAATGCCTGTATCGACCCAGAGCAACCTCCAGTTCGGATACGTATTTGGGGTACTCCACACTTCGACAACCGTCTAGCCAGCAGGCCTATTGGTAAGTAGTATTTCGATGTCTTCAACAATGAAATTGATACATTGTCACCGTTTTCTTGCGAGGAGGAGTATCGATTAGCGCACTGGTGCATCAGGCACAACTTGAGCAGAGCCGCTATCGACGAGCTTTTCAGGAACCCTATGATAGCAACCATCAGCAACTTCACTTCGTCCCACACTTTATTCAAAAGGTTGAACGAAATGTCCTACACAATGCGCATCGACTCTTGCAAATCCGGCAAAGTGTGTTACAATCATTTGGCCGATTCAAACAACCTTCGTGACGATGATTACACAAGTTTGTTTCACCGCAATCCTGTTGAATGCATTGAGTTCCTCGTGCAACAGCCTGCGTTCAGGGAACATATGTCGTATGCACCAGCAAAGGAATTCAATGATGCTGAAGAACGTATCTACTCAGAGGTGAAATCAAGAGACTGCTGGTGGAATGAACAGGTATGTTAGTTGAATTTTGTCATCGCTACAATGATTTTGACCGCTTCATTAGCTATGGTGGCCGCTTGGAGCTACGATTGTCCCTCTATTCGGCAGTATAGACCAGACACATCTTACAAACCATTCGGGCGACAAGAAGGAATGGCCAGTATATTTGAGTCACAGAAACGTCTAATTGACTATCAGATCAAAGCCTTCAGATCTTGCAAGCATCCTTGTTGCCCTTCTGCCTGTTCCTCCGAGATAACACTTTAAAGGGCATGCAAAAACAGCTGCCGTGAATGAACAACAAATCCACAATCGAGAGGTTTTAAAGAATGTCTTCGAGCTTATTTTTCCTCCTCTTGATGCGCGTTTCAGAACTGGAAAGCTCATGCTTTGTGCGGACGGTCGGATGCGGCAATGTTATCCTGACATCTGTCCATGAACGGCTGACTACTTCGAAAACATTCACTTGGATTCTATCAAGTAGCCCCTTCGCGCTGTGTGCGAAGCACCGAAATCATCGTTTGGAGAAGGGAATTCATTGTCATGGGAATTGAGAGACTATTGGCTATACTTCCAAATAATGATACTCGCCCCTCAGGGAGATGAGACGGAGAGCCAGGAAGGAAGACAATATGTTGAAGATCGAGCGGTTGGAACCTCAGAAGGCGTCTTCTGGAATATGAAATGCATCTCTCCGACAACAATTATGGTACCCGATATTCTTCATACCGTCTATCTGGGTATGCTTGAGCATTTGATGGACTGGGTATCGTCCTTCCTCAAACAACATTCCAGGATCGACAAATTCAACCAGCGCCTGGCGATCATGCCTCCATATCCTGGCTTTGCTCGATTCAACAAGCCATATAGCCAGGTGACGCAATGCAGTGGTAAGGACAGGAAAGAAGTTGGGTGTGTGATTGTTCCAGTTTTCGGGGCGACTCTTTTAAACCCTTCGGCGAGCCAAAGGATTCCCTTCACAGAAGCCCTGTTGTGGGTCAGGAACTTAGTGTATATTCACCTTATGGCACAGGACCGGTACCATACTGATGCCACGATCGAGTACATGGAGAATTATCTGGATGAGTTTCATCGTCACAATGATGGTATCAATCGATTCCGCTCCACTTAATCTTCAAAGAAGGTCTCGGAAGGGCTGAAACAGTAGATTACTTTGGACAAACAGAAGGAACGCGAGAGTGACCCCGCTCGGAACAATCTTCCTGCGGCTGCAAAGCGTCGTCCCGTTGACGAAGGTAAAACGCAGATTGAGTCAGAAATTGCACAACATCTTGTCGACAAATCGGATTTCAACTTTGTGAAGATTCATCTCCTGAACCACTTCTCTTACCATATCCGCCAGCTTTGCAACCTCTAAATGTAATCTCTGAACTCTCAGAAAAAGCGATAATAGATCTTAAACAAGCGTACCGACAATCGGATCGTCATGAGGCCGCCTTCATGATTTTGCGAACGAAAGCCCGAAACAAGGTGTTTCAGTATTGAGATCTGAATGCAAACGCTGCAAAACAACGTCGCAACGACAATATGCCTCGAACCAAACCGCCCATCAAGCGAATGATGAACAACCCGCAACCAGAGATCAAGACCCTTGATAACTTGGCCGAGTGGTGTGCAATGCCAAAAGGGGAGCTGCAGAATCACATTGCTTGGTGTTTCAAGAGATTTGCCGACTTCACAGACCACGTCAATCACCATCAGTATTTCAGTCGCCTCCACAATGCAAAATGAATTCGGTACAACGCAGTAGCAATTCCGATGACGTCCTTTCAATGTGAAGAGGAAGCAGTTCATATGGTTCGTTGCACTGTGTCCACAAGGTGGAGGAAGCATAAGCCACCAAGAGATGATACAGTGCTTCTGTGAATGGGGACGAGTCCGGTTAACCGCTGCAAGTCAACTGCGGGACGCATTCCCGCACGGTTGAAATGTCTTTATATTGTTGAGGATGCTGAATCCAGCGTTAAAGGGCTTCTTGCGTTGTTTCAGAATTTTGCAACAGGGCCGATACGTCAAACTGCTGGTATGGTGATGTTCGAGGAGAGGCATCAACATCCGATGCAACCCTTCCATGATGGAAGCTACGGTCGTAAGCCTCTTTTTGGTGTCGGAACCACTTGCATCGTCCCTATAACCGCGATCCAACCAGCTGTACACATTCTTCCGCTGACGACGCAGCCAGATAGCTTGCGGTGGTACTTGAGTAACACGATTGACTTGAATGCGTTCAATTTGTTTTACATGTAGATTATTCGACTCGATGCTTGAAGTAATCGTTGCAGCGATATATAGAAATCCGATGTGTTTCCTCTGGGTGTCTCTATTTTTTTGATGAGAGTAGTGCAAGCTTGTGTATAATCGATGTCTCAAGTGATTAAATAGTTAAGAATATTCTTGAAATGAATGGAACAGTTCAAAAAACCGTCGAAACGATTAAAATCTAGATGACGAACGTGAAAGAAACAAGTGCAATATCAGCAGCATGGCTTGCAGATTGCCTTGAGTATAGTGACCTACATCATCTCGAGCAGCATGTCTGTTTTTGGTGCAAGTGTCCAAAGAATGAACTTGGAGATTATGTCCCATCTGACAAGCAACACCCCCGGCAGGATCACAAACAATATAGACCGCTCAGCGATGCCAACACCAAGGCAGCCGATGCTGAACTCTCGTCGCGCCATGTCCACCGAGGACTCAAAGTGTTTCAACATATTCCCTTTATCGTCAGCAACCCCCCTAAGCCCGACCTCTTCCATACATTGCACATCGGCATGTTTGACCACCTCCAGAAATGGATTGTCCACATCATGGAGACACACGAACGGCTGTACTATTAACACGAGAAGATGATAGAGAAGAAGAGAAGATGATGAATTGTCAGTCGATCCAAAGAGAAGGGAAAACTACGGACTTATATATGAAAGAGAGAGAAGGAAAACCCAATGCCGACTACCACAGCCGGCGCCCAATGCCGAATACCAGTGCCGAACCCTACTCCTCGCCATGGGGGCAGACGAGGGCGATGGGGGCAGGCGAGGCTGATGGGGGCAGGCGAGGCTGGTGGGGGCAGCTGAGGCTGGTGGGGGCAGGCGAGCCTGGTGGGTGCAGGCGAGCCTGGTGGGGGCAGGCGAGACCAATGGGGGCCATAAGCCACCGTCCACATGCCCGAGCCCGCCAGCACCGAACACCAGGGAAGCCACTAGGCCAAATCCCTAGTAAACACTCCCTCTTCGGCCCAAGGCTTTCCAGAAGAAACAAAGTACATAAAACAAACAATCAAAAGTCTAAGATCCTCCTCTGAGTTCCAAATCCCATTAAATCCAAATCCAAAGAAAATCCAAGCATCCAGTGTAAGTCCAAACGAAATCCAAATACACAATCTGAAACAAAGGAAATCCAACAGTCTAAGTCCTGCCCGTGACGCATTCCAAGTCCAATATCCTCTAAAAATTCACCGAGTTTAACTCCCCGAAGGGCCTCATTGAGAGCATCTGCCAGCATCTCCGTACCAGCCACGTGCTTGATCTCGACCTCGCCTTTGGCAATGGCTTGATGAATTGAGTGGTACCGCAGTCGTAAGTGCCAGCTATCCAATTGGAAGTTGCCCGATTTGAGAGTTGTAAAGAAGTTTAGGCTGTCATTGAGAATACGCCTGGTGATGTCCCTGCCAATTCTGATTTCTGAGATGAGGTCTCGCAGCCAGTCGATCTGCACTTTGCCGTATGCAGTGGCATTCATCTCTCCTGGCATTGTCGGTTGGGCTACTAGGTTCTGCTTCTTCGACTTCCAAATGACGAGGGTTCCGAGGGTGTAGATGACGATTCCCGAGGTAGACTTGCTGTTGTCTGTTCTACCCCCAAGTCAGCATCGGCGTAGCACGAGATGGACTGAGAGTCATGCCCAAGGCTTGGGTCATAGATCATTGATTTGTAGTAGGAAGTGCCTCGTAGATATCGAATCAGGTGTTTGACCACTTCCCAAAGGAGGGTCGAGGGCTGGGCGGCAGACCTGCCTAAGACTGAGGTTGCATAGGTAATGTCTGGGCGAGTACCGAGAGCGACATAAGAATCGAACGAATAGCCTTCTGGTATGCTCTACTGTCGACAGGCTGCTCTTCTGCCTGAATGGCGTGGGGTTGCTAGCCGATCTCCATCGGCGTTGAGCGCTTCCGGCAGTTGGTCATCTCAAATTGGTCAAGAACTCGGTTGATGTAGCCAATGTGATTGATGCCAATTGATTGTTTGCTGCGATCTCGAGTGACCGTCATGCCGAGATATTGGAAGGTGTCTGGCGCAGGGACTTGGCCAGCGGCCTTGAATTGGTCGTACAGTCAAGATGCAATGGAGGCGACAAGTACCCATTTACCAATAATCATGGTATTGTCGACGTAGACTGGGATTAAGACGCCATTTGCTTCGAGATTACCAACCAAGAAGAGACCGGGAGCTGCAATTGATGATTGGAGATTGAGATCGTCAACGATAAAGTCAAAGACTTCCTCATAGTCCTCATGATTCGCCTGCTGGATGCCATACAAAGTTTTATTCAACTTGACCAGGGGTCTAGTGCGGCCATATGGATCGGGCCATTCGTGTTCACGGAGGCACATATAGAGAGTCTCATCCACAAGGCAGCCAAGGAAGGCAGTCGGGATGTCAAGGACGGGAATCTCAAGGTCGTGCTTGGCTGCAAGGCCAAGGGCAAGCCGAATCGAGGCCAAATCAATGACAGCAGAGCTGAAGTCATTTTAGTTGGTGGGCTTTTGGAGATCGCTGCGGTCGATAAGTCGAACGTTCCATTTGTCACTTGACTCATTGGCCATTGGATTTCTTCCCATAACCGAACGGCTTCCAATCTTACTAGCATGTGCTGGGACGTTCTCAACGATGGTGAAAACCTCATGACTTTCCATTGATGCTTCTTCCTTGGTGATAGCCTCCTTCCACTGCTCAGCTTCCTCGGCATCCAGTGCTGCATGGTATGTCTTAGGACCTTGCTCGATCATCATGGTAATGCTGACATGGGCTGCAGTTCCTCCGCACCTTGATGGCTTGGAAGGCGGTGTCTCTGGAGGCGGCATGGGATCATCATCCAAGTCGTCAATTGGATACATTGCACGAGGCAATGCAGTTGCTTTTGGAGGCTTTACGATGGCTTTCGGGGATTGTATCATCGCTTTGGGCGGCTGTACCGTAACTTTTGGCTTGGGAGGCACGTTCTCAACTTCCGAATCTTTATCCTGTTCAGCTGGTATGAGGGTGATCTTTGCAGGCTTACTCTTTAGTAACAGGTGATATAGGGTGGACTCATCAAATTTGACATCTTAAGCAATGAATACTCAGCCTGAACAGACATCCAGATCTCGGTACTGTGTCGATGTCTCTGTCGACTAGCCGAGCAGCACACACTTGTAGGCGTGGTTATCAAGCTTCTTCCTGAGGTCACCATGGATCCACGCAAATGCTAGGCAGCCTAAAGATCGAAGATTGGAGATGTCGGGCGTCTGCCACGTGCATCTTTCAAAAGCCGTCGAATTGAGGACAGCTCGCGACGGTAATCGATTCTTGATATAGACTGCTGTGGATACAGCTTCGGCCCAGAGTTTGGTCGGCATCCCAGAGTGCATCAGCTTAGACCGCGCCTGGTCCAGCACTGTGCGATTGCATCTCTCTGAAATGCCATTTTGCTGCGGTGAGTATGGGGCTGATTCTTCCTTAATGATGCCTTCCTCTGCCAAGAACTCAAGAAACTTCTCACGACTAGCATACTCGCCTCCACCAACATCTCTAATTTGGCACACCTTCGACTTTGGGTGCTGCTTCTCCACTCTCGCCGAATACTCCTTGAACTTCGCTGGAGCTTCAGATTTGACTTTCGTAAAGTAGACCTCGGTGTACCTCGAGTGGTCATCCGTACAGATAATAACATATCGGTAGCCACGCATCGTCTGAGTCTGACTCGGCCTGAACACATCGGTGTAAATCAACTCAAGAAGTCAATTCGTTGCCGTATCCTATAAGGGCTAGAAAGGCTTCCGGAACATCTTGCCCATAATACAAGCTTCACAAGTGCATGGCGATGGTCTCTTAACGTGCAATCGGATACCTCTGACTGCATTCGGGAGCGGTTTGATAGCAGGCAAGGAAAGGTGGCCAAGGTGAGCATGCCAAACAAGAATATCCTTATCATCAACTGCGGGCCAAATGTTGGAATAGGCCTCGGAGATCTCAAGAACTGAGCTCGGAGGGTGATCAATTGCTACAGAGGCTCTCGAGGTCGAGGCCGCAGATGTTTTGAGCACGAACAGACTGTTAATGAGCGGTGCTTCATAGACAAGGAATGACCCAAGCCACGCCGTAGCTCCATCGAGGTTCAAATCGATGTTGACTCCGTTCCACATTAACTGGATGATACAGAGGAGGAGATTCTTGATGGAGGCTGGCACATAAAAGACATGTTGCAGGCGGATCTTCGCGGGCTTCGCATTTGGCCTGTCGACATAAAACGTAATGGTTCTCGAGCCTTCGGCATCGACAAAGCTGTTGTTTGCTGTCTTGACCTGATATTCCCCCTTTGCCATGGAGTGAAAGGTCTCAAAGAGGTGACAGTTGCTGGTGATGTGATTTGTCGCTCAGGTATCAGGGATCCAATGATCGGCAGATCTGTCTGCCGATGCCACATTGACCTTGATCACAGGGTCTGGCGTGGAGTACGAGACAGGGTCGGAATTTATGACCGAGGAGAGGAATGACTCTGCCTCGGCAGTAGAGGTTGATGCGCTCGAAGCCAGGTTAGCATCACCATAGATTTCTCATACAAGGCCCACTGATACTTGCTTCGGCACTTCGCCTTCATATAGCCCTTTACTCCACATCGATGGCATATGGCCGGGTTCTTCCAATCATCACCCATCCTATTGTTGCCCTTGGCTCCTTTCGAGTGTTGGCCTCGGCTTTTCTTCGTTATACATAATGCAGCATCTGGAGCAAGACCGCGGGCTGCGCAGAGGCGGGCTTCGAAGGACAGGTGGTGGGTATCAATACTCGCCACTGTTTCATCCTTCTCAGTGGGCTTCAGTGTGGATGCAAAGGTTCGCCATTCTTCGGTATTTGGGAGGTTGGACATGATCTAAACTTTCCTACAAGAATCTTCGATCATGATGTCGCATACAGCAAGGTCATTGATTATTTTGTCCTGGGCCAATATCTATTCGGTGGCTGAGGGATATGACTCGAGTTGACATGATGTGAGCTTCGCGATCTCGTATCGACCATCGAGCCTGATGAGTTTTTCGAAGTCGCCTTTGATTGTATTCCAGGGTTGTTTCAGCTCAGTGAGTTCTCGGTACCGGATCTGCATCGTCGATTCCATCATGGCCGTGAGTTGTCCGCATGCCTCGTCATTGTTCATCTGCCAGTGTTCCCAATCGCGAAGGAAGTGGTCGAACTGATTGAGACTGTAACGGGCGGGATCGGGCGCAGGTGATAAGGATGTTGCAGGACTGAACTCGAAGTGCGTATCGAGGGACAAAAATCAGAATATGTTTCAAAGTCGTACTATTGCTTGCTATACAGGAGAACGAGTAAAGAGAGAAGAAAAGGAAATCCTCCAACGCTATCAACACTCTCTTTATATACAATTCATCTGCCACCCTCGAACCATTCTCCATGCTCCGATGTACCATCCGAATCTCATCCCATGATCTTACACACCACTCCGTTATTCCTTATCGTAACAACCACGCCACCTTGCCTGACGTCGCAACACCTCAGCTCACTTCTTTATCTATACTAAATTATACCGCCACCATCTCGCCGCTTCCTCCGCGTCTTCCAACGTCTCCGCCTTTCCGTAACACAATTCCTTCCATACCTTCCATATCTTTCTTCCATATTTCCAAAGTACCTTCGTACCTTCTTACGCCGTGACAGAGACAGGACGTGTCAGTCGATTCCCGGACGATGTCGTAATCGGTATCTTGAGGGTCACGAGCTGTGGGAGTAGTCCAGGAGGCGTGGTTAGTTGCTACAATCGGAGGCCTGGGATACGCATTTCTCCGGATACGTATTTCCAGAGGCCTTGCTCACCAAGTAGGTCTTTCGCTTCTGTGGCCCATTTTTAATAGTTGTGCTCATTGAGTTTTGTGGGCGTGGTCAACATGGCGGAGGTAGAGGGTTGCGAGACAATAGAGAGGGCAAAGGTTAACAAACAGTAGAGAGGCGGAGGTTGGAAAGTGAGAAAGGCACTACGACTAGGCGTCAACTCAGTCCAATGCAGCAGAATGGCAGAGGAGAAACGACAAACAACGACCAAGAGATGTTGGCTCGATCGACTGGAACAGGGGGAGAGGAGACTGACTAAGACATACTAATAGTAGGCGTTGAGTTCAGCTCAGCGCCGGGCTCATAACCTGTTGACACGAGAAGATGAGAGGGGAGAAGAGAAGATGATGAATTGTCTGTCGATCCAGGGAGAAGGGAAAACTATCGACTGATATATGAAAGAGAGAGAAGGAAAACTGAATGCCGACTGCCAAAGCCGGAGCCCAATGCCGACTACCAGTGCAGAGCCCTCCTTCCTGACATGGGGGCAGACGAGGCCGATGGGGGCAGGCGAGGCTAGTAGGGGCAGTCGAGGCTGGTAGGGGCAGGCTAGGCCAGTGGGGGCAGGCGAGGCTGGTGGGGGCAGGCGAGGCCAATGTGGGCCATAATCCACCAGCCACATGCCCGAGCCCGCCAGCAGTGAACACTAGGGAAGCCATGGGGCCAAATCCTTAGTCAACATCGACTATTGGGAATCCGCTCAACCCCGGGCCCGAGTCCGCCCGATGGCGGCATGGCCAATGTGTCCTTGTCATCCTGTATTTAGAAAGACCGCTACAGTTGAGAGAACAATATTGCTTTTAGACTTTCTCACAGCACCCGCTACCATTTCCAACAGGTTATGAGCCCAGACAGCACAGCGCTTGAGTGAGTCTAAGACTTTCACCCCCATCCTTTTCTAAGGCTAACTCACAGGTAGACCTTCCGTTCTGAGATTCCCACCTGGGACTGCTATTCATCAAAGTCACTACTCCAAGTGAGCTTCCGATGTGTTTTCTAAGGTCAACTCCAGACCTTCTTTTCTGAGCTTCCCACCAGGTCGGGAATGCTACATCTAAGTCACTCATCCAAGTGCACTTCCGGTTGATTTTCTAAGGTCGACACCAGACCTTGCGTTCTTAGCTTCCCACCGGGGAATTCTATTTGTTTAAGCATTCTCATCTGAGATATTTCAATCTCCTTGGCTCCAACGGCGATAGGATCGGAGATCTCCAACTCCCGTCTCAGACTTAGAAGTTCTTGCGGCATTTATTCTCTCTTCTCCGAACTTCTACTTTAGTTGCTAGCTGCATTGCTAGTGGAGATAGTGGTGCCGCCACTTGGATTGCCCCTGGTCACCTACCACGCTACGGTGACTTCTGGCACAGAAATACCTCACATGAAAATTACTCCTAGCTCCCCGCCCAAGTGTTCCGATCAACTGGGGCATGGCACCCCATTCGAACTCATTCAGATCAATCTTTTGACCAATGGATTTTGTATATAAAGACCCTTTGCACCCTCCTTGCTTTTCATCCAATTCATCTTATCCAACTCATCTTTGTACATTCCCATTCCACCCCACTGCCTTTTGCATTCTTCTTTGCTCCTATCCCTTCCTCGCTTCATCTATCTCTCCTTTGCTATCAGTATCACATCTCAGGATGACTTCTAATCTCTCTGCTCTGGCTTCCATTGGCTTCATCAAGCCTCTCAGCTCCCATTCTGATTTTCGAAATTGGCTACTTGCTGCCAACGACATCTTTGCGGAGAAGGATTGGCTTGCACTGATCGAAGGAAAGGAACCTCGACCTGCTGCCACCAAGGAGGACACTGGATCGGCACCAACTTCCTCTACTCCATCGGGCTCCACCTCCACCTGCTCGGGTGCCTCCATCAATACGAAGCTGGATGAGAGTCGGCAGGCATGGGACACGAAAGCCACCAAGGTCCGTGGACTTCTAGGACGCATGCTTGATGCCAATCACCGAGAGATGTACCCTGCTGAGCATGATCCGGCGACTATGTGGAAGAGGCTGCAGGTGCGGTCCCAGGGGAAGAACAAGCAACGAATCTGGTTCCGCAGGAGTGAACTGTCCAAGGTACAGTATGAGGGGGAGGATATGTCGGATTTTATCTCGAAATTGCAGAAGCTCCTCAACCAGCTTCTCCGCGCTGGGTGCACAGCCTATGAGGACGATGACAAGATCTCCCTGTTGCTCAACACTTTGCCCATGGAGTACCACCCCTGCAGAACGAGCATCGGCAACACTGAGTCTCTGACCTTCGAAGAGGTATCATCCAGACTGATTCTGGAACGTGAGAAGCTCGCTGGGCGGAAGGCAATGTCCAGGAGAGGAGTTACCTTCTACGCGGAGAATGGGAAGCCTTCGAAGGAGGTACACAATCAGCGGCACGGGAACCGCTCCAAGGACACTTGGAGCTACTGCCACGTCAAGGGACACTGGGCGAAGGACCGCCAGTAGAGGATTGCCAGGCATGATTGAAGGGGCCAGGGGTCTGCCAACGCGAGGCAGGCTGTGGCTTGCATGGCCCAGGTCAATGCACAGGATAATGAATATTGTTCTGCTCCCACTCTGGATCAACGGATTGTTGATAGTGGAGCCTCACACCATATGACCTCCCAGCAGGGTTACTTTATCACCTACTATCCTGAGTCAACCACAGGCACTCTGGCCAACAACAGCATTGGGAAGGCCGCAGGTAGGGGAGATGTGGTGCTGCTCTTACCCTCTGGTGATATTACACTCAAAGATGTGCTCCATATTCCATCACTTGGATTCAGCTCGCTTCTCTCTCTTCGCCTGATCCACCAGTCAGGGTGCCAGATTGTATTCAACCAGCCAGGTTCAGGACCACCAAATGGATATTTCGAGGGAGCTGATCATGTCATGCACATTTTCAATGGTCCTGATATCATAGCAACTGTGACACAGATGGGACACTCATATGGGCTCCACAACAAGAGGAATCCGGTTGTCAATGCTGTCCTTGTCACAGCCTCGATGCCCATCAGATCATCTCCCATCCAGCATGTAACGGGCGGGGTCGGACGCAGGTGATGTGGATGTTGCAGGACTGAACTCGAAGTGCGTATCGAGAGAACAAGAATAAGAATATCTTTCCAAAGTCGTACTATTGCTTGCTATACAAGAGAACAAGTAAAGAGAGAAG
>Ga0307512_10001980_pt1 | contig 27267 bp, 31 predicted proteins | sample 14_EM_MG_FD_200267 | JGI IMG/M metagenome (GOLD analysis project Ga0307512, IMG submission 200267) | Populus trichocarpa ectomycorrhiza microbial communities from riparian zone in the Pacific Northwest, United States - 14_EM | ecosystem: Host-associated > Plants > Roots > Unclassified | place... | reverse complement strand
GTGTTCTTAGGTGATGGTAGAGTTGAGCACAAGAAAGAGAGAGATCAGAGGAGATGGGGGAAATCATCATGAGAAACTGGGACTTAAGAGAATTTCATGTGCCAGTCAATTGACCATCCCCGATACGGCAGGTACGAGTCCCGATCCGGCGCGAACTAACACTGATACAAGGTCTTCCCAACCCAATCAGGCAAGTCGTACCCCTGATTTCTCATATCCACTCGTATCCTCCATATTGCTCCCATCTTCATCCTCCATCTCTCTTTCTTGTCCACAACTCAACCATCATCGCAGAACACAAAGTTAAGTCATCCCTTTCTATCTCTCCATGACATGATCATCAGTTGACACCGAGTACAGCATACACCGAGTACAGCATCCACCCAAGATTGTTTGTCTTCCCTTCATTCACATGATTACGAGTTGACTCCTGAATGTAGCTTCAGCTTCCGGCGTACCTCCCTACACGATCGACCGCCATCAGCCAGCTCTCCATGAGAGCTCAAAGGTAAAGTCACATTGTCACCTTCCCACGGTTGCGAGTTAACTAACTGATGAATGGAGTCTCATCACCCGGTGCGCCGTCCATCGACCGCCTTCAAGTACTCGTCCAATCTCGCTCGATCACAGCCTCCAAGTGCATCTCCAAACTCGCTCGATTACGGTCTCCAAGTGTATCTCCAGACTCGCTCGATTACGGCCTGCAAGTTCGCACAATCATGGCCTCCAAGTGCATCTCCAAACTCGCTCGATTACGGCCTCCAAGTGCATCTCTGAGTTCACTCGATCTCAGTCTCCAAGTGCATCTCCAAACTCGCTCGATCACGGCCTCGGAGTATATCTCTGAGTTCACTCGATCGTTATTTTCAGGCGCACCTCGAATTGCTCTCAAGCACTGCCTGCAGCCTGTCCAGATATAGCGTGTGTAGATGGGTAGCTATATAGATACATAGATACATAGATACATAGATAAGAATACAAACTGAATACATGACTGTGATTCGAGGTGCTCCCAGACATGTCGCCGGCGCTCCCAGGTGCTCCCAGGCTTGTCGTCGGCGCTCCCAGTTACTCTGAAGGCCGGCAGGAATGCCCTCCTAGGGTCTGATACTCCTGAAATTGACGCATCTAAGTTTACACTCCACATCCTCTCAGACCAGTAACTAAAATACATTTTGCTGATGCTATGCAACGTGACCCGTCGCCTGGGCGACGGGTAGCGTGTAATTCTCCGTCAGAGGGCACGAGGTTCCGTCAGAGCCGTCAGAGCCATCCGGAACACCCGGGTGTTTCTGACGGAAACTAGCGTTGTTGCTGATGTACAAGTGGACGACATTATTGACGGAAAAACGATGCCTAAAAGGCAAAGTGATAATTCAGGATGAGGAACAAGCGTTGGAAGAGGCGAAGTTAGAAAGGGATGGACTTGTTCTTTGGACTGATGGAGCGAGAAAAGAAGATGAGTGGGTTGGGTGTGCAGTGGTATGGGAAGAGAAAGGGAGGTGGAAAAAGAGGAGGGTACACCTAGGCCGACAGAAGGAAGCGTTTGACGCGGAAATGTATGCGATGTCGGAAGCAATGAAAATTGCGGATGAGAAAGCAGAAAAAGAGAAAGTTACCAGGGTTACGGTTTTTACGGATTCCCAGGCAACTTTAAGAAGAATACAATCGGACGAGCCAGGACCAGGACAGGTGCTAGCGCTACGAACGATGAATTGGACCGACGCATTAGCCAGAAAAATTATCCAGGTAGAGTACCAGTGGGTACCTGCCCATAAGCGGATAGAAGGCAATGAAGAAGTGGATCAACAGGCAACAAAGGCGGCGTATAAGGATTGCGGAAGTTACACCGAAATGCAAAATCCGCTACCGTTTTTATATTATATATCTTTCGCCCATGTTAGTCGAAGGTTGACTGAGATGAAGTGGAAGGAAAGCAAAGAAGAAATTAAAGAGATGGGGAAGAAGTTAAAGCATAGTTACCGGTATGATTTGGTGAAGAGGGGAGGTAACAGTGCGGTGATGGGAGCCAAAAAGACGATTGTGGCGAGGTTTTATCAGCTTAAGTCAGGACATGCACTGATAGCGAAATACCTATTGCGGATCGGAAAAAGAAGTGATATGAAATGCTGGTGGTGCGGGCATGAATATCAGACAAGAGACCACCTTTTTAAGTGGTGTAAGAGATGGAAACGAGAACAAAAAAGGCTTTGGGTTGATGGGCAAGAGGGGGAAGATGGGTATGAGGGTGTCGAAAAGGTGTTTAAAAAGCCGAAGATTTCATTGCCAATGTCTCTCGTTTTTGCAGAAGAAAAATGTTCGCAGGCTCTGATGAATTTCTTATCTTGTACAGATGTCGGCAGAATTAGCGGAGTGGTGGAGGAGGCGGAGAACTCAGATCATGAGGAGTCGAGTGATGGGGGGGTGTAAAAGTTGATGTTGTTTTTTGGCGGTTTCTTTGGTTTAGGGGAAGAGGACTTGCGACTTTGCTTTTGTTTCTTTATGTTACAGAAGAAGCAGGGAGGAAATGTGTACGGGAATATGCCATGGCCGCCAGCGGCCAAATGCAATATGATTACAAACAAACAAACAAACATGGCAGGACATCATTATACAACGAAGACCGTTCAGAAATACCCACAGTAGATATAATAAGTGCACCTTGTTGGTAGCAAATCAAAAAGTCTAGTCAATTGATACACCACTCCTTACGGCCGAGTGTTACTGTATCCGAGGGTTAGCCTATAATATAGCCGGCTAGTCGTCTATCACCAACTATACCTAACCCAGATCTGTACATTATTATTGATACTAACACCCCTCAATCCTCATCTTCCACATTCACCGCCAGCTCCTGCAACTCTCTAAACACGCCTCTCAAAGCCAGACCCCTCCTCCTCCGTTCCTCGGGGGGTAAATCCGGATCAACCTCTGCGCTCTTCTCCTTCTCTCTCTCCCACAGCTCTTCCCTCTCCTTCAAATACCTGTCCAAATCGCCATGCAAGCGCACAATATACCTCCGTATCTCATTCTCATCAAACATCCAGCTCTTTCCCCACCGCCGTTCAATAGGCCCACAATTGAAATTCTCGATCAGCTCCCGCCCATTCATGCCGTAGATCTTTGTCGCGTACTCGAGTGTGATCTTGTTAGGCCACTGCGCGTGGTCACACATCCGACATGCCGGGATGCTCGGGTGTATTGTGGCCAGTCGTGGGGTGAGGACGTTGCAGAAGCGGCAGTGGGTTGCGGCATGCTGGAGGTATGGGAGTCGATAGGTGGGTGTAGCAGAGAGGGTGGAGCTTTGGAGGGATTGAAGGAGGTGGTGGCTGTGGGATTCGACGGCGCGGTAAAGGGCGGAGGAGACGAGGGAGAGAGCGAGGTAAGGGTGGTCGGAGAGTCTGGAGGGGTTGACGGGGGAGAGGTGAGTGAGGGTTTGGAATAGGATGTCGAGAGGGAGGGTGTGAAGCATTGCTAGCGGGCTGTGGAGTTGTAGTGGTGGCGAGGGGTGGGGGGAGATGTCCCATTTATTATACCGTTAGGCACCTTCAGGTAGGGTATGTTGGCGGAGTCATGGGTTTACGCGCGGTTACGCGTGTATGCCAAGAACCTATCAGGTGCAAAAGCACTACACCACCACTTGATAATAATTAGGTGTCTCTGCAGGGTATTCCACTGCAGTTCCTACGATAGTCGGCTCTCCGCCCATCTTCCAAAGTTAAAATGGAAGCCGCTTCTATACCCCAGAGGTTGGAGACCGCCAATCCCGGTATCAATAGATCCCAAGCAGCCTCCAAGCAGCGCACGTTTCGTCTATCATCTATACCTATCGAAGTCCAGCAGGACCAACTTCGGGAATCCTTGGAAACTCTGACTGGCTACACCGACTATAGCGGGCAGAACGTTAAGGCGTTGTCATTAACCCGGAAAAGTCGCAACTGACAAGTTTGCACTGTTAGTTTCGTGAGAGAACCTCCAGAATTTGGGATATGTATACCCAATCATAGGCTGGAGCTTTCAATCAGTATTGCGGGAAATGAAGTCGATTTGGCTATCGACGTTGACTTCTACGGAATTGTATCAGCCCGAGTGCGTAACATGTGGTCTGTTACTTATTACCTGTTACCAGATGCCACTTTATTGTCATCCCAGCCAAAAAGCTGCTGTCGAGTAAGTCGCTTCCCCTTTCTTACAATGTAGACAATTGATAGTGGCTAATTTGATTTGATTTTGTTGCTTTATCAATATCATTGCTGTTTGCGGGGTTGGCGGACATGCATTTGGCGCATGGAAATCCCAATCATATGGACACAAGATGTGGTTGAGAGATTTCCTTCCTAAAGATATACCCGAGATTAGGATTTTCATATTTTAAGAGTGTAGTCAAAAAATTGGAGTTCAGATGAGAGTCATGTCCATCATGAATCAGAATTATCGGTTCACCCTTAGAACTACACTCATTAGTAGTATCATGCGGTCATTCTAGTAGTTCTCACTGTACTTTTCAAAGTTATGTTCAACCTGTTCCAAGCTAAGTTCTCTACACTAGTAAAAATGACCTTACACGACGCACAGCCCATAGCAAACGATTTTTCGGACAGTATTCCATAGGGTATTTTGCGCATGGGTATTATGAAGTCCTATGAACCGCAGACGATATCGATTGCACAAGATGGCTATGGAGCGTGGGCGCACGGGGAAAAGTGAAAACGCCTGTGGAGTCGCGATAATTTATACAATAGAACTGCGCTGGATGCTATGCACTGCGTTGGATACTGTCCTCCATTTTCCCCCACGCGCACTCGACTCCATGTTCCTAAGTGCACTCAAGTCAAGCTAGAAGAGGAGAATGTTAAGGTTCCTTCCTTGGTCTTGCGTCCGATTGACTTGAAAATGACGCCCATAGTTCTGTATCCCAATGTCTCTTGAATTTTGTCCATCAGCAGAAAGGCGGGAAAGAACCCCAGTCTCTTCCATAGATCCCGGTACGTGTCAGTAGATATCCTTCCCATCCACCAGCTGAAATCACATTTCCTTTCTTGTGAGAACGTAGACGGGAAGGTATTGTAGTCCACAAGGCAGAATATCCTGGTTGTGAGAAGATCATTGGCACCACGGCACAAAAACTCCCAGGATTTTAGTCAAGTCTCGTGTGATACAGTGTCGCATAATTGAGCTCGCCCTTTGCGGGAACAGAATAGTGTACTCCGAAGCTAGTATGATGCATCGAGGAGGTCTTTGGTCCGGATTGAGGTAAGAATACAACTCTTGAGACCTTGAGTGAGTTGTCCAAAGAAGCCGTTGAAGCAGTTTAGATTATTCATAGCTACGCCTAGGTCAGTTCGACTGCTGTCAAGAAGCCCTGGTATCTGGGTGACTTATTGGGGTGAAAGCATGTTCGCTAATGAGACGAGATTTCTGCGGCTTTCCCAAGTTCGTGTCGTATGATTTGAAGTAAGAGGATGTGAAGACTCGAGATATAGACGGTTTGTGTCAGGCGTTGCGGGGTTAATATAACTTCCCCCAGCTTGCGACTGGGTGTTTGGGGTGTTTCTGAGTGTGTATTTTGGTGAGGGAGTTAGTGCTGTTTGAGTCTGTTGTCTCGGGTTAGTGGTTGTTCTTCCTTCTGGCCTTGTTGCTGTTGGAGAATATTTATGTAAGAGCAGCGAAGAAACGTGAAGACAATGGCAGTGAAGTGGGATATATACTTTTGTAAGGCCTCTATACTTGTAATCTAAGACACAAGTGGCAGATCCGAGTAGCTTAAATAGAGGATGTTCTCTCTCTAGTGCTGATTTCGCCGAGAAACGAGATGGAAACCTTGGATTTGGTTCCTAGGTAAACGAGTAATTGTAAGCGTTGTATTGTAGTATTATATGCGTTGCTCTCGTACCTTATAGGGGAAGGAGTGGAGGGGAGGGGAGTACTCTCGGAGCGTGGTACACAAGCGGGGGTATCCACCTATTTCTTGGTCTCTGCGACGGAGTCGAGTGATTACTGTGAGTGACTCGCATACGTTCTTCTCCACCGGAAAGGACCGTCTTCGAGGATTCATGACTTCATGTTGCGGCCGCAACAAAACCATCTTACGGTATAGCGACTCGCTATAGTTTTGTCGGTGCTTTAATGGCGATCGAGATCTTTCATATATTGACGGCCGTGTGGGCGTCGATTCAAAGCTTAACAGATCGCAGTTCCTCCGGTCATCGACAGAAAACCCCACAAACCTAGCGATTAACGCTCAGGTTTGGTTATGATATCAGTTAATGTGCGTATAGTTTAAAGAAAACTCTAATCATCACGGTTCACGATGCTATCACACGTTCGAGTGATTGGTAATGATGCTATCTCACAAGAGGGAGAATTTAAAGCTTGTCTAAAATTGTGGGGTCCCACCGCTAATGACGTAGGGCGTGGATTCAGTCTGTATACTCAACCTCAACCTTGCAAAGCTAGGGCATCCACTCGTTTCCGGTTCTTGCATTTATCGTGATGGCATCCGAAGATAAGATCTCTATAGCATCAGCTACTGCTGCTCCTTCTACTCCATCCTCATCTCCTCCTTCTTTAACAATGAGCATTCTATTTTGTGAGCAGCAGATGGTTGGCTATGCCTGTTTGCAGGGGCAACAGCGGATCCTTCCAAGACCCTTAAGGTCAGCCCTACAGCATCAGAGGCCAAGATGTCGGGAAGTTGGATATGAGCCTAGAATTAGAACCAACAACACATACTACGCACTCTCGCCTGCTTGCCCGAACGACGACATCCTCGCCAGTTCCGCTCCCGCGCCCACTCGTTTCTCCATCTCACACCGCCGTCCCAGGTACACTTGGCATCTCGCCACTACTTCGGCGGGTCGTCTCAAACCCATACCTGGTACCTGTCTACATTGTCATACCTGGTACCTATCCACATTATCAACAAATTCAACTTTACCCACTACCACTCCGCCAACCCCCACTTCCTTCCTAACGACAACACCGATAACATGCCCACCTTCATCCCCATCAAACACGGCTGCCGTCGCTTCCATCCAACCCGCATCCCCGATCCCTCGGGCCCAAAGCAGAAGAAAGACAACCGAGACAGACCCGCTTATCCCGTTACCGACGACTACGGCCTCGTCGACCTGGAGTCGTTCCAGGCCACCCACGACCCCGTCCTCGACACACCCCCCACATTGCAGATGCGAGCATCGTGGAGTCCCTCGCCGTCCGAGGAAGCGCTGCTCGTACAGCAGCAGACAGCGTTGAAGCACAAGACCCACGACGGCTGCGGATTCCCTGCTGCTGCTACCCCTCCTAACGTCGACATCAAGCGTGCCGTTTCTTCCCCGACCGAGCCAACTCCCTGCAACCATAACGGTGCTTCTGGTTCACAAGCCACCACGTCCGAAGGTGACGATGCAACCGGTTGCAAGAAACGCGTTGAGTGTAGCGGATGTGCTGCCCTGCTTCAGGGTTCCACCGCATTCGCTTGTATCTTCCCCACCTGCGAGGTGCTCGTGTGCCATCCGTGTGCCACGTTGCTGACCAAGCACTACGACGATGGCGGGGTGTACGGTGACATCAACGAGCTGAAGCGCAAGCTCGCCATGCCGGGCACTCCCTCGGACGAAGAGGAGGAAGCCGTCAAGCCGCGTCCTAAGAAGATCACCGCCTTCGGTGCAGAGTGGATGCGCAAGATGAGGGAGCACAATCGGGAGAAGCAGGAGTTTGCGAACCGCTGGGGAAGGAGCTTGGATTGAATCTCCATCAGCCTTCTCATTCATGAATAACAGCTGTTTTTTTCTGGCGGGGCTTAGAAGGTTGCTTCCAAGGCGTTTCTGGATAGATTTTTTTTTTCCATTTTCCTTTTAGCGTTCCCTCCTTGCAATTAGTATTCCTTCTTGCGACCAGCGTTCCTTCGCCATCAGTGTTCTGCTTCATTGGAGCTGGGGTTTGCCTTACATGTCTTGTCTTTTGTCTTTGTCGTTTCGTTTCCTTTTGGTTACGGCTGTAATGTTGGAAGGGTTGTGCAAGATAGGATGGGAAAAACGATTAGGTGCTGATGGTGAAAAAGTTTGTGGAGGAACAAACGCACGAGGGTTGTGGTTGGAGGCTGTGGTTGGGGGGGCGGGGGGTAGGAGTGCGTGGTTTTTTTACCATTGGGAGATTCGAATGCATATACCTCTACTGCGTGGCTTAGCGTTGTTTTCTGACAAAATAATTTCTAGAACCCCCGTGTATTCTTGACTAGTTTTCTTCTTCCGTTTGATTTGTAAAACTATGGGAAAAAAAGGGCGTTTGAGAGTTCGCTGGCTGGCTGGCGAATAGGTACAATGGCGACATCAATTGATCACGCCCTCTCACTCTCGCCGCCAAAACACAACACCATTCTAAGTGAAGCTTTTTCATTCAATACAAATTCATCAGACAGAAAACCATTGGATATCAAACGGAAAATGTGCAGATAGGAAAAAAAAGCTCAGATCCAAAACGCCCCGCTAGAAACATAATCGAATAAGCCACCCCGCTTTCTCTACGCATACCGATAAAATGTAACATTCCCAAAATCCGCGGTGGCCACATGACCGCCCATAACAAACGGCTGCTGCTGTACAACGCCCTCCGCATTTCTCCACTCAAAACTCATTTGCGTCCTTAACCGTCGCTCCTGCACCGCCTCCCTCCTCCTCCTCAACCTTTGCAACACATACCCCGCCTCGGCACGGAACTTATCTCTCAACGCCTCCACCTCCGGCCAGCGGATGATCATGCTCGTGAGGATATACACAATCCCATCGATTGCATCGGACGCACGCCCAAGCTCGTTCTCGCCCGGCAGTAGCGTCAACGCGTGGAGTAGGTTCGAGCCTACAAAGTACGTGCGCAGCGCGTCATGGTATGTATATACAAACCCGGAGCTGGGAGAATCTGTCAGAATCGCGCGGAAGGCGATGGAGTAGGAGGCGCTGTGCGTGTAGATCTGCATCATGCTCTCGGGCGTGGAGCGCGGGATTTTGGGGGAGGGTGCTGGGAGGTAGATATGTAGGTAGTGCCATTCTAGGAGCAGCCAGTCGCGGGTGGAAGAGGACATTGTGGTGGGGATCTCGGAGCGCCATTTTTGCAGCAGCTCGGTGTGGCGGGAGATGTATGCTTCTGGGTCTGGGAGGGGGTCGGAACCGGAAAGGTGCAGGGATTGGTACCATTCGGATTGCAGCATGCGGAGCTTGAAGAGGTGGGTTGCCGCGGCCATGGGTGTGGGGGTGTTGATGTCTTTGGGGAGCTCGACAAGGACGGAGTCGTCGGAGAAGGTGAAGGGGCGCTGGAGAACCATTGAGATGGAACGGTCCAGTGAGTAGACGCAATAGAAGACGCGCCGGCGGAGATCCATATCCGCGGACTTGCGTTTGGAGATTTTTAGCGGCTCTTGGTGAAGGCCGATGTCAATCATGATCCGTGATGCCACGCCGATTAGGTACCAGCTGTTGAGATGCGCCGGCTCAAGCATCGAGTATTGTACTAAAAGTAGGGTCGCCTGCACGCCTTTGATCTCGGAGGGAGAGATCACAGTGTCCGCGTGCTCTAATGCTGTCTTGACGAAGCACGCAGCATTGTGTGCGGCAGCTGAGTCCTGAGATTTGGAGAGCGACATGGTTCCCACTGCAAGGACCATGTAGACGCAGAAGATGTCAAAGGGAGAGGCGGCGGATTCATCGCGGTATACGCTCTCGACGGCACCGAAAAAGGAGGACTCATTGAGACATGGGAGAGTGGTGAAGATCTTGTCGAAATAGTGTTGGACGAGGCGTGTTGCGGTGTGGCGTGGTGGGAGGCGCGCGCGGGGTTTGGAGCTTAAGATGCGGGAGACGGAAGAGGCGCGGAGGGCGATGCGGCCAAACGAGATGTCGGGGGCAAAGCCGTAGAAGTCGCGGGTTACCGCGTTTATTGCTCTGTAGAGAGTTAAACTATAGACAACGCGTGAAGGGTGTGTGGGGAATGCCCACAAGTAGCCTAGGTCTGCAACCAAGTCTTCGATCTGGCTGTCGTCTTCAACCTTCTTTTTTCTTGCGCTACGGAGGTCTTCGATAGCTGGCGTCGAGGTGTTGCCACTACCACCGTTACTGTCACCACCATCGCCGTTTCGTGCCGTCGCATCTGGTGCGGCCGACGTCCGCCGAGAATCGAGTGCTGCTAATCGCTTCTCGAGCTTCTCGAGCTTCGATTCTAGGGACGCGACATAGCTCCGCTCTTTCCCCCGCGCAAACTGATCGCTGCCGCCTGTGCATTCACTCACTTTCCCAGCTCGTTCACAGGCGGTGCAAGCGGGGAGCTTGCCATCGCACTGGGCGCGTGTTAGATAGCTGAGCGAGGGGTAAAAATGGAGCGGGAGGGAAGGACCTTGACTTTGGCACTGCGGCAACGCGAACAGGCGGAGACAGGCCGGCTTACCCGTAATAATGGGGCGGTGGTGGATGATGTTTCAGCCATCTTTGAGAGGGTCAACGTGGGAAGAGTAGTGGATGGGAATGGTGCGGTTTGGTGGTGGTGGTGGTGGTGGCGGCGATGCGGGCGGTGTTTATCTCATCTGCATCTCATTCAGTGGGTGGAGAGAGAATAAGCGAGGATGCAAGGCAGCCACAGAAAAATTTGAAAGCTCCGATAGGAGCAGCCCAGCTCTAAACTTCATACATTTTGAATGCCATATTTCGACACTCGATTCCAATTTCAATAAACTGCTGCGGACTAGCAGTGGTCTCCCAGAGAATACCCGATAACTTATCCACGGTCCAGGTACCCCGCCGGTTTCCGCTAATTTCCACCAATACTGCAAGCCTGTCGATAAAGGCTAATGAAAAGACGACATGGACTGATGAGGATCAAGAACAGAAATTTACATTCTTGTTCTTGTATATTGGAGTGGCTGCATTGTGCTTCTGCAATAGCAGTCAGTCTATATCAACGCCAACTACGTACCATTTTCCCCTTAGTTACCGCTAAAGTAGGCCTCTGCACAGACCTCTGGATTGCCTGAGCTTACGGTACAGAAGTAGGAGCCGAATCATTGGTCCTTTTGGCTGTTCCAGCCTCCAGGAACTGGAATAATTACTACCCACAATATCCTTAGCATACAATGCGGCCGGACTTACCTATTGGAACGATGAGCTGCACCCCAATCACAGATACCGATCAAAGGTATCGGTGTAACCCCAAAATTTCATATCCCTGACACTTTGGATTTTCTGGGTCCGCGCCGGCTGAATGCGGGGCAAGCTTGCCTAGTTTGGAAGGAGAGCTGGAGGACTTGTGGAACGTCCGATTAAGAGGCTCTGGAAAGCTCAAGGAAGCACACAAGATGCCGGAATGAAAGGGGACGAGACGTGCCGAGGGTGTTTTGCATGTGGATGTCGCGATTGTACGTAGATCCATACGTTAGCAGTTGAGCAGTACGATGCGCATGCATCCCTACTCTAGATCCCATCCCTTGCTTGGCAGTGCTAACATCACTGACCTCACCTCGCCACTGCCACCAATATTCCTGCACACCGCCCATCCAAATTCTCACTTGCATATAACTTGAAAATACAACCGCCGACAGAAGCCGCTGTGTGTACCGCTTCGAGCGAGCAGCAATATCTGCACAGCTTCCTGCAACTAAGCATGTATCTATCTATTATTGGACACGCAGATTAGAGTTTTGCCCGCTGACCATACCTCGTCGCAGCTCTTTCGCAGATAACGATCCGAGGCTTCTTACCGCTTTTGCCTCGGGCTCTAAATTGTAAACCCAACCATTTCTCATCGCTGACTGGGCGGTGTCGACATTGAACGGCGCCTGCCGTTACAAACGCAAAATCGAGTTCTCGGCGCATTCTTGTCCTACCCAAACGAATCTTGACAGAAACGTGTGAAGCAGAACCAGGGGCGGAAGAAAGCCACTTTCTGAATAGAGACCCTTAGAGCCATCTCGTCAAGCTGACCCAACAACCCTTCTCCGACGCAACGATTGGTCTCCGGTGGTCCAACTGACGGGATTGAAAAGCGGGAGGCGGCGCACGACCACTACCACTAGTATATACTTCATCACTACCACACTTTATCTGCGACCCGCTCCTTTGTATCGCATTCATATACAGGATATTGAGCGCTTACGTCTGTCTGCGTTGATCGAGTTTCCGTTCCTCCGAGGTTACAGTAGGACAGAGACTTGAGAAGCCTCTGACAGCTGGCCTCATCTTGTACCCACCGCGGACATAGGGTTTCTAGAGACGACTTATTGCTGCGCAACGAACATTCTTAGTCGAGAACCCGACGTCCATGAGTTCTCGATGGAAACGACCAAAACCACTGCTGCTCATCGATCCGGAGGTGGAGGAGTCCAAAATGGTCGTAACGGCAACCGGAAGAGTCCAAGTGAGGCTGGAGATAGCAGCGAGACTTCAGGTGCCCCGCGTTTATATCATACATTGACGGCTTGTACTCGGTGCAGGAGCGTAAGGAAGTCTTAATCGCGTGGTGTTTGGGTGTTATCGCTCTTCTAACGCTATCGACAATATAGAGGAAAACGCGATGCGATGCGGGGCTACCCAAGTGTGGCCCATGCGAGCGTAGCGGCACTCAGTGCGAGTTCTTCGATTCAACTAAACAGAAAACGATTCCACGCAACTATGTCGTCCATTTGCAAAACAAAGTTCGCGCTTTGGAGGAGGAGGTAGCAAAGCGAGAGGCGTTGCTCGCCGAAACGGACGAGCCGAATAACGAGGAACTAGTACGCGGGATCGGCGCGGTTAAATTTGGCGATTACGAGCACTATAAGGAGCCCCGTTATGTTGGATCATCGAGCGGTGTTACAGTGACGCGGTTGGTATTGGAATCGGCCAAGAAGGATTTGGCACCATGGGAATTTAAGGATATGACTTATCAACACCGCAAGAATGCAGTACATACCTCACCGGAGCATTATGGAGACATGGCCACGGCCCCAAGATTCGCAGAGCCCAAACTGCCACCGCGGCAATTGGGCGAGACTCTGGTTTCGTTTTTTTGTAAGAAAGGTCAGATATATAACTATCGAGATGTGATGATGATATTGACTGATGAGAATGGAAGCCCTTTATATGCTGCCTGTTTTGCATGAACCAACATTCATGAAAGAAGTTGCCGACGTGTATGATGGTTCTCAGGATCCGTTCAAGACCTTTAAATTGAGGATGGTGCTAGCGATAAGCTTGCAGAAGTATTCCAGGAAGTTTGAGATGGTGGCAGACAGCTACTTCCTAGCGGGACTGCAAGATCTGGAGACGGTAATGGAACCAATGGATCACTCGACTCTCCAATGCCTACTTATCATGGTGCAATATGCACTAGTAAAACCGACACGAATAGCAGTGGGTCTTCAATCGTGAACTGGGATGGGAGCCTTGTCACTAACATATTGCAGGCCTATCATGTCGTTGGTCTTTGCGTACGTCTATGTATCCAGCTCGGATACCACCAAGAGAGGACAATAATGCTCAGCGAGCAACCACTAGACCCGATAACAAAAGACATGAGAAGAAGATTATTTTGGACGCTCGCTTCTATGGAGTAGGCATCCTGCTTATTTTCTCTCGCTATCGACGAACTGACAATCTTCCATAGATACGGTCTTTCCCATGTATTAGGCCGGCCATCAGCTTTCGCAACATCAGACGCTTACGTAGACGTCAAATTTTATGAGCCAGTAGATGATATATACATAACTGCTGGCGGCATATTACCAGCACCTCCATGTGGTAAGAAATTGATATCGATGCATTTCTTTGAAATGAGAAGGCTTCAAGCGGAGGTCCGCCGGACACTGTATCAAAACCCCACAGAAACACCAAAAACAGACCGAGATCCTTGGTTCGTTCAGATGTATGAGAAGTGTAGAAAGTGGAAAGCATCGTGTCCTGCAGACGATGAGGGTAGCGGGCTGAGTGAGACATGGTGAGTCCTTTCGTCCGGCTGTTGATTCCAAATTCTGATGCAACACATAGGTTCCACCATAGGTAATTGGCCAGGTACTCGGTCTCGACAAAAGCTAATCGGTGGCAGATACAACAACATTTTAATTTTTATGTACCGTCCAAGCCCTCAGATCCCTCAGCCTTCACTGGAGGCCACAAAGATGTGTTACAATTGCGCAGCGGAAAACGTCCGGTTGGAGAAACGAATGTACGAAGGGCAGTCGGTCGATTTGACTTGGGTATTTCTACACCAAGTCTATACCGTGACATTAACCATCATCTGGGCAATGTACAACCCCGAAATCCGGAGGCTCAATCCCAAACATGAAGTCGAAGAACTCATTCGTTCCCAAATAGAACTTCTCGTATCATTGTCGGGACTCTGGCCTGGTGCTGAAGCTGCTGCAGACCTCTTTGCTCGACTAGCAGGAGCAGCTCTGAGGAACTACGACTCGGACCTCAGAAATTCGCCTGCCACCACCCACTCGTCGGTCACTCCTCCACCGCAGCAGCGTGTTACGGACCGTCATTCCCCCTATAGCCAACCAGCCACCAGCCCTTACGTACCCTCCTACACACCTTCGGAGGAGGGTAGGTCAGTGAGTGACAGAGCCTCGCCGCCACACGCGGCGTCAGGAATGACGACCTTCACTTCGGTATACGAGCAACCGAACATCCTGGAAACTGCTTTTCCTGCCACAACTACTACCACCTCCCAGACGTCACCGGCTGAACCGAGTTACAGAGACTTCCAGGGAATGATTTTCGACCCTAATTTCATGAACTCGATGTTTGCACCAACCGAGATTCCAGGCTCTGGGATTCCGGATTGGCTCCAACAGTGGGATCCAAGTGTGGAGTTTGGACAGCAGCAGCACCCAGTGCAAGGGGAGAATTATTTGCCGCAGACGGAGGAGGTGTTGAATCAGCAGGCGCAGCATGACGAACTCATGAGAATATTGGAGAGCGAGGCGGTGCAGGGGTTTGGGTTTGGAGAACCGCAGCAGCAGAGGACTGCTTGGGAGTATAGTAGTGAGGTGTTGTTTTAAAGCGTCTGGATTGGGTTGGTTGTTTCTCGTTGGTGTTGGTAGGTCAGTTGAGGCGAATTTGGTGCCTAGGTTCAGTTTTTTTGTGTCTGCTTCGTTTGTGCAGCGGTTATGATGTAGTGGAAAGATTAACGTTGGTGCTTGTGATTGGGTATATGGTGGTCTTAGTGAAAGAGACAGACCTCTCAACCGAACCAACGCCAGCGGTAGTCCTTCGCTCCTTCTCCCGACATAACTCCTCCAGCCAATTTCTTTCCCATTGGCCTCCGACCATACGCCGAACGAACCGCTGCGGCTTTATAAGAGCTTCGTTCAATGAACCGTTCATCCGTTCGTTCGTGCGTGGTGTCGTTCCGACTTCCGTATCGTTTCGCGAATGTGGAGTTTTGACATACAACAGAAGGGTGGAAAGGGGGAGTGCGACCTATATCTCACATTTTCTCTCTCCCTTCGGGACAAACTCACCGAATCAGTGATGGCTTTTTTATTTCTTTAAAGGCCAGAGGGGCCGAACAATCACATAGGGATGAGAATACCAGTCCAGGGCCCAGGTGGGTGGTATGTTTCGGAGTTAGGCGGAGTATCCGGTTCGGTAACGGAGAGGCCGAACCTGTTATAATTCTGGAGGGAAAAACATGCCGCAATTGGGAATAAGCCGCACCCGAAGTACAGTTGCACCTCTCAGTTGCATTGCTTTGATTGCGATCGAAGATTTCAATTAAGTATTTTGTTTTAGCGATTGGTTATTGAATCAGCTGCATAGTAGTGACGGGGAAGGAAAGATGGACTGACCTGGACTAGTCTGGACTGATCTGGTAAAGAAGAAGTATATCGTGATAACGGACCCGGCGACGCCGAAGCGGGTTGCGTATATATAAGGCGATATATGGATTCTATACGCGAATATAATATAGGTAGGTTTCGGGATAGCCGACAAGCTTGCAAGTGGAGTACTGTACAGCAACGCTTGCGAAACTTTTGGCGAAAGGTTACCTACTTTGAAAGAAAGTGCAGTATGCATTGGTATGGAGCAGAGTATGTGCTCAGAGCACGTGTGACGGCATACTGGCTTCGGAACGGATAGTACTATGCAGGTCGGGGACGCCGACGCGGGAGTGCGGGGCTTCTTAACTCGTATGTTTCGTTTCACACAGATACTCTACACAAGTTATTGGGATAACTTCAAGATGTATGCGATTCCATGTAGTGTACATATAAGCGCATCGGTATGACCGATATTTGCTTGCTGTTCAATTGGCTTCTCCCATAACTAATGCACATACATTCCCACAACAGAGTCTAGAAGAACTTGACCCCCATTTCCTCAGCGGACCCAAACACCTTCGCCGCACTGCGCTCAACAAGCACATCCAGGGCCTTCCGAAGCACAGTAGGATCGATTCCATGGAACTCTATTCCCGCCATTAGCCCATTAGTCACACCACACCGCGGATCCTCCATACCTTGATCTCTCGTCAAATCCCCCCACGAGATCTCATATAGCGTGAGCACTGCACCCTTCTGCCCCGTCGCATCAATCTACTCCCATCTCATCAGCCTCCATCTACCCTCCCCTTCTGATTCCCAACACTCACCCACTCCAGAATAGCCCCCGCCCACTCCTCGGGTCGGCGCCAATACACAATCGTCGACGAGCGCTCCTTATCCCCCCACTCCATGGACCCTTCCGTGACCATAGCCTCAAGCACTTCCACCGCGTCCTGCTGCTTCAACCGCCGGTTCAGCGTGGCGTTGTAGAAGAGCTCGGTTTCGAGCGCATCTGAGAGCTGGAGTCGCCATTGCTTGCGCGAGCGGCAGTAGGCGAGGATGAATGAGGACCATGCGGCTCGTTGGGCTGCCCAGGTGGCGGCGTTGGGCTAATGGGGCGTGTTAGATTGGAGAAAGAGAGAGGAAGGGGAGCGTACTTGACGAGTGAAGAAGGGGGGGAAGGAGTAGGGGGGTGGGAATACTGAGGTGGTGCTGGTGGTGGAGGAGGCGGCGGTGGTGGTGCTGCTGGTGGTGGTAGTGGTGGTTGACATGGTGCTGTGGATGAGGGGAGAGGATGCGGTAACGTCATGGGGCTTGGCGGGGAGCTTATTGACACATGGCTAATGTCCTATTCAAGTGATACCTTGTGATTAGAGGCGAGTGGCTTCGTGGGTAAATTTCTTCAGTCAATTAGACTCTTGCAAACTATGGACCAGTATCAAGAGTCCATCCAACTTACAAAACTCTATCTTTGGGATGGGTTCTGTAAGACTCCAGATAAAATATGCCGCCAACTAAGCATGCAGCGGCTTGTGGTTCACCCGAGCACTAGTTCAAAACCCGACCCCGTAATACGAGCAACTACCGACGCATCAGTTATCGGCCGAGAAGTGTCTTCGAACTTCCCTAACCTTGATATAGAGTGATAGTTCGTGATACGGCACAGGGAGCGTTAGAAGATCGTGTCACACATCCACAACCGGAGTAAATTAGATTAAATAGGTATCGTTCTCTATACTAATCTTTCAGCCGGCTGACAGACTACTTTATACCCTTCCAAATACCCTGCGATCCATTCTTCAGCCACAGCATAGTCAATTCGCAGACATCACTCTGCTTTTCCAATACTCATACCCACCTTGCAGTGCAGACAGCTGTCTATGCAAGCCCAGAGCAGCAGTAAACACGACCGCATAGATTTCGTGATTGCGGCACGTAATATTAGGTCCCCGTTCTATGGTATGAGAGATAAAACAGGAGGTGACCGAGAATGCCAAAAACGGTATCGGGGTTGGATGTAGTTTGTGCGGGTTCTCCTCAAGTATTTGATTTTCTAATGAAAATAGTCTGCGTCTGTATACGAAACTGCAGCCTTGGCAGTCAATTGAAGTGGTGTTTTCTACAGTCAGTGTGGGGTGGTACGGAGGGAGAAGTGAATACTGGAAACGGACTGGCACATGTATTTGAGTGGAAGTTTAACTACGACAGGGATCTTTAAATTTAGCACCTCCTGACAACCTTCTTTCAACCTCACTTATTCCCCACAGCAAAAATGCCTCTCAACCGCCTTCCTCTCGACCTCTATTTCCACATCTTCTCCTTCCTTCCCCCTGCTCATGATGCTACCGATGGACCCAGTACCCACCCTCTGGCATGCCTCGCTCTTGTTAGCCTCACCCTCCGCAGTGCAGTCGAATCCTACTGCCACCACCTCCTTAAGCAGCACCAAATCCCATACTCTACAACCTCCTACCGCATAACCTACCTTACTTTCGCCGGTACACGCTGTCTCTCTTGCCGCCGGAAACCCATCAGCTGGCGGTTCTTCGACGGAGATATCTTCCACTACGATAGTCGGTGCTGTTATCCTGTATAGTTCACGATCAATGATTAAAACCGTCGCCGAATAGTATGTGATGGGATATCTGGATTCGTTGTTACAGGTACGATAGGTTGTGATGTAACAACTATGGCTGAGAGCTCCTTTTGGTGGAGGCACAGGGATGTGTTTCTAGTTATAAGATAACGGGACTGGGATGGAGTTTGGATTTCTCTGGATCGGAATTGTTACATCTGCGGAAGGTTTAAATGCAGAGAGTATGAAGCCATCTTCCGTGCAGATTAGGTACTTAGAAGTGTCAGCAGCTGAATGCGACAGGGATCTTTAAATATAGCACCGAACGACAGTCTTCTTTCAACCTCACCTCTCTCCCACGGCAAAAATGCCACCCGACTGCCTTCCTCTCGACATCCATTTCCGCATCATCTCCTTCCTCACACCCGTGAACCCTCTTATTACCCTCAATTTTAAGAAACACTCTGGCACGCCTCGCACTCGCTAGTCGCGTCCTCCACAGGGTAGTCGAATCATACTGCTACCAGCGGCATGACATCCCACACTCTATAATCCCCCACCGCATAACCTACCTCATATACGCCACAACACTGCTTTTTCTGCGGCCATGAAATCGACTATGAGTTGTTCCGCGAAAACTCCCGGCGCAATTATACCCGCTGCTGCCGACCCTGCGCAGAAACTCGCTGGGTTGAAGCCATTGGAATGGAATTGGATGAGATCGAGGTCTGGTTGTTGTTGGGGTTGGATTTGTTGTACTAGGTGCAATAGGTTGTGGGTTACATCTACGGGGAGGGTTATTTCTAGGGATTCGACGTGGGAGCATAAGGATGTATTTCCAGCTATAGGATAATGTGATCAAGATGAGGTTGAGATGTTTCTGCTCAAAATTGTAGTATCTGCGAAAAAGTGTGAATTGGGGGCGTGAATCATTTCCTTAGACATACCTATTATCATTCCCCTGAGACCGAAGTCCGGAGCGCTTCTCCCAACCCAGCCAATTCAAATGCCAAGATCTGCGAAGCCTGCGAGGATTTCTCGTAGCCAGCAGGCCTGCGTGTTATGGGAGGCCGTCTGGCCGTGATATGAAAGCCATCGATTGCAAAGGCCCGGCCGCTTTGGAACACATCATAGGACGCGGTGATGGACTGTTGACTGCGCATAATTCCTGTCGTAGATTTCTTTTTATCATTGATGTGCAAGGTGGTCTACCTGATCATGGCCAAGCTCCTCGTGTATGTTCAAGAACTGATCTCTTGGATTAGTTGTCAGTATGGTGCTATAAACACTAGGTTCAACCTGTTGCACAATTTCTTTTTCTACTCGTCTTCTGCTGGCTGAGCCTATTGCCGTGATTGCTTTGGGGCTTCCGAAACTGTCAAAACACGCGTTGGCACTCACGGGATCTTGTGAATCCCTGCTTGTTTGCATTAAACTTAGTACTTCGCATTGCGATCACTCGTTCCTCGCATCGCGGATGGCAGGCGAGATCAGGTGCATGATATATACTCTACATTACGACGGTTAAATTCATCCCCATGTACAAGAACTGGTCACTTAACCTGGTAAGCAAAACCTGGCAGTATAAACGTCAAGCGTGGGTTCGAAATCTGCAGTGCTCAATTAGTGCTATAACACACCGAAGCTTCAGGCTGAAAACTTGTGGTGACCACTTTTTACCCCTGTCACACGCTACAATACCAGGCTGTTCTGATGTTCGGACGGGGTAAAGGTTGCAATTCGTACACAAAAGAGCCCCGAGAAGAGTACCACTCCAGCTTTAATAAGTTTCCAGGAAGTCGTTGTAAAAAGCCCCTCCGGGGGGCCAAGGATGATTGCAAGATTTGTTCCTGCGACTCGATCATCTACCGCCAACTCAAAGCGGTTCACCCTCGACTCAACTTGACCTATCCTCCGTCACCACTAATACCCCTCTCCCCTCCACTTCCTCTCCCAGCACTTCCTCTCCCAGCACTTCCTCAATCATGTCTACCACCATCTGCGAATGTAAGCTCCTCGCAGGATGCACCAAACATGGCATATTCACAACTTTTATCTGCAAGCATACTGTGCACCAATTCTGCTTCGAGCATAGCCTAGAGAATGCACCCTTTCTCGGTCTACAGCATCGACAAGTCTGGACTCTGCCGTGCGGATGTGAAACTACCTGGGTGAAGTTCTGTACAGGCGCACATCCTCTGCCTCTGGTGATGAAGCCGGTGCCGGCGAAGAAGCCGAAGAAGGAGAAAGATAAAGAGGCGGAGAAGGAGCCCGCAGAGCAGACGGCGGGGGATGAGAAGAAAAAGAAGGGATACTCAAAAACACCTGCAAAAAAAGCCAACCAAAAAGCCAGTAAAAACCCTTGCAATAAAGGCTGGGAAAAAGAAGCGATGCATGGGAATAACTACCTTTATCAGGTATGAATAAATTGTTTGTATCAGTAGAAAGAAACAAAGGAACGCTGCTAATCGTTCCCTCGCGAGTGACCTACTATGAAATCCGCGTGGTGGACTGCCGTGGCTTGGCAGAACCAGCGTTCGTCAACCGCGCTTCTCTCGTGTTCGTTTTCCACCGCGCAGCCAATCAAACCGCCAGTTTCCACCGCCTCACGCAATCCATCTCACCATCATCGCATCATCGCCATTTCCCGCGCCTCCGCTTGTATTTTGTTTACGCAGCGCTTCCGGAAATCCATTAGCATACACGCTACTAGCACCCCTTAAGTTTTTCGCGCGCCAACACCCCCCAAGCAACCAGCATCCTGGACGTCCCCGCAGTAACTCCGCACAACCTCTCCCTCATCCATTCCGCCTACACCCGCCTTCTCCCCCCATCGCCCTCGCCGCAACAACAAGCCCACCATCTCCTGCACGGCTACACCCCGCAGCTACCACGTCCGCCCATGAAGCCCCCGCAGGCACTGTCAACTACTTACGCCGTGCGTCTGGGGCAGTACTTCTCCAGCGCGCTGATCGGGCCGCCCGCAGGCGCAATCGCGTCCTCAAATACGCATCAGCTTTCGGAGCGTCGAACGAAGCGTGGAACTACAGCCGTAAACTACGCGGAGCTAGATGTCGACGATGATTCCGACGCGCCGACGCCGTCGCAGCAGCTACAGCAGGCCGGTGTTGGGGGTGATCAGCAACTTACACGCCCACGATACTTTGAGCCCATCAATGTTTCTTCAAAGCTAGCGAGCCGCCACCTCGGCGGCTTCCACCACAGAACTGAATCACAGCTCGTCGGCGCGGGGGATCTCCCGACCGTACTCATCCCTATCCGTATCGACCTTGACCTCCCAAACGGACGCCTCCACGATACATTCTTGTGGAATCTCCATGAGACGCTGATTACACCCGATATCTTCGCACAGACGATGGGTGCGGACCTAGATCTTCCTCCACACGTAGTGTCGACAATCGCGGCCGCAATCCGCGACCAGCTCGCAGAGTATGCGCCCGTCGCACAGATTTCGATCCCAGAGAGCTCGGGCGAGATGCGCGCGATATGTCCGCTAACCGTAAACCTGGATGACGTGGTATACACCGACCGGTTTGAGTGGGACCTCGCCAACACCTTGCTCTCCCCCGAACACTTCGCGAAGGTTATCTGCTCCGAGTTAGGGCTCCGCAACGAATTCATCCCCTCGATCGCCGCAGGAATCTACGAGTTCTCTTTGCAGCGTAAGAAAGACCTCTACGACTCTGGCCTCCCAGAACTCGACAACAGCTCTGCACGCCAGGACGGTGCCGACGGCGGGTGGCGACTCGACCAGGAGGGTCTAGGCGTCGACTGGGAGCCCCGTGTCGAGCAGCTCTCGCGTGAGGAGATCGAGAAACGAGAAATCGACCGTGAGCGTGAGGTTAGACGGTTACGCCGCGAGACGGCACGGTTTGGGACTGCAACGCCGGGTGGGCCAACGGAATTGGATTCAGATCTGGGGCGCGGGGGGAGGGGCAGGGTTAGGAAGAGGAATCGGAGTGCCAGTCCTACGCCGGTTGATGGGGAGTGGGAGCGTGCGGGTTGGAGGTGTCAGTGGTGTAATATTGCGGGGATGATTACGTGGGCTGCTGGTGAGGGGCCGGAGGGCCCGAGGGTATGTTTCTCCCCTAGTGCTATAGGTTTGGAAGGATACTGATGAGGAGGTAGACGCTGTGTTGGAATTGCTCATCTATGTGGAAGGATAAGGGCTTGCAGGAGTGGGCAAAGGGTCTTCACGCACGATAGGAACCTGCGGAGAATGACGATGTTACCACGCTGGTGCTGCCGGATCCCCGCTGCAAAGTGGTGATGGCGGTGGCTGCGGGCTGGAGATTGGAGTAGGAGCGGGCAAAGTGGGTGGGGGGGAAGGGTGGGGTGTGTTTGTGCGATGGTGAGTAGTATCCACAAGAATAACTTGGAACGGTTTTGGTTACATCTCATTTTTTCTTCTATCCATGAAGAGGCAGGCTGCTATAAAACAGGCGCTATGTATTTCTTTTTCTTTTCTTTTCTCTTTCTACTTTTACGTTTTTGTGTCAGAACTGGCTCTATTTGTGAACGAGTGTGTACTATTATAAACTGGGGTGTTTAGAGGAGGGTATGAATATTATTCTTGGAAGATGGAATAGAAAAACCCCATTTTTTGTCCCAGCCAGTGCCACCTATCACTCGCTCTACTCTCACCGCCTGTCTGCCACACCTCCGACAACACACCACACCACCTGCTAGTTTTGCCAAGACCCTTATCGTCCAATCAAACCTATTATCGTCAGAAAACTTTTGCTTCGGTTTTCAGCTGTTTTCCTCGAAATCAGTTACCTAGGAGCCAAAATGAGTCTCTTCGGAGCAAAAAAGTCAGCACCCTCCCTTAAGAGTTCCCTTAAGAGAGCCAAGGAGAATTTGGAGAAGAGGATGGCCGAGGAGTTAGTTTCCGGAGCATCCGCTACCTCTAGCAGCCATATCGGGGAAGTCCTCGATAGACATAACGAAATTACCGGACCGCTTCCTACCGATCCGGATGGAACAGCTACAACCTCCGAGATTGCTCGAGAGGAGTTGGGAGATTATCTGGGGGTTCAACCGGCGGCGGTTACCTTGACCAGGGAACAGTACAACCAGGGAGTTAGGATTCATAATGCCGAAGTGAGGGCAGAGGGACATCCGAGCCAAGTTATTGAACCGATCTGGAGTGAGAATTCGGTTATCGACGAATATGGGAACAGACGTAAACACGAAGTTCACACGATTTCGAGCGACGATGGATCTTCATTGTCGCCGCCACCGACTACGAGCTATGGGGGAAGCGAAATTTCCTTCCCATCGCAAACACCGAGGGAGAGGGTCGCAACCCCTCTGCCATCTACGAATTATGAGGGAAGCCTTTTGGGCCTACCTCCGAGTGCTCTACCTCAGGATCCTTTTTCGACTCCTAGGGCGAGCGCTGGAATTATTGCGCGTAGGTATATTCAGTCGGAGGAAAATGCCACAGGAGACGCCGAAAAAGAGGGGGGAATGGAAGAGACCCTGAGAGTCTACACACCCATTCCGAGAAAATTCGAAGTTAGCGACAGCAGCGACAACGAAGATGACGCGATGACGGAGGTGGAGTGGAGGGACGAGTCGCCCTACATGACGCCAACAAAGAAAGGAAAAAAGCGCAGTAAGGGGAAGGAGGTGAAGAGGCCGGTAACGCCCGATCAACCAATCCCGAATATGCCGCAAACGCCAAGCAGGAAAAAGTTGGAGGCTGATTGGGCCAAGCCTGCAGAGACGTTGACGAATGAGAATGGGCCAGTTAATCTGGAAGCTTTTGTTGGTGAGTATCTTCGGAACACTAACGGGCTGAGGGATTTTATGGCTACAGCTCAGTTGCATGATGAGCGATATGATGAGTGGTGCCTAAAACAGGCGGAGTTTATGGCGGCAAGGCAAAATCACACTGATGCGGCAGTGGGATCGACAAGGAAAATTGCCCAGAGTATACTTACCGAAGTGGAGTTAGAAAGGGAGTATGCGAGAGAGAGGGCGGAAAAACTTGATCAGAGGTTGGAAAAGATTGAGAAAAAGGTGGCTAGGTTAGCTCCGGTTAATATGGCCAAGACGATCGAAAATGCAATGAGTGCTTGCATGGATAAGTTGGTGGACCAATTGACCGATAGGGTGGTTAAGAGGTTTGAGGATGTGGCGGAAGAAAGCCGGAAGAAGGATGAAATCCGAAGGGGGAAACAGGTAGAAGCCACCCCTGAGGAGAAAGAGATGAGTGATATTGAGTTTGAGCCTGGAGCGACTTTTTCCAGGGAGGAGAATGAGAAGGTGGAAAGAGCCATTCGAGCTGAGATGGAGGTGGACAAACAGGAACTGGAGGCCTCCAAGCATGCACCAGTCATCCCACCAGGAGAGAAAAGGCAGGAGTTTCCGAGGTTCACTCCGAGTGGACAGGTTACGATTGCGAAAAGACCGGTAGTACCAGCAGTACCGGAACAAAGGAAGAAGGAGGGGAAAAAACCGGAGGTAAAGGAGGTACCAAAGGGACCAAAGGCAGGAGAGAAAAAGAAGCCGGAGGTTAAAAGACCCGTACAACAACAACCGGCAAAGAATCCGGAAGAAAAGAAGAAGGATACGTGGGCGCAGAGGGCGGCAGCACCACCACCACCAAAAAAGCAACCCGAACAGCGACAACAACAACAACAATCGGGACAGCAGCAGAAGAAGAAGGGGGATGGCTTTGTTGAGGTTAAGAGGAATCAGAAGAAGGAGGAGATGAAGCCGGTCCCCCCAGGACAAAATTCGATGGAGAAGAGGAGAGTTACCTTTAAGAGGGATAACGGCCTTCCCCTTTCTCAGAAGTAGTGTTAGCAACGGGTCCGGGTAACCCGCCAGCGGTCCGGGTTTTGACCAGCGGTTCGGTTCGGTTCGGTTCCAAACCCGGCCAAAAACCCGAACCGCTCATGTCTTGGCGGGTTGTTACCCGGACCGGACATAGAACCGTGGGTATTTGGCCGGGTTGAAACCGGACCGCGGTTCCAACTTTCCGGTTCCTGCATCTTTGGCTCCAATTAAGTATTTGAGTTCTGATCGTATCGTGACATGATCAATATGTAAATTGTGCAGCTTTAGGCGCTCTTTCACTTCCCGCTTTCAGCTTTGCGATCCGACCGATTTTCGTTGAGTGGCTGTGGAATAAGTGCCAATAGCAAGCGACATTTGCGGGCTTTCGATAGCGACACAGCGAATATTGGTCGTATCGCATATCTGAAAGTGGGAGGTTCAAGAGCGCGTAAAACTGCACAATCTACATATTGATCATGTCATGATACGAACAGAACTCAAATACTTAATTGGAGCGAAAAATCTGGGCTTGCAATGGCTGGGTTTTGAGGTGGAACCCGGCCCAAATGCAACGGTCCGGGGTTTTCATGTGGTAAAACCGTTGCAACGGTTCGGTTCCGGTTCCAACCCTAACCCGGAACCGTTCTAGCGGGTTGGAACCGTTGCTAACACTACTCAGAAGAAAGATTTGGATATTTCGTCGGAAGTTAATAGAGCACTTTTCGAGGCGAAGGTTCCGCATTTTGTTCGCATCCAGGGAGTTACGAAGAACACCCGGGGATGCTTATCGACGATTACGACCCCAGCAGCAACAGCCGAAATGTTGATTCGGTATAGGGAAATTGTGATCAAAGCAGCAAGGAAGGTGGACGCAGGGATTGTGGACATCGAGACGAATGAACTCTGGGAGAGAGTAAAAATGCACGGCGTCAATTTTGATAGGTACTTGGGAAAGAAGACGGGAGGTGGACTTGAAAAATTGAGGCAGGAATTGCAGGCTGAGAACGAGGGGGTGGTGTTGCCCCTCGCAATCAACTGGATTGGAGGACCGAAAGATGTGCAGAAGAAGAAGGCGGAAGGAAAGAAAGCATCTTCGGTTGTGTTTGCGGTCAAGGGAAGTAAAATGGCCGAAAAAGTTTTGAAGGGAGGGTTGAGGGCGGCAGGAGTGAAGTACGATGTGGAGAAGTTCGTAAATGCCGGACCAGACTCTTTTTGCGGAGTATGCAGCAGATGGGGACATGTTGATGCGAAATGTGGATCTTTGAAGATGCCGGCGTGCATGTTGTGCGCAGGGAGACATTTGACAAAAGATCATAAGTGCAACGTGGTAGGTTGCAAAGCTAACGCAGGACAGAACTGCACCCATAACGTCGACAAGTGTGTCAACTGCAAGGGGAACCATATTGCAAAAGCCAACTGTTGTGTTAAGAAACAGGAGGCTATTAAAGTAGCGAGAGAGGAACGACGAACCTGGAAGGAGAGAGAGGGGGAACGTCGAAATGTGACAACTGATCAACAGAAGAAACCGGAGGGTACAGAGGACGGGGGACCGTCAACTGCAGAGGCCGAGAAGAAAGCTCAGGATGATGAGCAAATCGAAAAGGAACCGGAAGTCCAAGTCGTTGCGACACAAGAGACTGAAGGAGAATCTTCTAACGCAGGGACCCAAGAAACCCCCGTGAAGTCATGGTGAAATGCGTAATGCATAACTGTGGAAGGGGGTATGAGGCGACTATGGGAGCGTTGGAAACAGGAATTGTTTGGGGGGCTGATGTTGTGATGTTACAAGAACCGTATGTGGAGAGAGAAGGATACAACATCAGTCACCCAGGATATAGGTTGGTCAGGGGAGGAAGAACTATGACCGCAATAAGAAGAGATACACACCTGGAGTTTTCGGAAGTGGATAAGGGGGGGGATGGAGATGTACAGGTGTTTGATATAAGATACCCGTTGGGTAGAAAAATGAGATTGGTGAATGTGTACGATCAGCTGAGACAAGAAGGGGGAGTGAGGAGTCAAGGCAGACCGGCACAGACAGCTAGATGGAGGGAAATTATGGAGCAGGAAAAGATTCTTTTGGGAGGAGATTGGA
>Ga0307512_10001979_pt1 | contig 27274 bp, 27 predicted proteins | sample 14_EM_MG_FD_200267 | JGI IMG/M metagenome (GOLD analysis project Ga0307512, IMG submission 200267) | Populus trichocarpa ectomycorrhiza microbial communities from riparian zone in the Pacific Northwest, United States - 14_EM | ecosystem: Host-associated > Plants > Roots > Unclassified | place... | reverse complement strand
CGGGCCGGGGGCATGACTTAGGCATCCAGCAGCTATGGGCAAGTATGAGGCCCTAGATGATGAGGTATTCGGTGACACCTGTTATAATTATTGAACCCTACTCTTATAGTATGAATCAGCAATTGTAGATAACCGAGGATGGGGGCACATTACTACAAATCTCGTCCTCAATCCTGGTTGAATACAATATCCCTCAGCCTTAATTTGCGACGGTCTATAGCTCTATTCCGGCTTTCGACTAAGACTAGGTGCTTTAGAGAACTCTGAGATTACAATCAGGACGACCGTAGAGTTTCAATAGCTGCTCCCATGACGAGGATAAGACGTAGCACCGAGGTTTGCCTACACCCATGATCAATGGTCGCCCGGCGCCCTATATTCTTTTCCTGCTAGTTGAGACTGAATAATTACCTGAGTTTCAAATTGAGGAGATAAGATAGTATAGAGTAGACAGTCGGGAGCAGAGAATGTACCAACTTTCTAGGATGCGCTTAGGAAAACTGGCGATTGGGCAGTTCGTGGCATCGTGATGTTCGTTTATTTCTGGGTAGGCGGTGTCGAAAACGAGAAGAGATGCCATGGCTGAATTAAAAGGTTCCCAGCGAGATGACGACTCAATTGGCATTGTTGCTCCGCGGAGAGTAGAGTACGGGTTTGTAGGCGAGATAGAGTTGGCATTGGTAGTTCCGAAACGTAGCAATCGGTGGCAGAAGGTTGAGGTTCGTCGATAAGAGATATTCTGGATGAGAGGCTCGCCCCGCCGAATTCGCAGAATCCCCTCAAATCCCAGGATCTCCTACGATCCTATTGAATACTCTGCGATAGTTAGCTAGGACAGATGGTCGTTTTGTGGATTGCTGGCGATGCATCAAAGTGGGTCATCATCGATCCCTTACTCGAGTGCTGTCCGGTATAAAATATCCGTATAACCAGAGCACATAGAGGCACGGCAGCGAGTCACATACTGTCATTATTGCACATCATTCTCATTCTTACTAAGTACTAATTCCCCAGCAAGCTCACAAAGACCAATAGGCTTCATCGACTTTTATACTGTAATTTATACATATATATCCACTAAAACAAGCTTATAATTAATGATAGTTAGCAACTTAACTGTCGGATTGGGAGCGAAAGACATACGCGGAGCTTGGACTTGGGTACTAGTATTAACAATGGAGAAGCTAGACATAAGATACAGGACCGTTAGTTGTGAGACGAATATAGGGGCATTGGGAAGAAGAGCACAGGAGAACTGATTACTCCGAGGTAGATAGGGCGGGTATAAGAGGGCGAGGTTTGCGGAGTAAGCAGAATTCACTTCACTTGTCTTTGGCCGTGATCCAATAATAGTCAACCTGCTCGCTCTAAGCGGGCTCTATAATAAGAGCCTAGGTACAAGTACACTCGGATGATACACAATACTACCTAGAGCAACTAACCCAAGGAATTACATATGAACCCCGTGCTACAACTGGTGTTGACCAAAGTAACCCCTACAGCTTGGTATCCCACCGAATGTTCACAATGGCCCAGGCCAAAGTGTAGACAACCTGTAGCTACATGTAGGCTATTGTTCGCGTCGTATAAGACCGAAGATCGAGCGGTCTGGTTCTGCTAGGGCCTGAAATTGTGAAGCTTGTAGATGAATATAGATATGTTGCGGCCTAGAAACTGATAATAATGTTGCACACAAACGCATATCTGGCTTTGCTTCTCGGACTGCCACATTGCTTCGCCCCCTGTTGTCTTTGCTACCATAATAGATCTTGGGGCAGACTTAACGAACGTCCAGTTCTCATCATCCACACTAGATTCAACCTTGCGGAACCACCACCACTCTCCTGGAATGCTCGTTTGCCGACCGCGCAATTATCTCGCTGCAGCAAAAACGTGCCGAGCCCAAATCGACATTATCCCACATCTTAAGCCCCGTTGTGAATCGTTGTTTCGGGTCTTGAAATGCTTAGGATATTATCGGTGGACTAGTTTGTAGTGCCGAAGAAAGAGCTCCGCAGCTTCGGACTGCGACTGATAGGTAGTATAGAGGTTCGATATCGACACCGCCAGAGTAGCTTAGGTCTTCGCATACCAGCGACATTGGAAGGGCACCTGAAATATACAAGTTTGTTAGCTTCAGGTCTAAGCCATCAAGAGGGGACGGCAGGGCGAAGGAAAGCTACATATTCACTTTTCGTTGGGTTCGCGCTCTGCTCCAAGAAATTGCATGGCCGTAGTGCTGGTATCCGAGCGATCCAATCAAAGCTCGCTCTGGAAGACTCCACGAAAGGATGGACTGTGCCAAGAAGCTTAGCTCCCGTCTTCACACCTCATGCACACAGCCCAGGCGCCTTATTAGGGGCGTGGGCACGCCCACCACACCTACCTAACAAGCCGCTAGCGGGGCGCCTCGCATGAGGTGCGCCTTCACCACTGGCCCCCAACCTGCAACGTACGTTGCCTCATACCGATCTTCGCCCCCACCTTCTTTCTGTCCAGGAAAAGCCAAGCTGTGGGTATTGCTAGTCGTGACAACAGATTCACCCAACTGTACTTTTGTATGGCATTCGTCAACGGACGGTATTCGTCATCCGAAGGTCGATCACTGTACTTAATGATACCTTTTTGTAGCACTTGTGAAGCTCAGACAGGTTCAGAACCCCAGCTCTAGCAAGCCCAGTACGGGTTTCAGAGTATGACCAACAAGATTGTATTTAGTTGCGAATGCTAGGTTGTACTCGTCGGTTCAACAAGTAGTAAGAATGGTATGCGGGGTTTACACCAACGAAATGAACCACCTGTCCTTACCAGTGAGATTCGCTGTTGTGGACTGTTTCCTCACCTGTACCCCGACACGAATTCTCGAGCATTTACCCAGAGCCCAATCTCTATATCTACACGAACTATTCAATACGTCTTTCCATGCGTGCGCATTCCGCACTCTCCCTCATCCCCTTTCCATCTGGTCCTAATAGGATTCTAATATTAGTGTTGATCCACCAAATCTCGCAGCAACGTTTAAAAACAATCGAATCTTGCCTAACATCATCATCCTCTACCGCTAGAGGTAGTTTGCCTCATGGTGTCGATAATAACGCGGCACGATTCGTAATGATAGCTCTTCACGATGTCTCATGCTAGTATCTTTATGCGCAGCATCGTTAGGCGAGCTCGGGGCTGGCTATATTTGTTGCGAGCATGTTCTATCTTCGGATTCCTCGGTAAGTAATTCATGAACTCTACCTCTTTACCACGGAAGATTAAAATGTCATTTGAGGGAGGTTCCGCTAAACATCCTACCAGCACAGGAAGGCTAGCGTCTGAACAGTTCCAGGCTGCCAGCACACCTGTCATCCTTTATTCGATCACCAATCTTGCGAGTACAAACTCATCACCTTGGATCAAACTCATCACCTTGGATCAAACTCATCACCTTGGATCAAACTCATCACCTTGGATCAAACTCATCACCTTGGATCAAACTCATCACCTTAGATCAAACGTCACAATAATGTTCACCGCTCTTCATCCGGACTAATCCAAAGGCCGTCGGTAACGACGATTATTTGATAGGAAGATTCTCCGTTAGCAGCTGGCGGTGCCCGTACCACAGTAACCAATACAATCAAAAGACAGTCGAGGAGAGTGTCCAAGGTCAACAATCAGACTATCGGTATGTTCTTTCCACTGCCTTAAATTGTGGGCGCGTACTAACGTTTATAGAGGTGCGAAGCAGAAAGATCATATTTGAAGTATAATGTTTGCGCCCACATCTCATAGCGGATACGAGGAAATTCTACAAACACATCGATGTCAAACCATCTGTTTCGAGGCCCCCAAAACTCGCAGTCTTCCTAGTCGACCCGTTTAGTGATATACCACAATTGTGCAGATATCGGTTAGTGGCTTTAGGACTGCGAATACTTATGTATTCCCCTCTGAGATTCCGACAGGCCTTCACTGTCTATACAGCAGGGACCTCAGGCACTCGAGAACGATATTAAAGGAATAGCTAGTGGGCATCTGTCTACTGTGGAACATCTCTTAGTGGTCTATCGAAAATGGAAGCAGATACCCGCGAGTGGCTACTCTCCGAGACCTTCCCTCCCCACTCGTGGACTACAATTCAGGAATTGCAACAGAAACAGAACTATTATCGAATCACGGTTCACACCAGGCTCATAAGTACAAGTCGTGGTACTCGATTGATGCAATAGTCGATTTCCTGGGATCTCATATGAGGCAATATAACTGCGGAAATTGCTAAGCCAATCTATTGAAAAACGAGGGGCCACAAACAACCACTCCAGGGCATGGTACAAGGATTCCTCCGTCATCCCTCGGTCCTTTAGAGTGCGGCTTACAAACCGGGAACAAACAGGACAGTGAATTACTGGTTCGAATTAATACCTGGCTAAACTGTTGGCATGACTCTTAAATCCTTACTTCGCCCATTGCAAAGCGCAACCAGGTTGCCATCATTAAGACGTCACAGCTCCGATATCTCGCGACCTTCTGGGGGGTGGGCTCAACAGCCTCGCAGCTATTTTCCAGGAATCGGCTTCCCATATACGGACACACTATCGCCCGCTTGCCACATGACTGTTGTTGTGGGGGCCTTTAGAAGGAATATAACGAATTCGAGCACATAGCCTACGTTAAACGAACTACAGCAACTACCCGGGCACCATTTCCCTCATAGAAGTTTCGGACATCCTGTTGCTTTTATCGGTTCCTCAGGCAAGACAAAGAAAGCAAACCATCACAACAATTATACAACACGCTTTAAAAACGCAAAATTTACAAACTGGATACATCCCTTGCCTCCCCATCGCTTCGTTTCGAGCCGCTGAAAGGAAAAACGGAAGCGAAGTCTTTATATCCAACCTCTATATATATCGGTGTACCCGGTTAGTGAAATTCCGCAGGTCCCCCCCTCGAATCTAGAGGCTGCTACTGGCACTTGCTCTATAACTGAGACATGGTGGCTCTTAGGTTTGACAGTCCCATCCTGCGAGAGACGGAGAAAGGGGTATTACGAGACTCTGAGACTCCTCGCTGGCACAAGTCAGTATTGTTATGGAGAGTGTACAAGGTAATACTAACATGCCAGCAATGTCAAACCATTCGAACGATGCTGGGGAGGAAAGAGCCGTCTGATTGCTTTGTCAAACGATACGAACGCCTCACTTGCCGTTGGTCTCTTATCTGGGTCGACATGAAGCATTTCCTCCAACACCTTAACAACCTCTGGAATCTCCTCTTCTAGCCAACTGAGCCTCGTCTTGACAGAAGGACTTAATTTCTCGGCATTGATATAAAATCGTTCCGTCATATCAGGAAAGTCCCGCTGGTGTTCACATTGATCGTTTCCTCTTTCTCTCCGGAACTGCTGAAGGACTCCAACTGGGTCGTTGCCACCGAGCATCCCCCATACAAACAGTTCGACGAAGACACTGGCAAGACTTGCAACGTCAAAACTACCACGGCAATCTCTGTTTCGATCCGGAGGGGAATATTGGCTATAATGTCGGTCCTTGCAAACCCCCGAACCACTCACCTCAGACTCACCGAAGTCAATTATGACATATCCGCCGCCCTCACGCTTTTGCAAGATGTTGTCTGTATTAAGATCGTTGTGGTGGAACCCCGCATTATGGATACAGGATAGGGCACCAATCAACTAACGAGCACATTCCAAAACTTCGAAGCCTGATGGGAGTTTGGCGGATCCGGATGTCAATTGCTTCTCCATACTTTTCCCCTCCAGTTGGAGAACAATACAATAGGGGCCATTGTCGGAATACTCGAAAACCCTCCCGATGGAATGACGATGCAACAGCATCTCTAGTCTCAACACCTTTGCCTGATATTCCCGTACCTGCGCGTACGACATCTGTCCGTGTGCATCCCGCTCACGTTCTTTCAACTTTTGCATCTCGGCCTCCAACAAACGTGCCCTTTCGTCCAGAGTCCTAACAATATGCATGTGCTTACGGTATTCTTCGTCTCGACCACCTTTCCCGCGGAAGAATTTTGCTGCATAGTGCTTGCCGTGAAGTGTCACTTCATGGACTTCATGTCTTCCCCCCTCTATGCGACGGCCTACTTCAACTGGCAATTCCCTGAAACACAGAAGCTATACCTCATTGGGTTAGCGTATATACCATCTCCACCATGTACTCCGCGCCCCTAGAGTACACGGCATCCTTTGACGATTGGAACTCACAATGCTGCAGTGGATTGAATCCATGGGTCTGGAGACTGGCCGGCTTGATGGAGAGCGTACGACTGCCGTCGCAGGGTCTTCCCGCTAAGCAATCGCAAGTAGGAAACGAAACTAGTGTCGCCATCAGTAAGTGATCAAGCAAGTTTGCGTACTGAGCTTGCGCCCGAAGGGTTCTCATGTACGGACTAGAACTGGAGGAGAGCGAGAGTTAACTTACTACTAACACGGGAGTGGTACCGTGGTTGGGTTGTTAGACCCACGATGTGTTCCTGATGCTACTGGAGTGATATCGAGGAATGCACGTGAGCGGTTTGGCAGTGCTCGCTGAGAAAGCCGGAGTCGTTTGATGATAGCGGCGGTGACCTCAGCGTGTGGAGTTGGCGTTCCGGCTTCGCGGGGCGAATTGCTGCTGACGATGGAGGAATTGAGTGAGGGGATGGCCGAACGATGATTGATGTCTCGGATGATGATAATCAAGGTGCCGACCGGTGAATGGGACCTCTAGCTCGGTTACCTTAATCTCGGAGTATGGTATACCATGTTCGAGACACCATTTGCGAAGAGGTCACGCCTACAGATGCCATGGATGATAATGACAGCGCTGGATCTTCAGTGTTTCCACTTTGGGTACTGCTAACCGTTTAACGAGCAGTTGAAAGCCATGCCTTTTCCAGAGCTTGGGCTCTTCACGCGGAAACTTAAAAACATCTAAGGGGCCCCTTTAACGCTTTACCCCCGGAAATTGCAAGATTATATGGCGGGACTCTTTATCTCGGAACTCTAGGGTTCAATTGTTGTTCAGCGGTGAACGGTAGCTATAGAGCCGCCACAATGGTGTCTTCATTGATTTCGTGCCCAGACTGTAACACCGTTGCACTGCCTTAGGAAGGGCTAGTTTACGAAATTATGTCTTCACGGTAGTGCAGGAAAATACCAGGATGTTTTGAGGATGTTTGATTCTCGTACATCTGCTAGGTGCTCTCGGTTCCAAGATCTCGTCGCTTGCAAGCTGCTTGCTGGAGGCGAACGCACTGCCAGGTTGCTCGTTTACAATTCACATTTCCTGAAACTTTCATGTGTAGTACATTTTCACTGCGCAAACCGATTCGAGAGACTGGGTTTTATACTTATTGGAAATTTGTGGCTTAAAAAAGTAGCTTTGAATGATATTTAACAAACTCCAATTTTGCAAAAATAAAAAATACTTAGTATCCTCATGTCCGTACTTTGCAAAACAAATATCTCCAAGTCCACAGCATCCACTTCTTGGACTCACATTGCTTCACCTCCTGTTGCCCCTCCACACCGTAGATCTGGCCGCAGATACCCGCGAATTTGGATGCTTCTCGAAATTGGCACTGGATAATGCGCGGCGCAGAATCTCTGGTATCAAGACGGATTGCCGAAAGGTATTTGGAGACAGCTATTCCTGCTTGTCAGTAAGAGTTCTATCCGGGCCGGGCCGGCCTTCCCAACAGCGGCCGAGGTATAGAGAACATTCAGTTCTTACCATTCAACCTTTCGAAACCCTTGCCACCCCCGAAATGTTCATTTATCGACTGCGCAATCGTCTTGCTGCAGCACGGTAATACCCCCCACATCTTACGCCCCGTTGCGAATCGTTGTTTCGTGTGCTTGGTCTTGAGATGCTTAGGAACACCGTCGGTGGACTAGCTTTCGGCGTCAAAGAAAGAGACCCGTAGCTTCAGTCCCTGGCCGCGCAGCTGATCGGCCAAGCAGAGGTTCATATCGCGGTGTCTAAGCACCTCGAGTCTTCGGCATCTTCGGGCGCTATCGACGTAGGAAGGCCTAGTTATAGCTTATCGAGCATACTAACTTGTCAGCTTCGGGATCTAGGTCACTAAAAGCTTGGGGAGGGTCACGGCTGGGCGAAGGAAGGTACGTATTCACCTTTGTTGGGGACTGCTGCTAAGTTTACGCCGGCGGGAGGGCTTGCGCATTGTGTGATACGTGCGGTGGGTTGGCCGGTGTCGCAAGATGGATGGAGAGAGCATAGATGGAGAGATAATAGTCTCGGACACTGAGAAGCGAGAGATGACGCGATGACGATAATGAGATTAGGTTAGCCAAGACACAGATTCGATAAAGCTCTCGTTTCCCGCGATTCTCTCATTCGCAGAGCCTCATCGATCATCGCCAACCTCTCCGGAGCTTTCAGAGCAAATAAACCCTCATATTTCTTCCTATCTTCTTCTCATACATCTCCAATGACCTCTAAAGTAAGGCATAAGTATTGAATTGATACTATTAGTCACGTCCCCTTTAACTGTCGTAGTTTTATCTTGACATCATTGCAACCACCACCCACGAAGATAGAAAACACACAAACTAAGCCACCAGGTATCTAATATCAACTTTCACTTACTCTTTGCAGCCCTTTTTTTTCGCCATTTCCCAACTGTCTCGATGGACTAGAAAGGTGTAGACTATCGTTAGTCCAAACATGCTGAGAAAGCATATGCACATTTCACGACGACCTTGGGGTGTATATTTAACATTTGTCAAGCTATTTGTGGAGAACCTAGCTTCCCCACCATCTAGCCTAGAGCAATGTCATGCTCCACTAATCGATGCGCTTGGCAATATATTGTAGCGCTCAGTTTTTGAGGTTTCTTCCTTAAGCTCATCGGTATAGAACTGTACTGACTTCATAACTACTGAGTTCTTTGCCTTAGGCTGTATATGAAGCAGGAAGCAAGTTGCGTTAGTTGGTGAGGTTCCAAGGTGTTAGATCACGTTGCTTAGATTATGTAGGAGGTTATTGGTAGTGGTGATGTGATGGAACGGGGCTAGACCTATCTGAGATGTCCTATTTGACTTTCATGTCTGCCCGTTTCTGTCTTTACGAGTCAGAGGATGACAGCAGGGAGAATAGAGTAAGACAAAGAGAGAAGGAAGACCCAATCTCTTGTCATGGAACCGTGACCATGGCTGTAGTATTGTGTACGAGTCCGAGACATATCTGATATGGTGAGTGATATATGATGAATAATCTCATATCCGAGGAGTGGTAATGATACCTTGTGCAGGGCGTCAGAACCCAGACCGGAACTTGAGCGAAGATGGGAGGCGGATGGTGATGAAGCTGCTGCGGTAGATGATGGGGACATTGAAGACTGTATTGATGACACTCCAGAGGACTGATTGTTATTTACAGGGTCCGCTGTTTATATCCATTTGGGGCCGGGGCAACTAGGACTCTCCACGAGCCTTGGTTTCTTTGATTCTTCAATAAGTAGGCAAGTATTTGGGTATATGTGGCTAGCACTCGGTCAGCTGTGTGATATCGTGATAAACCTTGGAAAACCTATGCCTCAGTTTTTTGAATTACTAGTTGAGATTAAACAGTTATTATTTGCCATTTTAGTGCACTTTAGCCAGCAATTTCGTACCAGTTCCTGTTTCTGTAAAGCTTGTAGAGACACTGCTGAAAGAAAGTTCTCTTGACTTACCCACCAATCATGTCAAGAACACAAATGTATAACCAACAGACGGTACGACACAAAAGAAGACACCAGGGAATAAGACTCATTGCAAAGCGCGAGCTGCAGTCATGGAACCGTGGGTATTGGCTCCACCATAGCGCGGACACGGCGAAAACAACACGAAACTGCTGTCGTTCAGAATATCCTTTACAGCCTGGACGAGGCCTTCATCGTGATTGAAAAACCGGTAGAAGTGGTTGGGCGCCACCTGGGAAAAAATCGGTATCCTTGTGTCTGCACTGGTTAACCTCGATCAGGCGTCTGTGTCATGGCAAGGTACTCGAGCACGAGCCTTCACGTTATAGGAACTTCACACGTTCTCGTAATTGGAGAATGTGTGAAGTAATGTTGCCGGAGTGCCCCGCTATGATCCATCAGCCGTAGACGCCTGTTTCACTGGATCATAGGTGGTCACTCGAAGTTCTCGCTTTAGTTTCTCCAGGTCCACCAGTTGATGCTCAATGTCAAGATTTCTTCCTTCAGCGTAGGACTACACGGATTCCATTATGACTGGGGTACGGATCCCGTCGACGAGTAGCTCCTATAAAACCCTGGGACTTCCTTAGAGTTTAGGTCGTCGATCTTGTCCATCTTGGCGAGTTATGTAGATAATCGTCTTGTATATTGTTGGTTCCTCGATTTGGTACATTATGTGGTGCTGGCAAGCCTAGGAACGAGGCGAAGAGATCCTCGAACAAGCGAAAAGAAAAAGGGCTCTCGAATTTAGATAGGAGAAGCAGGTGAAGATCGAGAGATGATTGAAGATATTGGAGAGTTGAAACAAAAGAAGAGAAAGAGCTGTTGGTTTTGAAGGGATAAAAGTGAGAAGAAGTCGAGGAGTAAAGCTGCTTACCTGCAAGCGAGGCTGAGAAGTCTTTGAGTTGCCTTGTGCCTTGTGCTCTAGAGTCTGAAGCGATATATTAAGTGTCCTCACCAACCTACTCCACCTAAAAAAGTGCCCTTATCCGTCATCATATTAAATACAACTCTTTCCTATATCTCTGTCAATACACGTCATCTTTATCGACACGATCGACTCATTAAAATTACTATGGTCGAGTGAGTACCTGTGTTTCTGAGAAAAACTTCTACGGCCGTTTGGGAAAGAGGGGTAATAATAATAACCAATCAGTGCTTCCCCGTGCTCTAAGCGGCAAGCTTCCGGTCTATCCTGCTCGCTATCCTGCGTATATCCTGCCCAAGATTCTGCTGCACAGGCAGCGCTCGGGACAACTCAGAGTAGTGATTCTCATAAACACGAATTCTATTCTAATGTCTAAGCTGACCCCGTGCACACACCGTAACCTGATGTCCCTAAGCCTTGCATTAATTTCTTCGATAACTCGCAATCCAGTCCCGCTCCTGGGTATCCCGTTATCACTGACCCCGTTCAATTACTTGTAAATCTCCTTCCTCGCAGCGTTGGCACTCAAAGCCCGCTGATTCTTGGGCTTTCCAAAGTGCCCACACGCATAGGTCACATGAATAGGTCACACGCATAGGTCCACCTTTGCCCCTTCTCATTTCTTTAGATCTCAACAACTACAAAGCCATTGCAAAGGCAAACCCCTGTGCTCGCTAAAATGCACTATCAGGGTCCGCTATTTTCTCTCTGTGGTTTGGAAGGTGCGCACCATCAAGCTCTGTGATTACTTGCTGAATTATGGCTTCGGTAGCAGGGGCTGCTGGAAGACGGACTTGGGAAACCGGGTACTCAAGGTAGACACCGTAGTGATTGGCTCTGCTTCGTGTTTCTATGCAAATGTCTGTAGTTCAGAATTACGATAAAGAGGTATCTACAGAAAGGCGCGGACTGCTTCATCCCAAGTGCTGCCTGCGCGGCAGATTCCCGGGCAGGATATATGCAGGATAGCCAACAGGATAGACCGGAAGCTTGCCGGGTCCAAGTCTCTTGGATACCCACATATCACGTTTCCATACGAAGAGCGTTTGCACATGCGCAAGTGAGCGAATACGAATCAACTGGTCTCTTCCTTGATCATCCAATTGGGGCGCACCTAGGACCGCCTGAAATATAATCTTCTTATCACTACCCCCGCAATAGAAGGAAACCATGGATCTGGGAAGCCATGCAGAAGATTATGCGAGAAGCTACACATCCCGAAGTGCTGGTGTGGAATCAACATTAATAGTACAATCCATTATGGGTCGCACGCTGGAGAAACAGGCTTGGTTGCTCGGTATATGTTTGCATTCGTGAGTTAAGAACTGTTCTAAATTTTGCGATTGTTATAAATATATTCAAGTAACCTTTTATATAAGTCTCATGTTAGATACCAGAATTTGAATTCCTCAAGCTCTGTTCACCGTGTCCTCTCGGGGGGTGCCACTACCAATTGTGATCCGTGCGGTCCGACCCTTATCAGCTTACTGTCCCCTATGGCGGATTTGTTGTAATTTGCCTCTGGCTGCCGGAATATAATCGGGCTCTCTAGCCGTTAGGCTGATGTGTAGGTTTAAGTTGCATAACGTAATTATATGCTTGATTGGCCAACAACGTAGCACCCCAAGCTAGACTGTAGAGATAAGAAGCCATCTTCCTCTCCTGCTTATTGCGCACCCTGCCCATAAACGCACGTGGTCCTAGGATGAAACTTCTCCGCTAAGCGCACATATATCCCAAAACAGTACCCTCCTTAAAGGCCCATTGACGTTCTTATTAGGTAGGTATATATACCTTTGGACGCACATTTCCGTTAAGCGTCTCAAAACATCGCCTCGACATCCTCTCAGTATATCGATTATCCACAATCATTCAAATAATGGATACTCCAATTCTCGGGTATAAACAGGAGTGTCTTGATGATGCAACTGTTATTGACGGCAATGAATGGCAACAAACTGTACAGTTGTACAGCGGCCGAAATCACATGAAGCCCAAACCAAAGACCGCAGGGAAATTCTGTGAAGGATTTGCACAACTTTGGAAATCATCATTTATTCCATATTTCTTAGAGTATAGCTCCAGTCTTCAGCCTTCAATCTCTCGTGTTTGTGGTTGATGTGATCGTCTCCGACTCTCCTGGCACGACATCAAAGTGCCTGGGCCCCCCACACGGTGAAAAACTACGAAGCTGTTGATTTCTTGACACAGTTCAGGGACTCAACTCTTTACAGATACAAGTGTTCCCCAACAAGAGCAAATCCACTTTTGATTGTCTTGCCTTGTATTATATCAAAAGAAGTTTGCTTATCGTACAGAAAATCCGAGTGAGCTAACATGAATCAATTGACAGGTTTCTCCCCAAAAAGCACCGGAACAAGAGCAAAGCTCGCCCAGATATGGTATTTCGCCACCTTTTTGGCGTGAAATTTCGCAAGATGTTCATTTCGGCTGTGAAATCTGCTAATGCAAATAGAGTCTTTCATTTTTTCGACCAAATAAAACAAAATCGATTGAGTGATAATCCACCGTAATCTGGCCTCAGTATACGTAATCCGACACCTCAACCACCTGCGGATTAAGTGGTAGTTTTTTCTTATGAAAGGGAACCGTAGCAGCCGAACGCGAGACAACAAATTTTTTTTGGTAAATTCATGCACCTAAAAAAATGCTTCCACAGATATACGCACCATATTGTAAGCCTGAAAACATTACTATCACATCCCGCTTGTTTAAACTACCATTTCGCGCCATCTGGGTCTCCATACCAGTCCGGTGACAATACGTCCGAACTCCGATGTAGGTCTTCCGTTACCAGCACCGACAAATCCTGTGACAACCACATATGTTCATTCAAGACGTCCGAAGGTTGGTCGGAGTAACCATAATCCATTGCACTGCCGTCTAGGAGATCAAATCTTTTTCCCACGCTGGTGGCTACATGGGTCATAAGTTTCGACAACTGTGAGTGAGCTCTCTGCGAAGCTAGATCAGTACTTGAGAGAGCTTTTAACCATTGAAGGGTTTTGCATGAGAGTTCGAAGAGGGCGTTGCTTTGCTTAGAGTCCGGTGTATGGGAGATCTGGTATACCATCTCCAGCATCAGGATTGCTACGGCGGAAACGAGGTAATACAAGAGGCACCACCACGGTAATGTTCGTAAGTGTTGGACGATGTCTTCTTCGCTGTTGACGATGATGTTGATGATCAAGTAAGCAGACTGGACGCACGTAACTGCGGAAGTCTGAAAGAAATCTTGTGCATCCTTGGATTCCGATACTCGTCCTCTGAATCGACAGAGGCAGGGCCGATATATAAGGATCAATATGTTGTGATATCGGAAGGAAAGGTCGATTCTCTTTTCGACGGAAGTCAACGATAGCAACCAGGAAACGAAGGGAGAATTACCTGGGATATGAAGGTCCTATCAGGCTGTTCGATTTCAAAATTAAGAATAACAGGCAGTTTCGATTTCCAACTCTCCAAACTCCCCTTAAGGCTTTCCATGGTATGTTGGACCTGAGCCCAATTACGTTTGATACTCGTGCTTTGAGCAGAGTACAGCTTGCTAGAGACCTCGGCCGAGATGATGGATAATTTCATGAGTGCGGAAAAATAATTGTCTGGTGCACGGTCAAACTGGAGATTTCGGTCTGTGGTCCGGGGAATGGGTGCAGAGTTGTCACATTCTCGAAGCGCTGAAGGTCTTCCGGTTGTAAGAGATATGGTCGTTTCAAGGTAATAGACCGAGTACCAAACACGGATACGCATTTCCTTCTGGAGCGCACTTAGACTTAAGGCGACGTTGTGTAGGTGAAGGCCGATCCCATAGGATAGACGAACAGCGTGACCAACAACATTCCAGGAGCTGTTCAAAAGGGTTCAGAGACTGCAGCCGATAATGATACTTGAAATAGCAAAGAATTCGAACATCGGATGAATGTCAACTAGGAATAAGATGAAAGGTAACAGCGTACCGGTTTGTCTGCTTTCCGGACAGAAAATACATTCCAACCAAGCCCATGGTCTGGACATCGTGTAAAGTTGCGATTCCAAATAACACACCTCCATCCAAAGCTCCTAGGATCCTTGCCCTCGTGAAGAATATCAGATGTTGTGGAACCTCTACCCCTTGGTAGCTTCCAGTCATATCATAGTATCGCTGTCCAATTGCTAAGACAAGGTTCAATACTGCGAGCCATTTCCCGGACACTCTAGAAGTATCCTCTGAGTGGTACAATAGCTCATACTGCGACATAAAGCTTGGCCTGTGGATAATGGGGAACAATGGATGGACTGTCGCAAAATAGGCGTCTATGAGCCCATCGGCGATTGGCTTCTCCGGAACAGCATAGATATCAACCTGAGGTTTGGCGAGTGTGATATCCATGTCGTCAAGGTGGTAAGTCGAACCTGGTTTGATATATCTTAGCCCCAACGTGCCAGGACTAATCCAAAGAGTAAGATTGCACAACCTATCACGCCGCTTTCTGAAGCCCGCCTTTTCCCACTACCCCCTTGTTGAGAACTCTGGGCTTCAGTTCTTGCCTCTGGAGGAACATCCACTTGAAGTTTATCGTTCAAATGCTGAAGCCACGACACCTCCGTGCCTTTGCCCATAAAGCCGACAGGGTTGTTGACTGACGATGTATTAATGTCATAAACAAGGCGATCGTGGGAGCCTGAAGAGCCTTCTTCAGTTGAGGCATCGGATTCGCCGGAATCTGACTTTGTAGTGGGGCTCCGGTATAAACCGTCGCCAAGCAAACTCGCACCACCACCATCTGGGGACCACATGACTATTGGCGAATCGATATTCTCAGCCGATTCCTGAAATATTCCGCTTAGAATGATGAAAAGCTTAAAATTATCCAAGAGATAGCAAAATCCTACCGTTACCCCAGCAATAGCATTATGAATAGCCATTTGGCCAACGGGGTCAAGAGAAGGCCGAATCTTGTCTAACAGACTTTCATATAATTTCACTTTATCTTCAAGACGTTTCATTTTCCTAATTGCCAAGATTTAGTTTCAGAATTCGAAAGAAACTGAGAACTCGAGTGCGTGTGTGAACTAACTTCTTCGCCAAGTTCCGTTTTCCATCGCCATAACGACAGGTTAACAGGGCAGCCTTGCAATCGCCACACTCTGGTCTATGTGCCGTAAGTGTTAGTTCCATTTCCCGAGAATGCCTCAAATCGCCATCCAACCCAATGGACGGGATCTAGAGGGATTCGCACCGTTGCCCGTCGCACTATTCACCGTGGGTAAATGGATTAGCTTGATATAAAATCATAATAGATAGCTAAAGAGCAAGACACGGCGATATACCTTTCTCTTCCTCCGTCTACATTCCTCGCAAGCATGAGACACTCGATGGGCCGTGAGTTTTTGCCTCGGTTCCGCGATACGCACCCTAGGGATAGGGACTTTACTTTCTGCTAGATCAGATGTATCGGCACTGCTGGGGGTAATCGGAGTTCCGGACGTATTGTACATCGTTAACGAAGGGGTATGATTTTGTTGGGCGTCAGGTTTGAGGGAGCGTCTGAACAATAGTCGACTTCAGAAAGCGGGGTTTAGTGGCAGTTTTGATGGCATATGGTTGGTGCTATCTGAAGGAACAAGAATCAGGGTCCCTCTAATCCCAAGAGGCTAGCTCCGGCTCCGACTCTACTTGTGGTAGAGATTTAGTACCGAAAATGCAGCTGTCATAATGCTTGAAAGGGTAATGGCTATAACCGATTGGTGCTTCGTGCAATTCTAGGAAAGTTTCAACTACTGACTATTTTCGATACTCTCTCCCTTCTTTCATCCAACAGCTGGCTGCTGGAAACTGACTGCCTCATGACTGCCTCTAGGTAAGTGGTCGTGCATACGAAACGTGTATCACGAGACGGATGGGTGTGTCTGATGTGCTATAAGACTGTCCACGAAGCTGCTTCATCCGTATGATATGTATATATTCCTAATGCCGATCTCAAACCCCCACAACAATTCTCCCCAGCCCTGGCTGTATGATATGCTTAACGCCAATCATAAACAACCCCCTCAACGTGCAACACGTGTGGTTCTCCTAGGGTCATGCTAGACTCCTAACAGTGTTCGGTTTAAACACTGACAGTACCGACTGCCCACCAGCTGTGATTCCCGGATGCAAACCGGTACGCGGAAGGCGTACGAAGCTAAGGTATCGATGTGCCGACGATTGCTCGAATTGCGCGAAGCACGCACAGTTTTATTGCTAAAATCCTGGATCGGGCGATTCGCTGTTGATGAAGTCATATCAGCACTGCCTCATCAAAGCTTGAGACCCAAACGATGAAACAACCATGAAGAAAAAGCGGACACTAGTAAATTTGTACTTGGTACCGGGGTTTGGAGTACTAACACAGAATATAGTTTTGCAGCACCAAAAGCTACTTAACCGGTGGCGCTTGCATTGCTACTCTACACCAAACACCTGTTCGGGCAAGTACAAACTATAATTGATTTACTCCAGTCGCCCAGCTGGTGCACCATTGTTTGCAAAAAACTTATAGGTAGAAATTACCATATCAATCTTCGAATCCTCCAGAACGCTTTTGAAAGTAGTGCCATGTGATATACTTGTGCTAGTGACAGAGTTTACTAGTTGGAAAGGCATGCGTAGTACATACTCACTAGCCAACTTAATCGAAACACCAAAAAAGCGACTTACGGGTGATAGCTAGGACAGAGGATCCTTTCATTATCGTCACTTGCATGTGCGGGCCAGGCCAGTGTTCTTAACGTCCGACACTATTACATACACCTCCCCTTAGCAAGACGTACCATCATTACAAATTCAATTCATTGGAGCAATAAAAGGCTCACAGTAGAGCCTTGGTGCTTAGTATCTTCATAAATATGATACGCTACAAACTGAACTCCCCACGGTTCCTTTTGGTACCTGTCAACCTTTAATTGTCGTCGCCCATTTACTCGTTAGTTACTTGCCATCCACTTTCTTCGGTGTATGCTTTCCCGTTTGGACACCAGCAGTAACTCCACAAACCTCCTCCAAAAACTTCCCCAGCACTACAAAAGCTACCGACTTAACCATATACCTATTGATCCCTGCCCTCTCCGCCGCCAACCGGTCTCCCTCAGTACCTAGTCCCGTCAGGGCTACAATCAAACATGTCTTCTTACCCCTCCTCTCGTTGTCCAGAGCCCTTATCGCTATCATTGAGTCAATTCCCGACATGATTGGCATTTGCAGGTCTATACTACCTATGTTAATGATGGTGGCATGGTGAAAGGGAGGACGGTGTGACCCATGAGGATAACATTAAACCCTTCCGGTCGTTGCTGAACGGCTTGATAAGCTTCCATGCCATTCACAGCCGTTTCGAAGGAGTAGGCGCACTTCGAAACAAAGGTGGAGAGGAGCATCATGTTGATGATGTTGTTTTCGACTATAAGGACTGATGGATGCACTGCTGCCGAAGAGACTCCGTTTGTGAGGGTGGTAAGAGGTGATGAAGAAGGTTGCCGTGAGTTCAAGGGAGGTTGCGAGGAGGAAGATCTCTGTAGGCAACCATGAAAGACATCCAGCGTTGATGGGGATATGGGTGGAAATCTAATGTTATTAACATAATTCTTACTTTTTGTCTATACCACCACTCATGTCTGAAACATACCTAGTTTCCCATAGATCCAGTGCGTATATCAGTCCAGCAGCAAGTTTGCTGGGCCCATGCGGTTCGGAGACAAAGCAGACGAACCCATCGATTTCTTGTGGCTTTGGAGGTGTCTCGCCTCTGCTTACTTGGTAACACAATACGACTAATGGAACACCGTTAGCTTGCCCAAGGTATGAGTGACTTTGCTTAGCAGTGGTCTAGTGCTGACTTTTGATATGCTCTTTTAGAACCAAACCGTTTAGAACAATCGCAAAGTCTACTTCTCCCAGGGTGGCACTCTGGTACGATGTTTCCACGATCTTCATCTTCAAAATGCCAGTGAGCGTGTTCCGGAGAGACATATAGCCGATTCGGAGAGCTTCAGCTTCAGGAGATGTTCCCTCAGCCAACCGCTGGTCAAAGCCACCGACGCATACTCTCTTCTTCTGCAATCTGTCGCGGAAGAGCACGAGGCGATTATCCGTTGCCGAAAACAATGGTAAAGATCATTCGAGCGTCAAGTCGAGCGACACCTCCGTACCTGCTCCAACTTGCGACTGTACGTCGATAGACCCATTCAGCTCACCCACAATCTGACGGACGATACTCATACCAAGCCCCATTCCAAACAGGGTAGGATTCTCCTGCACAAATGGCATGAAGAGATTGTTTTTCAGATATTCGCGACTAATCCCCTCTCCAGAATCAGCTACTGTCAAGGTCACCGCAGTTTTGCTCCCCTTTTCTCCATTCCGGCCCTCACTTGTTCTTTCACCTCTAGTCGTACTGCAACCCACCCTCTTGAAGTGTATTTGAACACATTGACACAGAGATTCAGCACCAACCTCCTGAGTGCCTCTGAAAACACGGAGAATTTCGAATCCGTAAGCTCTGGGTCGAAGTCGATAATAACTGATACAGCGCGGTTCTTATCGGCTGGCTCTTTGCACTCTCCCCCCGGTGGCTCAAAACCTTGTCCTGCGTATGCCGCCTCAACAGCATCCTCTATCAGCTCTACAAAATCGACATATTCAACCATTCCCGGAGCTGCTGTGCCGCGAGTCTCCTTCCGGGCTGCAGACTTGTGGCCTGCATCTGAAGCACGATTAAGCTCCCTAAAGGCTAAGATGTTATTGATGGTGTCAAGCAGTGTGCGGCTGCAGGAGTGCATGGTGCCCAATAGGCCCCTCTGGAAGTTTGTCAAGGTCTGTTTCCAGTAGAAGTTCGGACGACGCAAGTGTACCGTGTAGAGGCGAGCGGAGTTCGTGCGAAATGGAGGAGATGAATTTCCCTTTAGACACCTCGGCTGCCAACTTTTGTTACAAAAACTCAAAATGATTGAAGTGATTGGCGTGTGCACTCGATGAAGCGGGGAATATGGTGCGCGGTACGTTGGGTTTGCGGGACATAGAACTCACCACTAACAGTGTGCAACCTGCTAACCTCCGCCATAATAGCATCTCCAAAAGCAACTAGATAATTCCCCTCCACATCATCCCTAAAAACCCTGAATTTGGAGGTTGTCCAACAACAGAACACCACGGCGAAAACCTTGCCCACAAAATCACGAAGAGGTACGAATACCACACTTCTGCTCCCTGGTATGAATCTCCGAAAGGTATCGAGAACGTCCGCCTTTGTATGCTTCGAGGGGATTCCATTCCGATGATCCGCTGGTGAGGCATCGTCTGGGGGTGTAGTTGTGACAGCAGGATTTTCCATTTCCGGGTGCGCAAAGATATACCCTTTAGGCCAGGACTTGCAGAGAGTTCTAAGAAAACCTCCCTCGAGCTTAGAGACGTCGAACGCCACGCTCTGGGACGAGCGTAAACCAGAATAACTACTATTCGAGCTATCTTCCCCGCTGGCAACCTGGTAACCTAATATTCCAGACCGTGTTCGAGATTGCTTCCTCCGATCGGCGCGCCTTCGTTCTGCAATACTAGGATCAGAGTTGACATGACAAACCGGGGCGCACTCGCCGGCAAGCCCCCAGTCCGATAGCCCGTCTAGATCTGGGTTCAAAAATAAGACTCCGTCAACTTCAAGAGCACGCTGGATAAGGAGGGAAGCATTGTTGAAGAGTGCACGGTACGGGGGGCAAGATTTGTCGTCAATGAAGTCATCTGAGGTGCTTCCAGAGGGTGCGATGTACGAATTCGGCGGGGAATTAGAGAGGAATGACGCCTGAAAAAGGAATAGAACCGGGGATGCGGTGGTGGGCACTTCCAAGTGGTGAGAGGTCTGGGGATTCAACGGGCGAGCCGTAAGGCGTGTGGTTTCTGGGGAAAGACAGGGCCTCTCCCAGATAATCTGGCTTTGCGATATGCCAAACTCTAGCTGACAACTCTTTAATTGACGAGGGGAATAGCGCTTCTATACTTTGCCTCCGAGTTTTCTTCAAAGTCCGCTTTGCAAAGTTGGATTGCCGCTCTCAGTCTAATCTGCCAGTTTCCTGAACGGCACTCTCGATGTGGAGACTACCATCACTTTGGCCGGTGAGAATCGCACGGTCAGGAGGGAAGCTGCCTGCTATAAATCGAGAGTGATAGCTCCATTTCCTGGGCTCTTTTAGTGTCCCGTTCTTCTCTGACAATCTCAAGGTAATCCATCACCGCGTTCCCCATCTTCTTGAGTGTAGTTTTGTCGACATCACTCATCCCCTCCTTTCGTGGGCCATCGTCAAGAACACACAAAGCCTCAATTGCAATGCCGTTAGGGATGTTCAATGGGATGCTTGCATAGTAGCGAGCTGTTGGCAAAAAGGAAATTAACTGATCATTACAGAACCTCTCACACTCCCATAAGTCGTTAACCTCCAGCAGTGTCTCTGGCTCCACTTGGTCGCCGTTTCCCTCCGCCAGATCAAGCGTGGTCTCAAATAGTCCATCCCTGTACATAATCTCCAGTATCTCTTGCCATCTGCATTTGAATCACTTGGGGCGTGAGTTGTGAGCCACGTTTCCACCTCGGCAGAATCGGCTACTAAATATACTTGGACGTCATCGGCAAACAAACGAGTGCACGCTTGGTTGAGAGAAGCTTGGAGGAAAGGAGAGTGATGGAGCCCAGCACGCGGTCGGTTGAAGATAAGGGACCTCGGGCAGGAGGTTTAAGGTGTTGTCTGCATTTGTGGTCTTCTAAGGCGCTCGGAGAAAAGGAGGTAGGTGGCTGGTAATATCTACAAGCAAAGTGGAAGGCCTATCATCAACATTTATACTGCCTGTTGCACGTTGACGATGGTGCAGAACTGAGCAGCAATACCTGTAATGCTCCTTGCTCTCAGGATTTCTAGAGCGATCTTCGTCAGCGGGATTGACTCATCGCCCTCCGATTTGAACGATGAGGTGAACATTTTCATAAACAGGTCTGACGCTATTGAGAATACCGAAACTGTAGTGAATATATAATTATGCGGTGTGGTCGCCTTCCGGAGGCGTCTGCCGTGTCAGACATGGAACATGCATGCAGGTGTCGACATGTCGACAGGGGACGGATCTTCAATACCGCCTGCCAACCAGGCTTGGTCACACCATGTGGGTTGTTCCGATAAGAATTTCTGCACCAAACGATTGGCTAGTACAGCGTCTGATCGAGCCAATCAAAGACACTTATTCTCAGAGATTGTTGCATATGCTGAGGCTTGTGGTCTTGAAATCAGCCACTCGTGCTATTGAATGGATAGGTTTTATGACACCCACTCACAATATTTCTACCAACAGATATCTATACATTGTCTTTGAAGCCTGGATTGCGGCCTTTCAACCAGTACTTCCGCCGTGCAACACCGCAAGCCGTTCCGCAACACCCGCAAAATTGTATCTGAAATAGTTCCACCTTCGCAATAAAACGTGACGTATAGTTCTTCTGCCGAGCCCTAATTAAGAAAGAGTGCTCGAAGTCTTCGTTTACTCTCGCCAGGGTTCAAGTCCAGCCGCCCAGAATATGGGTTTTGAATGGGAACCGGCGATCGTTGTGTAGTTCGGAATGTATTTCGACCATACTCGTCCTCCATGGAGCACCTACCGTCCATGTATATATACTTAGGTAGTTGAGATATATAAAAGTAAGCGAGACTCTATCTCAGGTAACAAAGTTAAAATGTGTCTACTTGCTACGGGGTGTTAAAGATCATGGTGAATGGAATCTGGGATGACTTTCTTCGTCCGATCAATATGAGAAGAGTAATCGGTCGCGTGGACTACCCAATAAACTTCCAGTTATTAACGTTGATCAGTTTTTGATCGGCTAGTTAACGGATGACGGGTATGCAGCTTGCCGCAAACAATGGCTGGACCGTTGATCGATAGACCAAGAAAGTTCTTGCATAAATACAAATCATGGGTAAAAAGATCACGAAAGGTATGCATGCCGGACAAGATCCGGTGCTTAAGCGGGTTTCAATCCCGATTCTCCGCAATTCTCACTCGCCAATTGACCAACGAATCTCAACCATCAGTACTTGATAGTTACTCGCTGGTGGTTGGAATAATTGTCTTAAGTTTGTTCGTTGGGCAACCAAGATGGTAGGTTTTGGCGGGTCCAAAATTCACGTTCCAAGAATTCTCTATCAATTTAGCCAATTAACGGCACCGTTGTGATCAACTGTAGATCCACCAGTAGCTGTGTCGGTAAAAGGGTTAGCATTCTCACGCAGCTTCGCCATGACACATCTCAGAAAAGAATATTTGTCACTCCATTTCCAGAAATTCTGGTGATAACTCACCCATATTACATCACTCGACTTGGCGCCAAGTCCATCAGTCGACAAGAGCAAAATAAAATCATCAGTACTAGCAAGAGAGAGCCCTGTCTATTCCTGCGTTGCTTTATGTCTTCTCCGCCTCCGTTCCCACACCTCTCTTCTTCCATCCTGCAGTTGTCTCTATACTCGATATAGCCGTCTGGAGCTGCGATGCCGGTGTCCATCGATGAAGTGGTTGTTTCTGCGAGAGGTACTTCGAGAGTGTAGCCTGTGTTGCTACTTCAAGCCCTGGTACCGAGTACCTTCTCGAATTCTTGCGTTCTCATGCAGAACTTTCACCAACCTCCCCGAAACCGATCTCTGCCACTCGCTCTATCGTCAACACAACCATAATCATCGCCTATTTAGGTCTCATCAGCATTCTCACCGCTCGCTCCCTTAAAACAGCAACAGTAGTCCTCTGCGACAACTGCGATGCTACCACAGATGCGCCCTAACGGACCATTTCAGATTCCATTCCCTCGTCTGCCCAACAACGACTCCTGAACCCCCATGCCACTCGACACTCACAATCTTCAGCCATAACCTCACAGACACGAAGGGGTAGCTCCCAGCATTAGTAGCTTCTCCACCTCGCCGCAGCTGCCACTAGAGCCCATTCGAGTGGGAATCTGGGATGATATCTAGTGAAACACCCTAAAACCACTCAGTAAGCAGAGTACGATCAGAGAGCGAAAACGCCTTGATGACGATAATGATGATGAACTGACAGATATGGAGATACAGAGCATCCACTAAGCACAACCAAAACTACAAAACCACATCATACCGGCCTCCAACGAGCCTAATGACTTCGGTCAACACACACGCACATAGCCGCACCTAGGTATCTCGCCACTCATACCGCCAGCCATGAGCCCTTCCACTCTGTCCTTCGGAGTGTCGCTACGGACTAATATGGGCATTCAAAGCGGTCCTTTCGGTCTCCTTTCATGGTTCGTTTCAAAGCCAGTTATTGGGGTGGGATTGCTCCTTTTCAAAAAAGGAGTTAAACACACTCTAGCGGAGCTTTCACTTTGCTTTCATTGTGCTTCTACTCTGTTAACCTGCTAATTCCAGAAACGTGGGATCTCGTACTAATTGGAAGTTTAAGAACTTCTTGCACCAATGAAATCGACGACACTTCGAACAGCAGGATCCAGTACACCGTCGTTCAAAATCAACACCAGGTCTAGAGATCTACTCGTTCGTCAACGTAACCCTGGTCAGGGGTGGTGAACGACCTCTGAAGATGATCACGGTTCTCACTCCAAGAGGTGATGCTAAAAACCGCCAGTGCGAAGTTCTGCTGAATAGAGTGTTGAGATTGGCCAATATTATGGATGCCGAATCCTACTCCTTACAACGTGGTATCCGGATTGTTGAAAGCCGACAATTACTATTCATTGATGGCAATACTATGGTCGTCGCGGCGTTTTCCATGTGCCACTGAGTCATCGCGAGTCTTCACGCGGGGCTGCAGTCATCCATGGCCTCTGGTCTCCTTAGGGTCTTTGTGGTGGTCCTTTTCGCTATTTTAACAGAAAGAACCACCTCAAAAGAACATTAAAAGCAATACAAAAGGATTGCTTTGAACGCCCCTAATAATTCGACAGGGCCTAGAACCGTCACTGGTCCTCCGGTCGTTGGGCGGAACAACTGCCCGCTGAACCCTGAAATCGCTCCGACCTCGATCGACAAAGGCTTTTATGTCCTTTTAGATGGAATGGATGCCAAGAGTGTGCTTCGTCAATGACGCCAGTTCGAATCGTTTTTGGTGCACCACGTTGGGCACAGGGTATGGCTATATATGTCTTTCAGACAAGGAGGTGGCGTCATTGCTGCATTTGAGTATACTTCATTGCTAAGCATCCAGATTCCTGCCGGATATCCCGAATAGGACTTATCTCAGGCGCTGCGTCCAATAGATGGGGGGTACCATTACTATTACGCGTTTGGCAGTAATCGCCCCGCTACTTACTATCCAACGACAGCTGGGGACTCAACAGGGATGCATTGGTCCTTGACGCCCGGCGCGAGGTTTTCGGCTGCCAGCCATTGCGGCTAGCCGCAGTAACAATGTAGCAACACTTTACTCTCCCAACTGACTACTGCAGCAGGTGCGAGCGTATCGGAGGTATAATCCAGACCAGGTATAGCAGTCTTCGAGTATGAAAGTAAGCCACGGATCTTACGAACGTCAACTTGGCGACCAATTCTTCCCTAGGACTGCTAAAACATGCCAGGGCAGCTTCAAACCACTGTTACTGCTGCCAACGTCAATGTAACTCGTGAAGAGCGAAAGGAGTCTACGTCCGGTCCATCTACATCAGCCTCCAGCACATATCTATTCTTTGGCACCACCCGTCGTTGCTGCCCCGCATTCGACTCCCCAGCTCTGAAGTGTGGCACTGCGGCAGTCTCATGACGCTAACCCGAAATCGTCCTGAGTAGTAGTATGCTAATCTTAAAATTCACAGGATTAATATTGCCTTGCTAAGGAAATGAAATCTTGTCTACACCCCGTTACTATACGGTCGATGTCGGTGCACGCCACAAACCCCCATGACACTACCCTCCATAGCAAAGAGCGATTGCCTGGGGGAGAGCTGCATGCGATTATTTCTGCGCTACAGGGCTAACGTGAACGTTTTCTGGTTATTTTTGGCACGCCTCGCGCGTGGATCAACGGGAATCACAACTATGCCTTTGGAATTTGGCGTGAGAGTGAAGGATTGAATGAGAATGGCAAGACAGGTGCTGAATACCCAAATAAACATGGTCACCGCCACCCACAATCATGTTTAACAGAAAGTCTAGGGAGGAGTGAGAGGACTCTGCAGCTATACTCCCCAGGATTACTGGGGTATTAGTGGGGATTCTTCTATGAAGGTTTATTTAAGGTAGCTAGTGCCCATATTCTCTAGCAACCAAGTTTGCAAGTTCTTTTAGTATTGTGTCAAATGAGTTTTATCGCGATAACAATTTCCAACTCTGTTTCTCTAATCCCGTGGTCTTTGATATCCCGAATGAAGCCAGGCAATGGTAATTGTCAAGGCTTGTGGTTGTATCTTGGCTTTTATATCCCCCAATTGACGTGCTTGTGTTGGGGTTCTCGGAAGGAAACTCTTAACAGATCGGATTGCTAATGCATAAGTAGCGGGGTTCTCTTTCTTTGAATCGGACCTCTTTGTTCCGGTGTACGTATTCTTCCGAACACTTATTGAGCACCGCCTTCGCTGTGAGGTTTTGAATCACAATATATCATTCGGACCATTGTGATATCGTCGGAACTCAGAACTAGAAACATTCACTTGCGACTTGGGGTCCAACGGCATGCTTTTTTAATTTCTCCCTTCTTTGTATCGATCTACCACCCTAATTCAAATTGTGCCCCATGTGGTATTGTTTAGAAAAGCCACGCTCACTACCTGTCAGTAACTGGAAAGCCTCCGCATTCTGCACAATGCGGCCACCTATCTCAATGATTGTTAAGCCAAACATTATCCAAGCCCCAGCTCTCGACGCAGGCTACATCACACGCAACTCAACCACAATGTCGCCTTACATCGTCTCACATCAACATCCCACGGCATACACGCCCAAAGTCAACTCGAATGCAGCTAACCGTTTCCAGTTAGAGCGCACCCCAACCTACCTCCCACGCACGCAAAAAACCCTCCGCGTCAGCAACGTAGTCATAAACCTCGAGCACGACTGGCGGCCCCTATCTTTCGGCCCCGGGCAACAGCTTCGACTGCCGTCATCACCGAGGTCCAGATGATCAGTTCCTGCTTTGCGCCGCAAGAACCCGCCGCTGCTTTTGGGTGGGTGTGCTGGATGTTCTGGTGTGGGGGGCGGGGAGGATGTTGAGGCGCTGGTGGTGGGGTTACGCCGCTTCCATGGACGTGAGATGGAGAGTGTTGCGATGGTCGAGACGTGCCGGTGGTGGCGGGGTGCACGCCGCTTTCGTGGCGTCCGGTGGTGAGGTGGTGCGGGAGCTGCAGAGCTTGGTGCGGATGTAAGGGTGACGCCGGGATGGTGAACGGCGCTGTGGGATGTCTCCGCATGCGGTATTGGAGGGGAGACGTTCTGTGCTATTGCCGGGATGCTGCGGATGCTGGGGCGGATGTGGATGCGCGGACAAAAGATGGGGGTTCGCTGTTGCACGGGGCGGCGGGGTGGAAGGAGGGGGCAGGTGGTGTGGATTCTTGAGCGGGGGGCAGAGGTGGGTGTGTGAATTTA